>Ga0265294_10010460_pt1 | contig 10548 bp, 15 predicted proteins | sample MunlanPumphouse3_FD_192504 | JGI IMG/M metagenome (GOLD analysis project Ga0265294, IMG submission 192504) | Groundwater microbial communities from a municipal landfill in Southern Ontario, Canada - Pumphouse #3 | ecosystem: Environmental > Aquatic > Deep subsurface > Groundwater | place...
ACCAATTTCATTTTTTATATCAACTCCATCAATGTTTCCGTTGACTTTTACATATGTATTAATAGATAAATTATCTCTTTTAATACTTTTAATATTTTCATTTAAAAAATCATTATATTCTAACATTTGATTTATTTTTTTTTATTTTTTATTTATCCATTTTATTTTAATATCATCACTCAATAATTCAACACAAATTCACCATTTATTAAATCATGCATTTTTGTATTACAATCTTTATTTTTAATATAATGTTCTAATTTTTTAGTTACTATTACTCTATCTCCAACTTTAAAATCACTAATCATATAATCTTACTTATTTATTTTTTTTTCTGATTTACCCATTTTATTTTAATATCTTCCAATTCAAGACAATCTTCAAATAAATAATTATTAGTGTCACTTAAATATATTCTATATTTATTTAAATCATATATTTTTTCTATTTTAATAACTATAAATTTTTCTGATATTAAATTATGCATTTCCTTGTCCCAAGAATGTTTATAAATATAATATTCTAATTTTTTAGTTACTATTACTTCATCTCCAATTTTAAATTTACATTCCATAAAATTTCATGATTTCTTTTTTCAACTCGACATCTGGCTTAAAAAAATGTTGATAATCTGGATTATTCCAATCTCCGCCCCATTTCCATCCATAAGATTTAAATATATCGACCACTTCTTCGGTTATTGTTCCCCTTTCACCTGGTTTGTATTGTCTTCCTTCTATCTTATGGGCGGATGGATGTATCCAAGGATTTTGCATTGGGTTAATATCAATAGCGTTTCCAGTAGAATGATCACTAAGATCATTGCTTCCAGCAATAAGTCTGTAATTGAAACAACTACAATTATTTGCAATCACAGATTTCATATCATCGTTATCATAAAGAGAAATCGGATTAATTTCTTTTATTGGAAATTTAATATCTAAGAGTTCTTTAAATATTAATTCTAAATCTTCTGCGACTTTTATATTACACTCAATAATACCTGTCTTTAATTCTCCTTCAAAATTAATATAATTGACTTTAATTTTTTTAATGTTATCAAGAACTATTTTTGGCACAGATGCATAAGATTCTTCATTGCCAAGTGAATCTAAAAATTGTTCAAAAAGTTTTATCATCTTAAATTTCATCTTTTCATTTCATTTATAATTTTCTTAAACTCAATAAGAACAACCATGTTACTTTGTAGTTTAGATAATCGAATTTTTTCTTTAGTGCTTAAAACTCCCCGCTCCTCCTCTTGAATCTTTTTTTTTAATTAAAATTTCTATTCGTCCCAATTCTCTTCACCGTATGGGTCTAATTTATATTGTTTTTCACTAATAATCTCAATTTGTTTAAAAATATCAATGAAAAAAACTTCTCCTTCATCACTTTCTACAACTATTGAGTCATAAATTTTACCGTAGCTATATCCTATTTTTATAATTTTCTTTACGATTTTCATTTCTGAACCTCCTTTAACAGATTTCCCTATAAAAGAAATATAATTACCTAAATATTCATTTAACAATAATTCTAATATATCATCTAAAAATAAAATTTCAGATAATTCTGAAGATTCCCACGAATATAAAAATTGTCTTTCTTTTTTATCATTATCTATTTCTTTAAACATTATTTTATAGTCATTTTTTTCTAATATTGGGAAAATTTCATGGACTTCTAAAATTCTATTTTTAGCTTTATCTATTTTAATCATAATATTTTTATTTAATATATCTTTTTTCAATTCTGAAATATATTCATCTACTAAATATTTTTTAAATTCTAAATATTTTTTATCATGAATTTCTTTAAATTTTTTGTTATAATTGACTTTACATTTTTTTAAAATTGGTTCATTTAAAAAATTTCTACTTTCATTTAAAAATCTTTTTTTCATTTCTTTAAAATTAAAAATTGCCATATTAATTTATTTATTTTTTTTAACTTTTAATCGTGATCTATATATTCCCAATATTCATCTGATTTAAAGTTGTTAAATTTATTTGTAAGATATAGTCCATCTTTAATGAAAAATCTAAAAGTGTCCATATAGGGATTTTTTCTAGGTGAACCATAATCTTTATTTAATTTTACTATTAATTTTATACCTTTTTTAATAACATAATCTCTAGTTAAAAAATTATTTTTATTAGCGTAATCTAGAAATAATTTTTCTATATAATCTTCAGCATAATAAATTTTATCCATGTATATTCTATTTTCTGGTTCATCTAATCTCCACACTAAAGCTCTTCCTAATAATTTTCCATTATTATCAATCAAATATAACATCCTAATTTTATTTGGGTTATCTATATAAATAGTTAATCTAGATTGAGATTTAATATGCCTCATGCAAGATAATTTTAATGTTCCGCTACTAACTGGCACATAATTCTTTTCCAAAAACCATTTAGCCATATTTATACCTTTACATATTTTAAATCTATTGAATTCATTTTTATTCAATTTATATGAAAATTTATAATCATTTACATAATTTTCTATCATACTCGCATTATCATCTATAATTTTATTTAAAAATCTACCAAATTTTATACTTTGTCTATATTGATTATTCCAAGGATCCTCGCCTGGTTTTAATTTATCAATACTACTAGAACTTAAAAAAGTCACACAATCATTTCTTTTATAAATATCTATATATGATATATCTGAATAATAGATATTTTCATAATCCAATAGAAATTTAAGAGTATATGATACTATGTTTCTAAATTCATTTGAGTAAATTAAAGGTATATTATGTCCAGTTTTATTATTATCGAATAGTTTCACCCATTCTTTTTTTATTACCCAACCATTATTATTTCTTAATTCTCCATTTAAATCATGTAATCTATCACTAAATCTATTTATAAACTCTACTCCATTATTTTTCATAATGCCTATATGATTGTGAGTTTTAACTCCATCTATATTACCAACACATATTATTTTATCTCCATATGAGATTATTTTTGATTCAAATAGTTCATTATATTTGGATAACATTTATTTAGATATAATTTTTTAGTATATATAAAAATATTTTTATATAAAAATTAAAATTATATAAAACATTAAACCTCCTTTAAAGGAGGTTTAATGTTTGTTTTAAATAAATAAATGTATATTATTAGTTGATTTAGTATATTACCTTAACTTCAATTGCATTCATTCCTTTTTTTCCTTGAGTTACTTTAAAATCAACATTATCATCTTGTTGTATTTTATCTATTAACCCAGTAGCATGAACAAAATATTCTTCACCAGTTTCATTTTCTTTAATGAAACCAAAACCTTTTTGTTCATTGTAAAATTTAACACTTCCTTGCATATTATTATTATTATTTTTTTTATTTTTTGTAGAACACTCCACAAAAACTTTTATTATATATAAATAAAAAAGTTTTATATTTATTCGAATTAATTTCAAATTTATTATAAAGATTTTATATAATCATTTGAAAAATTATTATTCTGACACCTTAATATTTTAAGATTTCTTAGATTTTCTATTCCTCTTAAACTAGTTAATTGATTACCATCACAATATAAAAATTTAAGATTTATTAAATTTTCTATTCCTTCTAAACTAGTTAATTGATTATATGAACAAGATAAATATATAAGATTTATTAAATTTTCTATTCCTTCTAAACTAGTTAATTGATTATTGGAACAAGATAATTCTTCAAGATTATTTAAATTTTCTATTCCTCTTAGACTGGTTAATTGATTATATGAACAATATAATTCTTTAAGATTATTTAGATTTTCTATTCCTCTTAGACTGGTTAATTGATTACTATGACACCATAATATTTTAAGATTAACTAATTGTTCAATACCATCTAGATTTTCTAGATTCATATCTGAACAATCTAATGAAGTTATTTGATCAAACGGTTTCCCTTGTTTTCTAGCCTTTTGTAAAACTGGCGACAATTCATCCGAACCCCAGTCTTCTTCTCCCCATGGATCAACTTCACTGTAGTCAATGTTTTCTTTTATATATTGTTTATATTTCTTAATCATATGGCGATTTTAATATTTTTTTCTTTACAATAATTTATTAAATATTCTCTATATTCTTTTGTAAAATTATTGTTTCGACACCATAATTCTTTAAGATTATTTAAATTTTCTATTTCTCTTAAATTAGTTAATTGATTATTATTACAATATAATACTTTAAGATCTTTTAAATTTTCTATTCCTTCTAAACTAGTTAATAGATTAAAAGAACAATCTAATCTTTTAAGATTTCTTAGATTTTCTATTCCTTCTAAACTGGTTAATTGATTACGATTACAATATAATCTTTCAAGATTTCTTAGATTTTCTATTCCATCTAAACTAGTTAATTGATTATCATAACAATATAATATTTTAAGACTTCTTAGATTTTCTATTCCTCTTAAACTAGTTAATTGATTATTATTACAATATAATATTTTAAGATTGACCAATTGTTCAATTCCATCTAGATTTTCTAGATTCATACTATGACAATCCAATTCAGTTATTTGATCAAATGGTTTCCCCTGTTCTCTAGCCTTTTGTAAAACTGGTGGTAATTCATCAAATCCCCAGTCTTCTTCGCCCCATGGATCAACTTCACTATAGTCAATGTTTTCTTTTATATATTGTTTATACTTTTTTATCATTATTTTGTCAATAATCCTATTATATTATTAATTAATTGTTTTTTAATATCTGGTGGAATATTACTAATTATAGAAAAATTATTATTCCCAACTATTTTAATTTTATTATAATTTTCAGTAATTAATTTATTTTGACTTTTCATAAAATGAGATATCAATGAATTCATAAATGGTTGAATTTCAAAAGCCTTATCGTTATTTCTAATTATATGTATTTCATTTTGTTTTTCTGTTATTGAATACCAATGTTTTTCTTTTAATAAAATTCCTTTTTCGAACATTTTTTCAATTTGAGAGTATTTTATATTTGAATAATAAATGACTTTGCCGATAACTTTGACATTTTCTATAGATAAATCAACTTGATTTTCAGGTGAATTTTTTAAGCTATCCTTATCAAATTCATCTATGGCGTCTCTTCTTTTTTTAGCTGTTTTCTCATTTTCAATTTCGTCTTTATTTAATTTATTATTTTCTGGTTTTTTGAAATTAATTTTATTCTCAAAAGATCTGTTTTTAGGATAATGTTCATATATATTATCCATTGTAATTTTTAATTCTGAACCATTCTTACCTTTTAAAATATAATAATCCTCATAAACAGCAGAAACTTCTCCTCTAACTTCTTTATTTTTATAAAGTGCAACCAGGATATCTCCAACTTTAATAGGATTATCATTAATATTATTAACTTTTATATTATCATTCATTTTTATATTAGCTTCATATATTTTATATAGTTCATGTAGTCCTGATTCCATTTAGTATTTTTTTATTTTTTTTTTAAAAATAAAGGTCCATTTTATATTTAAAAAAATTATCAAATAGACCTTTATTTTCAATCAATTTACTTATAATTATATAGATTGTGGAGGAATCTGAGCCGCTGTCTTTTGAGCAGTCTGTACAGGTTGTCCGGGCTGTACTGGTTGTCCAGGTTGTCCTTGTGCAGGTGCAGGTTGTCCTTGCCCCTGTGCTGGTTGTCCTTGCCCCTGTGCTGGTTGTCCTTGCCCCTGTGCTGGTTGTCCTTGTGGTTGACCAAAATCATCAGAATCAAATTGACCTTGAGGTTGAGCTTGAGCCACTCCTTGAGATTTTGAATATTGATCACCAAGTATTAAATTAACTGGTAAATTTTCAATACTAACATAAGATTTTATAATATAATCGGCAATTTCTTCAGCTAATTCAACGTCTGAGTAAAATTGCCCTATATTTTTTCCACTTTCATCTTTAACTTTCTTTTTAAAGGCATTAACTAGAGACATTGGAACATCAATTCTTTTTCTTACTCTATAAAGATCATCAACAGCTTGAACGTTTTCATTTAAATTAATAACATTTTTTTGTTTTCCTTTAAATTGTTCAAATTCGTATAAATTTTTTGTCATAATTATATTTATTTTTTTTTGTATATATTAATTTATTTTTCTCTTTTTTTATATTTTTTCTTATATTATATATATATAATAATTATAAAATCCATTTTTTCTTTTTTAATTTATGTTGTAATTTCAGTATTCCCATAACCAATTGGCAATTCTCCATATCTTCTCTTACTTATTATTTTCTTTTTTGGATTTATTTTTGTTCTATTTCTATCCATAGTCATATTAGTTTTATTACAAGAAGTTAAAGATATAACTCCATTTACCCATGTTCCTCTCCAAAAAACGCCATCAAAATATCCGTCATAAAAAGTTCCCCCTGAAAAACCACCATACCAAGGTCCAGCTGCACAATTTTCATAATAAGTATAAAAATAACCATTATAAAAACTACCTTTATGCCATTCAACATTATTATATGGAGGCGATATAGAACCTTTATAACCAAAAGTCCCACGATTAAATATTCCATCACGCCAAATTACGGTCGGTGTAATATCTTTTAATGTCACCCCTAAAGTTCCTCCATTCCAAATTCCATAAATCCATTTTACATTATGAAAATAAGATTCTGTTGCGACTCCATTTTCAAAAATGCCATTAATCCAACTAGATTCTTTAAAATTTCCATTTAAAAATGTTCCGCCGCTCCATAAACTTCCTTCTATAAAATCTCCATTTTTAAATATCCCATTTACCCAAATACTATTAGTAAAAACTCCTCCATTAAATACTCCATTATACCAATATTTATCTTTATTAGAAACTGCATCTTCATTAAAATCATAAGATGATATTAAAGGAACATTATTTTGCGATTTAAATTTTCCATTATTAAAAATTCCATTATTCCATCTAGAAGTCAAAAAATTTCCATCGTTGAATGTCCCATTATCCCAAACTCCATTTTCAAATGTTCCATTATTAAAAATCCCATCAACCCAATTAACATTAAATAATAATCCTCCGTTACAACTTCCAGTGTCCCATTCACATTGATACATATTACCGCCATTGAATATACCATCATTCCAATTTGAATTTATTATATCACCTCCACTAAAAACACCATTAACCCATGTGCTATTAGTAAATACTCCCCCTTGAAATAATCCATTTCTCCAAGTAGAACCAGAAAAATATCCATCGTTAAATACTCCATTTCTCCAGTCTTTTCCAATAAAATTACCATTATTCCAAACTCCATTATACCAAGTATCTAAATTAAATGTTCCGCCGCTCCAAGTGCCATAAAACCAATAACAATCATTACTTAATGGACTATCATAAAATGACCCATCATTTATTATAGTGCTACTAATTTGACAATTTATAAAAACTCCTCCATTTATTATGCAATTATTTATTGTGCAATTATTATAATATCCATTTTCTATTCTGCAATTATTTAAATCGTTATTATAAATATAATTATAACCAAAATAATTATTATTATTAGTATAAAATGATACTGATGGAGATTGATCCATAGTAGATTCAACCCCTTTATAAATATATGGTTTATATTCAGTTTCAGTATATCCTGTATTTAATTCTGAATTTGTGGTCATATACAATTTATCATATTTATCTTTATATTTCATATAATATGAGTTGCCACTTAAAATTACTGACTGAACTAGATTTATATCTATCAATGATTCACTTTCATCATTAAATATACCTTTTAATATAGAAGCTCCATCTATTTCACCTCCGCTGAAAATTATATTTCTAACATATATTCTAGATATATAGTGATTATATATTTTCTTTCCATCAAATCTTGAATCAAAGTATCTATCTATTGTAATCTCGTTATTATTGTCCCCAATTTCTATTATTTTATATCCTTGCATTTGCTTTAAATAAATATTATTAGTACATCCAGTAAACTCTAAATAACTATCTATGATTATAATATCATTATGATTTTCATCGTTATATTCATCATACATTATATAAACAACATCACCAACTTTTAAATTTGAATTTATTTCAGTATATAATTTTATTTTACCATTATTATTTGATAAAACTGGAAGTAATTTAACAGCATTTGGAGATTTAGAATATACTGTATCATTATATGAATTTAATTTATTTTCTTGTGGAATTGATGATAACTTTTCAGCTTCTTTAGAATCTGTGCCTGAATTCGTAACAATAATATCTTTAGTAAATATTTTTGTTAATAATGTTTTTTCCTTTTCAACTTCTTTTTTTATGATAGATATCATTAAACTAAATTTATTTTAATTTATATATTAAAAATTAAAAACTAAATAAAACATTTTCAATATAATTTACATATTATATATTAATTATGGATGATATAGATGACAAAAGATTAGAACTAGAACATAAATTAAATGTGTTATTTGTAGATAGTTATAACACATTAATGGAAGCAGTTAAATTGATTAATAAAGCTCTTGAAGCAATGAACATAGACTATGAATATACATATGATCAATTTTGTATAGATTTTGCTAATGAAATGTATGAATATCAAAATAAAAATAGAGATTGTGATATGACAGATGCCAATAATATAATAATATACACTGGATTTATAATAGTATCAATGATAAATAAAATTAAAGATAAAACCTATAATGAAAATTAAAGACATAATTATAAATAATATAGTTAATGATATAAATATCTATAAAGAAATTTATGATAATTATATAAATTTCATAAGAGAAGATATAAAAAGTGATTATGAACCGAGTTTTAATTTTGATGGATTTTGTGTTAGATTTATGGATAATTTTGATGGAGTTGATCTCGATTTAAATTATTCATTGGGAGAAAATGATTATTATAATTTGAAAAAAATTACATTAACTAAAAGATCTATGATGTCAATATTTAAAATTGCTTTTGATGAATTTAAAGATGATGAAGAATCAATAAACAAACTTAAATTTATTAAAGAAAAGGAAATCTAAAAAATAGTGGAATTTAATAAGAATTGGACGAAAGAAGATAATGATAAACTAAGAAGTCTTATAAAAGAAGGGAAAAATCCTGATGAGATAAGAAACTTTTTTGGTAATGATAAATTATTTTATCATCCAACTAAAAAATATTTTCAATCTAATAAGAGCGCACCTATTCCAATTTTTAAAAATGAGAAGAATGTTGAATGATAAGACAAAGTATTCTAATACGGATATAAGAGAAGATTTTTACAAAAAAACATTAGAAGTTTTTTCAAACTTCTAATGGTAATGATAATAACTCTGATTTTGTTAGATTTGATGAATTAAAAAAACTATTTAATAACTTATCATAAGAACCTGATTTCAGATTAGAATAGAATTTATCTAATAATTCTGAATTATTATTTGTTAGAACTAAAACATGGTTTTCAAATATCATGTTTTTATTGTTTCTAACATAGTGAAATTTAATTTTCTTTGATATAGTCCTTGGGAAAATTATACAATTTTCATGTTTTATAGTATCCAATTTTATATATTGTTTTCTATCTCTATTACTTGATGTATCTAACTTATCATATTTTATATTATTGCTATAAATTAGTATATTTTCATTACTATCATCAGTTAGTATGTCCTTTTTTTGATTCCAAACTATCTCTCCAATTGAAACATCAAATCCATAATCTTTTATAGTTTTGGTTTCTTTGAAGTTATTGTAGTTTTCCATAATAAAGAAATTGTCATTATTTATGAAAAAGAAATTATTATTAGTTTTATTTTTTCTTATAACTAATAATGATACTTTTATTGTTACTCCTTTGAAATTTACATCTTCTTTAAGAAATTCTATTGTATAATTATCAAAAATCTCTTTTCTTATTTTTTTATAAATAGGTGAAGTTAAAACAGATGATGGTAAAAGGAATGCTATAATTCCATCATAATTTAACATATCAAAACACTTTTTAAGGAAAATATGAACTAAATTTATTCTACTATTAGATATATTTTTATATAATTTTTTAATTCTATCCTGTTCATTTTTACTATAAAATGAATAACATAGTTCAATATAAGGTGGGTTTCCTACAATAAAATCATAAGTTATATTTGAATTAAAATCTAAAAAATCCTTATTGAAAACTTCTATTTTTTTATTATTAGAACTATATTTATTATAGTGCTCATTATCTATTTCAACACCATCTAATTTTTCAAAATTATACTTTTCTAATGACTTAATAAACTCACCATCACCAAAACTCGGTTCTAAACAATTACCGCCTATTTTCTTTATATTATTTACTACTTCCAAGACATAATCACACATTTCTTTTTCTGTGAAAAATTGTCCATATTTACCTTCTTTACTCATTTAGTGACATTATTTTTCTTTTGTATATTGAATTCCAAAAATGGTTTTCTGTATTTTCTGTAAAATAAATAAAACTTTCTGAAATAATTAATATATAAATTATAGTTAATAAAAAGAAAATAGTTTGATGAAAAAGAGACGAGATAAGG
>Ga0265294_10010461_pt1 | contig 10547 bp, 4 predicted proteins | sample MunlanPumphouse3_FD_192504 | JGI IMG/M metagenome (GOLD analysis project Ga0265294, IMG submission 192504) | Groundwater microbial communities from a municipal landfill in Southern Ontario, Canada - Pumphouse #3 | ecosystem: Environmental > Aquatic > Deep subsurface > Groundwater | place...
CCGACGCGAGATAAATCCAAAGTCCTGGGTACGGCAATAACCGTTACGACGCTATTCGGGTTTGTCCTGGGGGTTCTGTTCATACTTACGGTGGATATCTGGTCGCCCGAGTTGCACCAGGTCAAAGACTATGCGCCCCTCTACATTATTTTCCTGATAGCCAACTCCGTAACGGCCTTTATCGGTGCAGCATTCGTTGCACTACGAAAATCCGAATTCTACTTCCTTCAGAGCCTCCTTTTTGGTTCAAGGCTCCTTATTCTCGTCCCTCTGGTTTTTCTCGGAGCACTTGGAATCTTTTGTTCGCTGGGCCTTTCATTCATCGTTGCCCTCGTAGTTTCGATCTCCCTTCTCTACAGGTCCGGGATTCGCCTATCCAGCCTTGATCGAGAATTTTTGCTCGATTCGTTCCACTTCTCTACCGGCAACTATGTTTCCGGATTGCTCGCTGCAGCTCCGAGCACGATCCTCCCGATCCTTGTGTTGAACATTCTCGGTGCAGAACAGGCCGCTCAGTACTTCATTGCGTATGCAATCGTCATGTTTTTGTTCCTCATCCCCACGTCTTTCACGACATCACTCTTTGTCGAGGGCAGCCACGGCGAAGCACTGAGGAGAAACGTGCTAAAATCACTCGCCGGGATCTTTGCGCTGCTCGTCCCGGCGGTTGTGGGTCTGTTCGTGTTCGGGGAGTATATCCTCGGTTTAATCGGCCCGGATTACGTGGCAGGGCTCGAATTAGTCAAGGTTCTGGCGATTTCAAGTTTTTTCTTCTCATTTTCGGAAGTATTCATTGCAATCAAGAGAGTTCAGTCCGGGCTGAAAAGCCTGATCGTTATCAGTTCCGTCATCTTCATCCTGCTTCTGGGATCCAGTTACGCCTTGATGCTGCAATTCGGGATTCTCGGCGTGGGGTATGCATGGATCCTGACATACGCACTGATCGCCATCGCGGTCGTGCTATCCATGGCTAAGCAGTACGTTCTGTGATTCACCGCCCACGCACATTTTCGGGCGTCAAAGAGCGAACGCCGACCCGGGACGGGGGAAGCCATTACCCGTTATGATAGATCTCGCTCTGATGGTTTGAATACACCTTGCTGTTGCGGCAGATCGCGGGATATATTTCTTCGATACTCCAGTAATCATAATACTCCTCCGGACCGCTTGCGGAGCGCTCGACGATGTTATATGTCGCCAGATAGATATATGCGCCCCAAACCGGTTTGAAATCAGTTTTGGGCAAGAACGGGGGCGTCCTCGCGAGGTTGCCGTAGGAAGTCAGTACATTATCTTTCCGTGTTCTATCCGCATAGACAACCGAACCGTCCTCCATATACTCACCCAGCCAGCGGGCACCAAAAACGTCGTGCTCCGGTATGAACGTTCCGTAGAAGACATTTTTCGGTGTACCGCCTCCATAGTTCTTAATCGAGTCCTGGCTCAGAGCGATGGACGACGGCTGATCGTTGGCGCACTCGTAGATCCAGCCCGTGCTGAAGAGAAACAGCAGGGAGAATAAAACCGAGATCAACACCAGCGGCGTCTGTCCCGTGAGCCACCTGCTCCGGAGTTTAGTGATGTATATTCCCGGTGCCGCAAGTATGCTGATGCCGCCGACAACGCAGAGCGGGGAGAGGAAGATGAGCACAATCTGGTAGAGTCTTGAGGTGTTGAGCGTGCTGGAAAAGTTTGGTACAACGACGCCCGCAACTCCGAAGAGGAGCGCAATAAAAGAGAACGCAATGTATTCCTTTGAAAAAGTGGTGGTACTGCGCCAAAAAAAGACGGCGGCAAACCCGACGACGATGAGCGCCAGAGTAATGAGGTGAAGGCCCTTGGCGACGGTATGCAGGAGCGATTGGGGAGTACTGATGAGAAGATCCAGTCCTTCGGTTGCCTCGGGGTTCAGCAGGTCCACAAAGATCGTATTGCCGATGTGATCGATGATTGACATGATTGTATCAAAGGATGTCCCTCCCGCGACGAGCATATACCACCCGAGTGTAAACCCGGTAAAGAAGAGGACATGGGCGAGGGTTATTGTCCTTCCATCGTCTCTGCAGTTCAAGGGGCCTCCGCCTTGCGACTTCTCCCCCGCTGCTTTTCGCAAACGTTTGAGAATAGGGTGTCCGCGGATTGCGGCAAATGAGGAGAGGGTCATGTACAGCCAGACCACGATGAGGGAGAGCAGGTAGATATACGATGTTCCGTAGTGTGAGACGACCAGGGAGGCACCGAATACAGCAAATAACGCGAAATGTATTCTTCTGGGAATAGTTCTCGCGACCATTATCATGATCAGCAGGACGAGAAAGAGTTCTGCAATCTCCTGACGCGCCAGGGAGGCCATTTCCGCGTAAAATATGATGAACGAGGCGAAGAAGAAACATGCAAGGAACGCGCTCTTTGCCCCGACCTGCCTTCGGAAAACATGATACAGCCCCAGGGGCACAAGGGCGAAGGTGATTGGGTAGACTACTTTGAACACCCACGTCAGGTCCAATCCCGTGATATACGAGTACATCGGAGCCAACAGGACGACGGAGAGCATTGCGTTCACATTGCCCGGACTTGTGGCGTCCCAGAATGCGTTGTCTATGACAAGGCTTGCAAGGAATGTCTCATAATGGATATCATAGCCCCAGATATACGGAGATATGAGCGACGTGTGAAGCAATAGCGAGATGGAAATGGATAAAATCGCCAGAGGGTACAGAGCTTCGGGGATCACCCGGTTTAATCCAACCAGTAGAGGTATAACCGCGATGAACGCGATTACCAGTATGAGAATTCCGTTGCTGTGATATTGGTTTACGAAATAGGTCCCGATAATTGTCAGGAGCGGCACCAGGTATAAGATAAACGCAGGTCTTGAGAGAAACGTCTCCGTATCGATATAGCCCGGTTCGGGGGACTTTTTATCTCTGGCGAGGCTGAGCAAGAGCAGAATCGATGTCGTGACGTTGACTGTCAGCAGGGTTGAATCGGGTGATAGCGGCCGGGAGACCCCAAAGATGGGATAAAACACACTCATGAATAAGCCGGTAAACATGAGGATTGCTATACTCAACCCAACTGCATAGAGAAGCGTCTCAGGGGTGCTTACATTATGTATTTTCAGAATTCTGAGGACGATTATGCCCGGAATAAATGAGAAAAAGACAAAACCCAGGATCGCCTGCAGAAACAGGATACGAGAGTCCATACTCCCCAGGAGTTGTATAAACAGCAGCCCCAGTTGAAGCCCCAGAATCGCAATGAAATAATTCCGGATCCTCCAGTCATTTAGCGTAATGGGGTTTTCGATCTGCATGGCATCATCTATGCGGAGTCGCTATGATGGGCACTTGATTCCGGAACCAGCGTTTGATACAGGTTTTCCAGGTTTCCCCCGATTATTCGCCAGTCATACTTCGCTTCGGCCAGCGCTCGAGCATTGTCTCCAATTCTCTTCCGTTCTTCCTTATGCTCGATCAGGTACCTGATCCCCGCTATAAAGTCCTCGTCGATCTCGTCGACGATGATCGCATGCTCGTAATTTACAGCATCGATTCCTTCGATTCCTTTCTTCGTAGTCACGATGGGGAGGCCGGCGCTCATATAATCGAATATCTTCAGTTTTGTTCCTCCTCCGCTTCTAAGGGGTACAATAGCGATATCGGCGCCGGTAATATTCTGGATGTCGGCGATGAATCCAAGCGATCTGACGTTTGCTTCCTCAAACTTCGGGACCTGCGTTCCGCCGACGACAAATGATACATCCGGGTCTGTACCGGCAAACTGAGGGGCGATATAAGTTTGAATAAGATCGAACCCTTCCCGGTTCGGCGGATGCCCGTAGAGACCGTGGAAAAATACGGCAACATCCGTGGGATGCAGCCCCATCTCTTCACGAATCTTATTCCTCGCTTCATCAGATATCCTCGAACGGATGTTGCACCCCGAAGGAATGACGCTGATCCCCCCCTCTTTGAGATGATACCTCCTCCTGAACGTATCTGCATCATTGTCGCTCACGGCGGTGATGTGGTCGAAGAGGTACTGGCAGGAGACCCTTTCCAGGAGATTCGTATAGGTGGGTATGAGTTTCCGCTCCATCAGGGAGTAGTGGTCGTGGTTCGCAAAGGTCTGTTGAATGAACTCGGATTCAACATTGTGAGCGTCATATACTATCTTTATCTTCCTGCGCGTAAGGAAACCGAGTATCCTGGCCGCCATTGCTCCGCTTGGATGGGTGATCTGGATGAGATCAATCTCTTCGTCCCTGATGATCCGTGCCGTCTTACGGATGAAATCGGGATTAATATCCCTGAATATGGATAGCCTCCTTCGGTGCGCCTCGATATCATGATAGGTATAGACCCGTGCGACATCATCGTCACTCTCGTCGTGAAGGTGATCCGGTTCGAGCACAACGATGCGGTTATGTGCGGCCTGGCACTTGACGAGGTTGCAAAACCTGTTCTGGCCCCCGCTCTGTGGTTTTGACAAGCCGACGGTTGTTGGAATTGCCAGTATGTTCATAGGCACTTCCGGTATTCCTGTTCGAGTTTTTCTATGGTCCGATCCCAGGTCAGGTTCTTTCGAACGAATTCCTGCCCTCGCTGAATCATTTTCCTCCCTTCCTCGGGATTTTCAAGACAGAATTCCATTTTTTTCGCTAAATCAGCACAGTCTCCGTATCGTACAACCAGGCCGCAGTCACCCTCTCTGATGAGCTCTCCGCTGCCATTGCCGTCTGTGACAATCACCGGGGTTCCACTCATGATCGCCTCAAACGGAACAAGCCCAAATATCTCATACATTCCTGGATAGACGAGCAGATCGGCATCCTGGTAGGCAAAGCCGACGTCGCTCAGATAGCCGACAAACCGTACCCGATCCTGAATTCCGAGCGTGCGTACTCTCTCCTCGAGTTCCCGTTTGTAACCCCATTCAGGCCCGGCAATGACCAGGATGGCGTCTTTTTGCTCCTGCACCAGCCGGTAAAACGCTTCTATCAAAAAATCAATTCCCTTGATTCTATCGATTCTGCCCAGGTATAGAATGAGATTGCTTCCGTTCTCTATTCTGCAGAATTTACGGAATTCTCCTTTGCTTCTGGCGGTAATGCACCTCTCGAGACTGATGCCGTTGGGAATAACGGCGATCTTGTCCTCATGAATGCCCATCTGTATATTCTGTTCCTTTTCTATGCTGTTCATGACAATCAGTCTTGATGCAGCATCTAAAATGGCGGATCCAAAGATAAAATCAAAGATATTTTTCACCTTTGCCTTACCCAGGGTTTTATTTTTAGGAAGCGATCCATGCGGTTGCAGCACGTATGGAACGCCGTACTCCCTGGCATAATGACTTATCGTGGCCGCAAGGAGTGTCCTGTGCTCGTGGATGTGAATTATATCATAATTCCGCAGATCCCGATGTGCAACGAACGGTAAATAGTACGGGACTATGGGTGGTGCTACGCCTGGAAGATACTTCCGTAAATTTTCAAAATAGTAGACCTTCATCCCCTCGACATCGAGGGGTCTGTTCGTTGGAAGCCCGGTCGGATAGGTGCTCCGATTCGTCGTATATACCGTGACGTCGTGGCCTGCCATCTGGAGATGCCTTGAGATCTCATACGCCGCGCGTGCCACGCCCCCGGACTCCCAGCTCGGCTTGAAGAACGGTGTCACCTGGAGGATCTTCATAAGCGATCACAAGCCCGCTGCTGCTTGAGCCGTCGTCTGATTATGTCCGCGCAACTGTTCCGGCGGAACGCGGTGAGAAACCGGACTCCGCATTCGGCGAGGGATGCGGGCCCGTGCTCCCTGATGCGGTGCCGGCAGGTTGCAAGGTTGCAGGTGAGATCCCCCTCACTGTTTGTAGTAAGCCGGCGGCTCTGACTCTGGCTGCCGACGTAGGAAAAGGCCATCTCCAGGTCCCCGAAAACCGGATCACTCCGCTGAAGATCCTCCCGTACCCGCTCAGGCTGTTTTCCCCCGTTTTTTGTCCAAAGAAGGATACCCAGAACGTCCTGCAGCTGTACCGACGTCATCTGACATCCTCTGTAGTGAAGGTACCGCTCAACTGCCGGTACCCTGTCCCAGGATGCCAGGAAGACCTGCATGTTGTGTCGATCGAGCGAAACTCCACCCGATAAACATATCGCCGAATATCATTCCCCTCCCTTAGCTGTTGAGTCCATGCTGGCATTGGGACCATATAATACTTTGCCTGAAATATTCTTATTGTAACATAATAATATTGATATGTGTTGATCCCCAGGGGCCTGATTGGCGAACGGAACATCCTACCCTTTAGTGTTCCCGGATCGGATGTATCCGGGTCGAAGGCTTTACCTCTTACAGTTCGAGAAACTCGAAAAGGCTCAAGGGGTGTCGCCTCCCCCTTCCGGGCGGCAGGACCAGGAGAACGACCGAAGCCTCGACCGCGCCGCCCGGGTATTCCCACTTGCATGCTAGCCCGGGGTCCGGCGTTCCCTCGTGATCCGATTCGGAGTAACCAATTTACGAACGTGGGGGTCGCTGGGTTTTAGGGCCATGTCCGGGCACAGATTCCCTGTGACGATATGCCTGAGCACCGCCCCCGCCTCTAGAGGGGGAAGGGGGAGACCCCCTCCCCGGTACCCACCCCCATTGCGACTGCCACCACAGTCCACAGTCCGGGGTGAACCCGGGAGAGCCCGGGCGAACCCGCTCTACAACACCGTGGGAAGAACCGTGGAGTGGGTCATCCGGCGAAGTTTTGCCGGAATGTGATGACCGGCCTGTTTGCCGCGGTCTCGATCGAAAAGCGGCAACCATATCGGTTCCAGAACCGAGAGCAGCAATCACCGGCTTCTCCGCTCCTCGGTAGGCAACGGGCCGTGGAGAGCCCCCCACGATCCCCCCAAAGCCTGATGAGTATACCGGATCTACCCATTTTTATTATAAAACTTTGAGAATAAATAACCGTAAAGGATATATATTTATACCGCTATTCACGCCTTCACCGGCTACCCTATGACCGGGTCTTAATCGCAATTCGCAGTTCGCTTGCCGGGCGCTATGACGAGTGCCCGCTTTAACCAGCCCGTTTGTGCCTACCGTGAGGTATGTACCGCGGTCTTGCGGGCAGGAAGCGATCAACAAGGGGGAAAACATGAAAAAACACACGAATCTGGCACTATTGTGCACAGTCATCGTCATCGGGCTGCTGATATCGCCGGTCATGGCGGTAAAGGCTGCGGAGGGAGAAGAGATCTATCGCCCCTTCAACAAAGCGCAGGAACGCCCTGATATCGACGGCAACCTGATCGTCTGGGAAGACGACCGGTATGATGAGCTGGAGAAGGGAGTCAAGGACATCTACCTCGCGACTGTAGAGGACATTCGGAGTACGCCGTACGGCTACTCGTTCGGGACAAGAATAACAGACGATCCCGCCTCGCAGGAGAATCCGTCCATCTCGGGAGGTTACATCGTCTGGCAGGATAACCGACATGGAGACTGGGATATCTACCTCTACCAGCGCTCTGCGGGTGAAGAGAGGCGGCTTACCACCGACACGGGCAACCAGTGGCTGCCCATCGTCCGCGGGAACTACGTCGCCTGGTACGACGATAGCAGCGGCAGGATCAGGATCGTCCTCTACGACATTGCCGCCGGGAGCGTGAAAGACGTCATCGACTGCGACGCGAAGACAACGATCCCTTACGGGTCGACCGAGTTCAAACCCGCACTCTCGGAGCAGTACGTCGCCTGGGTGGAAGAAGCAGATGGGAAGGTCCATTACTACGACATCGCGGCCGGCAGAATAATAGGCCCGGTCTCCGCGAGCACGGCGATTCAGTCCTGGCCCTCGCTCTCCGGGAGCTTCATTACCTGGGAAGATGAGCGGCACGGGAACCCCGACATCTACATGACCAATCTTGACGATCCGTCCGGCGGAGAGGAGAGGATCACCATTGACGGCGCCGACCAGGTCTCAGCAGCGATCAGCGGGAGCATCATCGCCTGGGAGGATAAGCGGGTTCCGGCGCGGAGCATCTACATGTACGACCTCTCCCCTCCCGGAGAGGAGCTGTCCGTAGTTGACGCCTACGACATCTATGACGAACACCTCTACCCCGCCGTCAGCGGGAACACGATCGTCTGGCAGAGGGGCCGGGAGGCTGATTCGAACCTCTATATCTTCGTCTACGAGCCTGGAGCGCCGGTCGAGCCGGTCGCAACGACCGTCGATGTCGCACCGGCCACGGCCACCCTTGATATCGGCGATACCCGGACGTTCCAGGCAACGGTCCTCGATCAGTTCGAGAAACCCATGACTGGCGTCGCGCCCACCTGGGCGAGCGACAACGAGACCGTCGGCACGATCGACGCCGCCGGGCTCTTCACCGCAAAGGCCGAGGGCGCCACGACCGTCACCGCGAAGGCGGGCAATGTATCCGGGACCGCGGCCGTCACGGTCAGCGCTGAAGAACCGGTCCTCGACAGCATCACGGTCACGCCGTCGTCGGCGAATGTCGCTGTCGGCGGGACCAGAACGTTCAACGCAGTCTGCTACGACCAGTTCGGCAAACTGATGACCGGGATGCCGGTCACCTGGACGACCGACAACGCGACCGCCGGAACCGTTGATGCGAGCGGCACGTTCACCGCCCTTGCCGAGGGCACCGCAACCGTCACCGCAACGGCAGGTGCGAAGTCTGCACAGGCGACCGTCACGGTCGTCGCCCCGGCGGTCCCGGTCGCAACGACCATCGAGGTTGCACCGACCAGTGCCGCGCTCGTTGTCGGCGGCACGCAGGCCTTCACCGCAACCGTCCTCGACCAGTTCGACAACCCGATGACCGGGGTCGACGTCGCCTGGACGAGCAGCAATGGGACCGTCGGCACCATCGGCGCCGCCGGGCTCTTCACCGCCCTCGCCGAAGGCATGACGACCCTCACCACAACGGCCGGTGACGCATCCGGGACCGCGAACGCCGTGGTCAGCGCACAAGCGCCGGTCCTCGACAGCATCACGGTCGCACCGGACCAGGCCACCCTTGTGGTCGGCGAGACACGGAAATTCGCGACCGTCTGTTCGGATAAGTCCGGCAACACCATGCCGGGCGTGCCGGTAACGTGGTCATGCAGCAACGAGACCGTCGGCACCATCGACGCAAACGGCGCCTTTGCGCCCCTCACCGAGGGCACGGCAACCGTAACCGCATCGGCAGGCGATGTATCCGGGATCGCAACCGTCACCGTCGTCGCCGCAGAGCCGGCGCTTGCACAGATCGTCTTCTTCCCGTCCGCGGTCACCCTGAACCCCGGGGACTCCCTGCAGTTTGAGGCCGTCGGGCTCAACTGCTACGGCAAGAGTGTGCCGGAGGCTGCGATCGCCTGGGCGAGCAGCGACCCGTGTGTCGGCACCGTCGACGAGTGCGGCCTCTTCGTCGCCCTCGCTGCAGGCACGACGACCCTCACCGCATCGGGCGACGGCGCCACCGGGACCACGACCGTCACCGTATCCTGCAACGAGCCGGTCCTCACCCGGATCGCTGTCACGCCTCCGGCAATCGCCCTGAATGCCGGCGACGCGGAGACGTTCGTCGCAACCGCCTACGACCAGTTCGGCTGCACCATGCCGGACGTCGATATCGCCTGGGAGACCTGCGATCCAACCGTCGGCACCATCGACGCGGACGGACACTTCAGCGCAGTTGCCGCAGGCACCACGACCGTCACCGTATCGGCAGACTGCATCTCCGGAGCCGCGGACGTAACGGTCACCGACCAGTCTTCCGGCGTCGTGGTCTCCCCATCGGCGATCACCCTGGACGAGGGGGAGACCCGGCTCTTCACCGCGACCCTCGTTAACCTGGAGAGTAGCGCCGCTTCCGGCACAACGATCGCCTGGTCGTGCGATGACGAAGCCGTCGGCACCATCGACGAGAGCGGCCTCTTCACCGCTCGCTGCGAAGGCACCGCGACCATCATCGCGACGGTCGGCGGGCCCGACGAGATCGTGGCCGCCCGGGTCAACGAGACCGAAGCGGTCGGGACCGCAGTCGTGACGGTCCGGTCGGCATGCCCGGTCCCGGCGCGGATCGAAGTCAGCCCGTCCGACTTCACCATCGCCGCCGGAAACAGCCTCCAGCTCACCGAGACCGTCTACGACCAGTACGGTTGCGAGATACCGGGGGCCGTGGTGGTCTGGGAGAGCAGCGACCCGAACATCGGCGCCGTCGGTGGGTGCGGTCTCTTCGCCGCTGGCGAGGAAGGTGAGGTGACCATCACCGCATCGCTGGACGGGGTCTCGGGCTCTGCCTGCGTGACCGTCGGCCCCCGGCTCCCGTTCCCGGCCCGCGTCGAGGTCGACCCCGCGACGACCGCGCTTGCGCCCGGGGAGACTCAGGAGTTCGTCGCCACGGTCTTTGACCCGAGTGATAGCGTCATGGACTGGGTCCGGGTCGCCTGGTCGTCCTCCGACCCGGCCGTCGGAACCATTGATGCGGCCGGCGCCTTTGCAGCGCATGCAGAGGGCTCGGCGGAGATAACGGCCCG
>Ga0265294_10010463_pt1 | contig 10546 bp, 16 predicted proteins | sample MunlanPumphouse3_FD_192504 | JGI IMG/M metagenome (GOLD analysis project Ga0265294, IMG submission 192504) | Groundwater microbial communities from a municipal landfill in Southern Ontario, Canada - Pumphouse #3 | ecosystem: Environmental > Aquatic > Deep subsurface > Groundwater | place...
AAAAAAAAATGTAGTAAAAAAATTAATATCTAATTTAAAATTGGGTGTATATGATATTATTATTGAACCAAGTGCAGGAGATGGATCGTTTATTGATTACATTGAAGATTATAATTATATAGCTATTGACATACAACCTGAAAATAATAGAATCATAAAAATGGATTGGTTTGATTTTAAATTAGATAAAAATTATAATAAAATATTAGTATTAGGTAATCCCCCTTTTGGTAATCAAGGATCATTAGCTATGAATTTTATTAAAAAATGCTCAGATTTAAAGGCATATCATATTGCATTTATTTTACCAAAATCTTTTAAAAAAGAATCAGTAAAAAATAGAATTCCATCAAATTATCATATGATATTAGAAATAAATATTCCAGATGAATCATTTACATTAAATAATATAGATTATTCTGTACCTTGTATATTTCAAATATGGGAAAGAAGAGATATTATAAGAGAAAAAATTAAATTACCAACTAAAACAAAATATTTTGATTTTGTAAAAAAACAAGATAAACCAGATATATCTTTTAGGAGAGTTGGTTTTTATGCCGGTCATATATATGATAATACATCTGATAAATCAGATCAATCTCATTATTTTATAAAATCTAATGGATATATGAGTTTAATAGATATTAAAAGTATATTAAAATCCATTAAATGGGAACACGATAATACATCAGGTCCTCGTAGTATAGGTAAGGGTGAATTAATAATAGAGTTTGAAAAAAAGGTGATTAATTAATCACCTTTTATTTAATATTGTATGATTTCATGATCATTCAATAAAATATTGATAAAATTATTATAGGTTATAGCACATTGAATTCTTTTCTGTGTTTTGTGATCTCTTTTAAATCTTAAAGATATAATAGGGTTATTATTGTCTTTATATATTTTTTTCCATTTTTCACAAAACAATTTCCATTTATCATCATCTGAATGATCGTTTGAAATTTCTGACATTTCTTTTTTCATATCATATAAATTATTAATATTTCCAAAATATGATTTCCATATATTAATGTCTATTTTTACAATATACTCTTCTACCATTACATGTTTATCTTTATCCCACCATCCAACAAATATTAAAAAATTTTCATTTACATTTATTTGTCTAAAAACATCACCAAATGCAATTTCACCACCTTTTTTACAACATTTTATAGATACTGGCATATCATTAAATAATGGTGAATCCCATTCGGCTGTATAATTTGATGATTCTACCATATTATATTTTTTAATTATTACTTCTTGATAATCAAACCCATGCTTTTGTCTTTCTCCTTTTCCAGTTTTTAGATATTTATCATTATTTGTTTCTGATATTGGTTTATCGACCATTACTAATTTATTATTTTTTATGTCACTTAATAAATTAGTCAATAAATTAAAAAAAGTTGAAGTAATTTTTTTATTTAAAAGAACTTCAATAGAACAGGTTATTAATTGTAAATTATCTAAAATATATGATTTTAAAGGAAAATATTTTTTATTGTATTCGTCATAAATGAATTTTTTTTCTTTTATTGGATAAGATGATACATCTGGTATAGAGCATCTACGAATGTTTGCAGACCATTTATACTCATATTCTGATAATTTATTATCATTTAATATCTTAGAAATATCTTTATATGATATACCACCATCTTTATAAATTAAGGATATTATATAATAAACATCAATATTTTTTATACTTGTCATTAATAACTTTTTAATAATAATTGTAAAAATATACAAACTTTACAAATTATCCAAATTTAATCCAATAAATCTTTATATTTAATTTTATTTTTAAAATGTTTTATCTTTTTATATCTATCACTAATATTTCTATCATCGTCATATTCTGGTTGTTCTATAACAATTTTATATACTTTAAAATTTTTAGTAGATTCCTTTTCAATTTCATAATATTCCATTGAATCTAATAAATCTAAATAATTATCGGGTTGTCCATGTTTATATTTATTAAAAAATGTATCAAGTATGGCACTTTTTAGCTGATTTTCATATTCATATTGATATTCTTGTTCATAATTTTCATCATCTTCTATTATATCATTATCATTTAAAATTTCATTTATATTTGATATATAATTATCTATATCATAAATATGTAATTTAACAATATCTTCAATTTTATTATTTTTACTTTCATTTATAAAATCAATAAATTTAGTTTTCATAATTTAAATTATTTTTATGTATATATTAAAAAATACCTCTAAAATTTTAGAGGTCTTTTTTATTATTTCTTATCAGATGAATTATTTTTATCTTCTTTTGGTTTTTGTGATTCTATTGATGGTTTATCAATAATTATCTTCTTTTCTGTTGCTTTTTCTTGTTCTGTTAATGGCCAAGCAGGTCTAAGATTGTTTCTTTGTTCTTTTTTATCACTCATATTATTTAATTTATTTTTTATCCCATCTAAAGGAATCCTACAAATCCCCAATATCCCATTTAACAGATTGACTTCTCCAATCAATTTGATCCAAAACAATTTGAATTTTATCTTCTAATTTTTCAATTTCAGGAACAAAATTAAATATCACCGAAAAAGAATATCTATCATCACCTTCTGATATTTCAATTCCAACTCCAGTGATATGACCACATGAACCATGACCCAAATGTTTTCCATCATCACCATAAAAATTAACCCATTTAACTTCAGACACATTAATTATAGGATTATAATCAGGAAGCAATTTCATAATCCCTTCCAAAGATTTTTCATACATACCATCTTTAGGTTTCCCCATCATTAAACCAGGAAACATTGTTCTACTGTAAATTTCTTCAATTTTAATTTTCATATTTTTAATTTATTATTTTATATTTAAATAGAAAGATAATGTCTAAAAATTTAAATAAAAAAAGACAATACCATTAAAGATATTGTCTTTTCTTCTTTGATTTGTATTTCCAAGATTTTAGTGGATTATCATAATCACGTTCACCATCATTCCAACAATCACACCAATAACCCCTTCTTTTTGAACAAATCCAACAACAATCCCAATGGATTAACTGTTCATAAATCAATTTGTAAATTCTACGATTTGTAGTTTCTTTTAATTCTTTTACTTTTCTCATGACTATTAGGTATTTTTACCTAAAGTCCATCAAATTTTTTTTTCATAGTTTAAAATTCAAAATAGGTTTTATACATAACTGGTAGACTTATCATCTCAAATTTTGCTGCGCTTGTTAGTATTAACCTCCAACCCAATTTCATTACACCATTATGATGAAATTTAATATATTTAGAAATGGTGTCTATTTGAATTTGAGTCATATCAACATTTTCTTTACCCAATCGTTTATTCAAACAACCTGCAAAATGTACTCTATTTCCATGTATTTTAACCCAACCATTTTGTTCGAGCCAAGCATCAGGATTAATGTCACGTTCATTTTCACCATACATTGGAATTACACCCTTTTCTTGTAAAGCATCAGCAATTTGATTATGTAACATATTGGCAATCTCACCATTTAAAGCATAATATTCACCAATTGGACTTAACCAACCCGCTGAATAATTATCCATTATATCAACTGGTACAATACCATTTGAAATCACATCATCAATTTCTTTTGCAGAAACAATATAATTTTCAATTTCAGTGTCCATATTGGACATTGAAAAATTATCCCACTCACACTTTAACATGGATTGAAATTTACGGATAAGTGTTGTTAAAGTATGACTACTATCCCAAATATCTGCCATATCCATATCAAGTTTTTCAAACTTTTCAGGATATGTTTTTTCAAGCCAATCAATTACTTTACGAAGTCTTAACGACTTATTAATGTAATCTTTACATACTTTTATCAAAAGTGTTAATTCAGATACTTCTTCAGTTTCTCTTAAATCATCAAGAATTGCTTTATCATTACCTGCAATAAAATCAAAGATTTGTTTGTAAGAATAAGTTTTATAAAGACCTCTGTTTCTTATTTGCCAAACTTTTTCATCAATTGATCTTATCAAATCATCACCATTTTTATCAATTTCAATTGATTTTTTTCTACACCAATCAAATACATCAATTTTAGGAAAAATGGTGTGAATACTATCATCACGTTTTGTTACGATGAAATTTTGTTCTTCAACATCAACTTGAATAACATAATCACCCACAAGTAATTTAAGTGCTAAATCCATTGAGCAACCTGAAAGACTATCGGTTATCGTTTTAATCGACTTATCAATATCATTTGCATATAGTAAATGTTCTTGTGCGATATTCATTAACAAAATACCTGCATCTTCGCCAACCCTAAAATGTAATGTTTGAACGCTCATATTTTTTGTTTATTTAATAGTGCAAATATACAATAAATATTTAAATATACAAAAAATTAATCAATATATTCCCACCCAACCACATCAGTATTTTGAACTCTACCATTTTCCATCCAATATTTACTATCTGTTGTAATATAATATTGACCATCATAATATCCTATTCTAGTTTTACCACTCCTAAAAGTTATTTTAATATCTTTAAAATTTTCTGGAAATTTTTTACGATATTCTTTATATGATTTTTGCCATTCAGGATCATTTAAATCTTCTATGATACGTTGATGTAGATAATTTTGTTCTCTGTTAAAAACATCAGAAAGTGAATCTATTCTCATAATCTATTTTTTAATAAATTTATTGTAGTCTATAATTAAAGACGAATCATTTGGATAAGTTGAGTATTCTTCTAAGTGTTTATATTTATTTATAACTTCATCAATAATTCTTTTAGAATTTTTTAAGTATATTTTACATTTTTTATTAAAAATATCAAACCAGAAATCAACCCATTTATCAATATTAAATATTTTAATAGTTTTAACACCATTCTTTAATAAAACATTATTCAATTCTTCTATTTCAACTATATCTATTTTGGATTTAATTATATCCTTATCAATATTTAAAATATTATTATATTCTATCCATTCAGAATATTGTTCAAGTTTATCTATATAATCGGATTTTGATAATATGCCAAAATTATTTAAATATACATATGTTTGTGCAACATTAGCATTTATCTCATTATCTAATGTTTTATAAATACATCTTACTAATAGTTCACCTTCTTTTGTTTTTGGTTTAAATTCCATTAATGATTTTTTAATATTCCAATATTTAGGATAATCTTTATTATTTAAACCTATAATTTCTATAAGATGATTAAGTTCGTGTGATATTACTTCTTTAACTTTTTTTTCTTTACCATTTTTTGGTATTCCTATAATAATTAAACAATTTCTATATTTATCGACTTTAAGATATGAATAATAATTATTTTTTTCTATAAATTGTATTTCATAATTTTTATACCCAATTCTTTCATTACCGATTGATAAATTATGTTTAGAATAAGAATATTGTACAAAAAGATTCCATATATTATCAATTTCATCTTTTATAATATTTGATATGCCTTTTCCTTCATTTATCATATAAAATATTTTATTTTACAATCATTCAAATTTTCTTTAATAAAATCAAATCTTTGTAAAATATCATAATATTCCCAATTAGTAGGTAAACTATTTGTTTGATCATACCTAATTGTTTTATTTTCTTCTATTTTACTATCTATTAATTTTATTTTTTTATGAATCCATTTCAATTTATAGTCTACCACATTTTTAATATTTTTTAAAAAATTAACATTATCACCAGCTGACCATATTGATGAATCGATATTCTTTAAATATTTTTTATTAGTTGTTAAATATTTTATTGAATTAACAACATGATTTCTTATATATGTTATTTCTTTATCATCTTCTTTACTTAAATCGATAATTTTAAAATTTGATAGTAAATCTATTATGAAATTTATTCTTTTATATTCTCTACCTGATATTTTATATAAATAGTATTGATGTAATTGTGATGATAATTCATGTGATAACGAATAGTATAATACATCCAATAAATATTTTGAATATTTACAACTAACATTTTGTTTTAATTGTGGTAAAATACTACCAATTGAAAATGATTCTGGTCTAAATTTATTATTTATTCTGATATTATAATGTTGAAAAATATGTAATAATTCATGTAGAATAACAGATTTTATATAATAAATAAATTCATCATCCATATCATTTACTATTATATCGATATTAATTGTAATATCATTTAAAATGTTATCTATTATTTTTGAATTATTCAGTATTGTTAATCCATTACAAATGTTATCTTCTCCTTTTGATATGTTATATTTTAATATTATATTTTTACATTTAAAATCAAGTTCATTAATATCAAATACAATGTCATTTGATATACTATTTATTATATTATTTTCTATTTTTGACCATATCTTATACAAAACTATTTCACATGAATCCGATATTCCTTTTGATTCATTAAAATTATGGTATGATATAATATATTTCATTTAATTAAATTTATCTTTTTCTTTTAAAACATTTCTATAATTTTCATTAAATGGTCGATTCCCATTTAAATCTTCTATGACTTCATCTATTAAAGATTTAAATTTTCTTAAATGTTTATCAGATTTTATCTTAAAATATTCTGACCATTTTTTATAAAATAAATATAAATCATCAATATTATTAACATGTGTTCCAATAAATTTTAATAATTTAGTATCTTTATTTAATTCCTTATCTAAAAATTTATCAATTAACTCATTTGTTATTCTTAACAATCCTTCTATCCCTTTTTTATTAACATATTCATCTATAAATAGTTTAGAATTAAAATTATTTAATAATTCCAAATATTTCCAATTTTCATGTTCTTTTAATTTATCAGAAAGAATATTTTTATCTTTAATATTAAAATCATATAAATAATGATACACTTGTGATATTCTTGCATTCATTTCCGTGTCATATGATAAATATATTAAATATAAAAAATTTTTAAAATTGATATCATCTATATCATTTACAATATTTCTAATTTTAATATATGTTGGTGTTATTTTAATATTTAATTCACTCATTCTTTTAAATATTTCGTAAAATTCTTTAATGTGAGTTAATTCGTGTGATATTATACCTTCTATTTTATGATTAATTATATTATTTTTATCTATTTCTATATAAATAATAATATTAAATAATTTATTATCTTCTAAGTTTGAATATGTAGGATCATAATAACCATAATATTTATCAGATATAGTAAATACTATTCTTAAATCCATTAATGGTAAATCAATATAATCTAAATCTAATTGAATCTTATTATCTTCTCCATTATAATATGAAAATATTAATTCAGTATATTCTTTTATTATATTTGATATACCTCTACCTTCAAATGTTTTTAGATATTTCATTATAAGATTTTTATTTTATATATAAATATATTTATATTTTATCAAAAATATCTTTTTTTCTTTTTAAGAATATTGTAGAATCATTATAAAAATAATGTTTAATTTTTTTACAATCATCTATATTACAAATTCTTAAATATTTATAATTATTATTTTTTTTAATATTAATTCTATTAATATTTAATTTATTAATTAAATATAATTTTAACGAGTCTATAAAATTATTATTACCAACTATAGTTATTTGGTTGGATTTTTCTTGTTTTTTTACTTTATAAATACATCCATCACCATCGAAATAACCTCTTATAAAATGTCTCATTAAACTATCATCTAATAATGGAAATTCTAATTTAAATGTTTTATTATTTAAACACCCATGTTTTATTAAATCTTTTACTAATTTTGTATTGTATATTGATACTGCAGAGTATTCGCTAACAGATACTTTATTTTTATATTTAACCTTACTGATCTCATTTTTTATTGGATAATTTGATGATAAACATTCATTAAATAATACAATATGATTTTTATCACTTCTTTGAAGTTTTAATTTTAATTCACCACTTTTATTATCTTTTAATCTAACATAACCGTCAGCATATAAAAATCCTAACCAATAGGATTTTTCTTCATTATTAATTTTATCAAAATAATTTTCATTAACACTATATTTTTTATTTGCAATGAAATGTTCTCTACCGTTTCTATCTATAACATCATATATTGTTTTTGCAGATTTTATATTAAATTTTTCCATTATTACTTTTAATGGAACTTTTTGTCGCTTAAGTTCAATTATTTCTAATTCTTGATCAATGTTTAATTTTAACATTAATATTTTTTAAATTTTGTAATTAAACCAAAGAACTTCAGTCTTCGTCTTTGGTCTATTCTTCCCATCTGTAGTATTTATTTCATAAGAATACTTATTCCATCCATTTTCAGTTAATATATCATATAAACCATTATCATACCCACTTAACAAAACCTTTGATTTACACCCAATTAAAGTATTTAATAATTCAACGTGTTGTTCATCAGTCATATCACAATCATATCTCGCATTAGTCCTAGTACTATGGACGTATGGTGGATCCAAATACATGAATGTACTTTCCCCGTCATACTTCTTAATAACTTCTATTGCATCCCTATTTAATACAACAACATTAGATAATCTTTTATGATAATGTTCTAATCCATCTATTGCAGATAAATAATCAGATGTAGATTTACTTATATTTCTCCTAACCACTAAATTAACAGAAAATCCACCAATTGAATTAACACTTGTTCTATTTGTATAAAAATAATAGTATGCTCTATCCAATAAAGATATATCTTTTCTTTTTAAATTTTCTTTAAATTCTTTATTTAATTGTTGAGAATATGGTGTTATATCAAGTTTTTCTTTAAATTGTTCAAATAAATGTTTATCTGACATAACTTTAAATAAAGAATACACATTTTCAAAAATATCATTGTATATTTCAACTGGTGCTTGTTGTGCAAATAAAATTGTTGCTGAACCACCATAAGGTTCAACATAAATGTGATAATCTTTTGGTATAAAATTTTTAATTTCAGTGGTTAGCTTACCCCCTTTACCACCGAAGTACCCTATCAGTTTGGTTTTCATTTAGTTATATTATTTTTTAATATCCATTATTTTTATATAAACATATATCAAAAAATATAATATAAGTTTTAAAAAACAACAATACATATGTACAAATTAGATGAAAGTGGATTTTTTAAATATTTAACCATAAACAATTCAATATCAAAATTATATTATATTGATATGGAAACATCTAAATCAATAGATGATAATGGTTTTAATCCATTTTCAAATACATCAGGTATAACATCTTACCCACAAGTTATATCACCAGTTGTTAAATATTTAACAATTGATAAATATGAATTCAAGAATATTAAAATAAGTGAAATTCATAAATTATATGAAGATGTATTAAATTATTATGTAGATAATACTTTTGATATAAATGAATTAGGTAATAAATATTTCAATATTAGTATGACCGATAGTGTAAATGTTATTATAAGTAAAATATATAGTGTCAGTAATTTTATGTCACATAAAAGTATTACTAATATAAGATTAATTATTCCTAAAAAATTAGAATTTATTATTAAAAATGATAATAACTTTAAAAGATTCAAATATTATATAAACGAAACAGATATACATCAAGATAAAATATTTATATTATCAGATTATTTAGAAGGTGATCAGATAGGTATATCTGTATTTACTGATACTGAACTAAATGGAAGATTATTAAAAATACATAAAATTCTTAAAAAAGATATTGATATATCATACCAAATAATGCCAATTGGTAGTTTATCTAAATATACAATAGGAATAATTAATATAATTAATTAAATATTGTATAATTAAAATATTTTTATTATATTTGTGCATTAATTTATATGAATATGCAAATAGAAATAGTAAAATGTTTGGATTCAAACTCGTGGTATTTTAATAAAGTTGGCGAAATAATTGATGCGACTATTGAAGTAGTACACGGAATTAATTTTTATTATAATGTTAAAATAGGTGATAAATTATTAATTGTTAATTTAGATGATGCTAGAATCATAAACCGTAAAGATAAGATTGAAAAGATATTAAATCGTAATTCATGCAAGTAAAAATTATTAAATGTCATTGTGATTCTTTTTGGTATAAAAATAATATTGGTCAAATATTTAATGTTATCCATATAAAAAATGAAAGAGATTTTGAATATTACTTATGTAAAGATTTTTTTAATGAAAGAATCATAAGTATACAAGACGCTATACCCTTTTATAGAAATGAGAAAATTAAAAATATTTTAAATAAAATAAAATGTACTACGATAGAAAAAAATACAAAGAATTAAAAAGATTATACTATGAAACATATATTCATGGTAATAAATCAACTATATGTATTGCATGTAACGGTAGTGGATATTATGATACTACTATAAGAGGTAGAGTACCTAAATGTGGTTCATGTGGCGGTACAGGTAAAGAAAAAATAAAAGACATTATACCATTTGATACATTTTTAAAACAATATGAAGATTTATAGAATAAAATCAAAACCACAAGAAAATGGTTTATGGGGAAATCCTATTAACATGAGA
>Ga0265294_10010464_pt1 | contig 10545 bp, 15 predicted proteins | sample MunlanPumphouse3_FD_192504 | JGI IMG/M metagenome (GOLD analysis project Ga0265294, IMG submission 192504) | Groundwater microbial communities from a municipal landfill in Southern Ontario, Canada - Pumphouse #3 | ecosystem: Environmental > Aquatic > Deep subsurface > Groundwater | place...
TCCCCATCGAGTGCCGCCGTTCAGCCCGGGAGAGGGCGTCGCGCTCGATCACCTCAAGGAGGGCATGAAGCACCGCCTCCTCGATCACGTTGCCCGAGGCGAGGCCGTTCGTGTCGGAGATGAAGAGAGGCACCGTCTGGCCCAGGCAGTCATAGGGGTGGAAGATGGCATTGGACGGGACCAGGATCTCCTCATCGTTCAGGAGGTCAAAAGCAGGCGTCCAGTGGAGTTTCTCGTTCTCCTCCAGGGGGCGGGGCAGGATCAGGTCGGCCGGGTCGAGTGCCCGTCTGATCCCGAGCGCCTCGAAGCTCGCATACTCCATGAAATCGCAGCGGTATTCGCCGGAGTAGCGCTCGATCGCCTCCATCATCGCCGAGACCTTCGCCTGCACCGGCCCTTTTCCTTTGCCGGCATGATGTTTTGCCGAACCGATGGCGGCGGTCGGCCTGAATACCGAGAAGCACGGGATGCCGAGGCGGTCGAGGTGGGTGACGTCCTCGACCGAGACGACGCCGATCTCGTCCATCAGTGGTTCAATGGCCTGCAGGGTCTCTTCGGGGGATCTCGAACGGTGGGTCCCGTCGTAATACTGCTTTCTGACGTGGCTGAAGGTGAGGGACATCTTAGAGGATTAGGCCGGGCGATCTTTTATACCTTCATGCACCCACTCTCTTTCATGGACGCCGCGGAGATTGTCGTGGGGATGACGGTGCGCTACCCGCGGACCGGAACGGCCGGAAAGGTGGAGAGGATCGAGGTGATCGAAGGGGAGACGTTTGCCGAACTCGACTCCACCGGTCTCCTGTACCGGGCCGATCTGATCGAGCCCGCCGCCAGCATAGAAATGAGGCGTACCGGGAAGAAAGAGAATCTGGACGACCGCCTCAAGAGGGAAAAGGCGTTCGAGAAGGATCTCGGCGACGCCTGGAGCAAGATCGACGGAGCCTGTGAGGGAGGGGGTTAATCCTCCTTCTCGATCGGGATCGTGGTCAATTTTACCGACGCAACCCCTTTTTGTGACATTAACCGTTCGGCGATCGCCTTGAGGACAGTGCCGTCCCCGCGGAGCAGGATCACTTCCATGCACTGGTCGTGGCTGAGATGGGCATGCATCGAGGCCTGAATGGTGTGAATATATTCGTGCTGGATATCGGTGATCGTCTGCAGGAGACCGCGCTGGTCATGGTCGTAGACCATCGTGATCACGCCCTGCCGCTCGCCCTTGACATCCGACATCCACTTGTAGTAGGTGATGTAGCTCCTGATCGCGTCCCGTATCCCCTCCGAACGGGACGAGTAGCCTCTCGCCCCGATAATGGCGTCGAATGTATCAAGGAGGTTTTTGGGCAGGGATATCCCAATGCGTGAGAGTTCGCTCTCCGGGTTCATACACCTCAGTGGTACATGGGACAATATAAAGCATGCGGAATATGGTAACACCAAGTCGGCAGATTCAACCAGCCCAGTACATACACATTATGTGTCAGACCGCGGATCCACGAAAGCGGACGGTAGCGATCCCGGCACCGATTTATCTATAAAGAGTGCGATATATATAGGAAGGGAGGTTTGAATCAGTTTGCATGACGTAATGGTACCCAATGTCAATATCGGGCTGGTTGGGCATGTGGACCACGGCAAGACGACGCTTGTGTCGGGTCTGACCGGGGTCTGGACCGACCGCCACAGTGAGGAGATGAAGCGCGGCATCTCCATCAGGCTCGGCTATGCCGACGCAACATTTTACCGGTGTGAGAAGCACGAGGGAGGGGAGGGCTATTCGATCTCTCCAGACTGCCCGGTCTGCGGAGAAAAGTGCGTTCCCTTCAGGACGGTCTCGTTCGTGGACGCACCCGGGCACGAAACCCTGATGGCGACGATGCTCTCGGGCTCGGCCCTGATGGACGGGGCGATGCTCGTCATCGCCGCCAACGAGCCCTGCCCCCAGCCTCAGACAAAAGAGCACCTGATGGCCCTTGAACTGGTGGGGATCAAGAATATTGTCATCGTTCAGAACAAGATCGATGTCGTTTCCCCGCAGGACGCACTCAAACACTATAAACAGATAAAGGCGTTCGTCAAGGGAACGATCGCAGAAGATGCGCCCATTATCCCGGTCTCGGCCCAGAAAAAGATCAATATCGGGGCGCTCATCCAGGCCCTGGACACCTATATCCCCGCACCCGAGCGAGACCCCGAGGCAACGGCCCAGATGCTCATCGCCAGGTCCTTCGACATCAACAAGCCGGGATCGAACTGGCGCGACCTGAAAGGCGGCGTGATCGGCGGTTCGCTGACGCAGGGAGCGATCAAGGACGGCGACGATATCGAGATTCGGCCCGGCATCCAGATGCAGGTGGAGAACCGGACAGTCTGGAAACCGATCATCACCAAGGTCGTCTCGATCCATACCGGCGAGCGGAAGGTGACCGAAGCGACCCCCGGCGGCCTGATGGCAATCGGGACGAAACTCGATCCGGCGATCACCAAGAGCGATATGCTGGTCGGGCAGGTGGCCGGCCATGTCGGCGAACTCCCGGAGATCCTGGACCACCTCACCTTCACGGTGAAGCTGATGGACCGGGTCGTGGGTTCGGGCAGCGAGCTGGATATCACGCCCCTGAAGCACAAAGAGCCGCTGATGCTCTCGGTGGGCACGGCGGTGACGGTCGGCGTGGTGACGAACACAAAGAAAGACCAGGCAGAAGTCGTCCTGAAGAGGCCGGTATGTGCGGACGTCGGGGCGAGGATCGCGATCAGCCGCCAGGTGGAAGGACGCTGGCGCCTGATCGGCATGGGGATCCTTGCCGAGTGAAGGTGCTCCTCGACACCAACGCCCTGATGATGCCCGTGCAGTTTCGGATCGACCTCTTCGATGAGCTTCGATCCCTGCTCGGGAGGTACGAGCCGCTCGTGCTGCAGGACGTCGTGCACGAACTCGAAGGGCTGGCACGCGGCTCCGGGAACGACGCCGCGGCGGCCCGGGCCGGCCTGATGTTTGCCGGGCGCTGTACTGCCGTCGAAGGCCGGAGCACGGCGCCCTCGGTCGATGACCGGGTTGCCGCCTATGCGGCGGCCGAAGGGTGCATGGTGGTGACGAACGACCGCCGCCTGAGGGTTGCCCTCCTTGCGGCGGGTGTGCCCGTGATCACGCTGAGAAATCAGAAAAAATTGGAAATTTTAAGGGGATAGCATGTATTACCGTGTGACGCTCGATGACAAGGTGAGGGTGCCCCCGCACCGCCTTGGCGAAGACCTGAGAAATGTGATCCTGGACGAACTCCAGAAGCAGCTCGAAGGGAGCATAGACAAGGAGATCGGCATCTTCATCGCCGTAACGAAGATCAACAACGTCGGCGAAGGCGAGATCGTCCACGGAGACGGGGCGGTCTATTACGACGTCACCTTCGAGGCGCTGGTGCTCCGTCTGGTGCTGCAGGAGGTCATCGAAGGCGAAGTGGTCGAGACGACCAGTTTCGGGGCGTTCGTCTCGCTCGGGCCGATCGATGCGATGCTCCACGTGAGCCAGATCTCCGACGACTACATCGCCTACGACGAGAAGAACAACACCCTCAACTGCCAGGAGACGAAACGGTCGATCCAGGTGGGCGAGGCGATCCGCTGCCGCGTGGTCACCCTGAGCCTCAACGAGCGCGAGCCGCGCGAGAGCAAGATCGGGCTCACGATGCGCCAGGCAGGGCTCGGCACCGATAAGTGGCTGATCGAAGAGCGCGAGAAGGAGAAGAGCCAGCATGGCGCCAGCGCGTAAGAAAAAACAGATGAAGGCCTGCCAGAGTTGCCACAAGGTGGTCGAGGGTGAGGCCTGCATGACCTGCGGGTCGACGAACCTGAGCGAGGACTGGGCCGGCTACCTGATCGTCGTCGACCCGAGACACTCGGGGATTGCAAAACAGATGAACATCGACATGCCCGGACGCTACGCCCTGAAGGTCCGCTGATGTTTTATCTGCCCGAAGAACATCGGGAACAGTTTAAAGAGCCATTCGGGACGCTGTTCCCGGAGCTCGAGGAGGCGCTGCCATCCCTGGAGGGCAAAACCCTGTACGCCGTCGGGGACGTGGTGACCCACAACCTCCTGGCCGCAGGCAGACCGCCGGAGATCGCCGTGATAGACGGGTATACGATGCGGGTTCCCTGCAACCGGACGCCCCTTTTTCTCTATCGCCGGGTCAGGGTGAAGAACCAGGCCGGAACCCTGACCGAGGAGCTCATCAGGGCGCTGGAGGATGCGGTGGAAAATCCCCCGGTGTTGATCACCGTGGACGGCGAGGAAGACCTCGCGGTGATCCCGCTCGCCCTCGCCGCCCCTGAAGGGACGGTGATCCTGTACGGCCAGCCCGGTGAAGGCGTCGTTGTCTGCACGGTGACGCCGGCATTGAAAGAAGCGGCAAGATACCTTCTTTCCCTCTTTGTCCGCGTATAGGGCGGTTTGATCCCGCGCCCTCATGTTTTAAATAACCAGGTCGACAATATTTGAGGGATATCGATGGAATTTCAGATCACCCGTGACTACCGGAATGAACTTTTAAACCGCAGGGAAGTGCATTTTACCCTCGCCTACGACGGGGCCACCCCTTCGAGGGCCCAGATTCTCGGAAAGATCAGCGCGCTCCTGAACGCCAGCGAGAGCCTCGTTGTTCTTGACTCGATGAAGAAGCAGTTCGGCACGATGGAGCTCAGAGGCGTCGCACGGATCTACGACGACGAGGAGAGCCTGAAGATGACCGAGCGCGACTACCTGATCAAGCGCAGCGCACCGAAGGCTGCGGAGGCAGAGTAAGATGGCGGCGGCAAAGAAGGCAGCAGCCCCGGCCTCGGTCAAGCGGAGCGCGTACTTCGCGGTCGACGGCAAGAAGGCCGTGCCACAGCGGAAGTACTGCCCCCGTTGCGGGCCGGGCGTTTTCATGGCCCAGCACAAGGACCGCCTTTCCTGCGGAAAGTGTGGATATACTGAATTTACCGAATAAAGAATGCAAAAGGGCACAAAGGTACTGGGGATCGAAGGCACGGCCTGGAACCTCAGTGCCGCTATTTTTGGCGACGAACTCGTTTCCCTCCATTCAAACCCGTACCAGCCCAGAAGCGGGGGGATCCATCCGCGTGAGGCGGCCCAGCACCATGCCTCCGTCATGAAGGAGGTGATCGCCGCCGTGCTCACCGATCCGGGCGAGATCGCCGCGGTGGCGTTCTCGCAGGGCCCGGGGCTCGGCCCCTGTCTGCGGACGGTGGCGACGGCCGCACGCACCCTTGCCCTGGCGCTGGACGTCCCGCTGGTCGGGGTCAACCACTGTGTCGCCCACATCGAGATCGGGCGGTTTGCGACCGGGTGCGACGACCCGATCACCCTCTATGTCTCGGGGGCGAACACGCAGGTGCTCGGATACCTGAACGGCCGGTACCGGATCTTCGGCGAGACCCTGGACATCGGCCTCGGGAACGGCCTGGACAAGTTTGCCCGAAGCAAGGATTTCCCGCACCCGGGCGGACCCAGGATCGAGGAACTCGCCCGCGGCGGCGGGTATATCGACCTCCCCTATACGGTGAAGGGGATGGACCTCGCCTTTTCCGGGCTGATCAGCGCCGCCCAGGAGAGCCGGGCCCCGATCGAGGACGTCTGCCACTCCCTGCAGGAGACGGCGTTTGCGATGTGCGTCGAGGTGACTGAGCGGGCGCTCGCGCAGGCCGGCAAAGACGAGGTGCTCCTGGTCGGCGGCGTGGCCGCCAACGCCCGCCTGCGCGAGATGCTGCAGGTGATGTGCGAGGAGCGCGGGGCCAGGCTCTTCGTCCCGGAGCGGCAGTTCTGCGGGGACAACGGGGCGATGATCGCCTACACCGGAAAGATCATGCTCGAGCACGGGGCGACCCTGCAGATCGAGGACTCCCGCGCCAACTCCCATTACCGCGCCGACGAGGTGGCGGTGGTCTGGCGAACCGAGCCGCAGAAGATCCCGGCCACGGGCGCTCGCCAGGGCGCCGAGGCGGTCGTGGTCATCGGCGAGGACGAGGTGACGAAGCGCCGGGTCTCGAAGTCCTACCGGGCGGCGGCGCTGGACGCGCGGCTGATCGCCGAACGGACGCGGGCCGAGGCGCGCCTTGTCGCCGCCGCCAGAAAGGGCGGGGTGGCGACGCCGATCATCTACGACGTCTCAGGGGACACGATCACGATGGAGCGGGTGGACGGCGTCCTCCTGCGCGATGCCCCGACGGCGGGGCATCTCTCGATCGCCGGCGAGGCGATCGGGCGACTGCATGCCTCGGGGATCGTCCACGGCGACCTGACGACCTCGAACATGATCGTGCGTGACGGACGGTGCGTGCTCATCGATTTCGGGCTTGCGTTCACCTCGGCCGAGATCGAGGACCGGGGCGTGGACCTGCACGTCCTCTTCCAGACACTGGAGAGCACGACGGCCAATCCTGAGTCCCTGAAGGCTGCCTTCCTGCAGGGCTACGCCTCCGCCTTCCCCGAAGCGCCGGCGGTTATGGAGCGCGAGCAGGAGATCGAGCGGCGGGGGCGGTACCTCTGAAGATCGCCGTCGTCACCTCGAACCCGCACAAGGCGGCCGAGGTGGCGAAGTTCTTCGAGGGCGTGGCCGTCGTGGAGCACGTGCGGCTTGAGATCCCGGAGTACCGGGACAACGACGTGCGGAATATCGCGCGGGAGAAGGCGCGCTATGCCTATTCCCATATCGGGCAGCCCCTGATCGTGGACGACACGGCCTTCTGTGTCGACGCCCTGAACGGGTTTCCCGGCCCGTATGCCGCCTATGTCCAGGAGACGATCGGGAACGCCGGGATCCTGAAACTCATGGACGGCGTCGCCGACCGGCAGGCGCATTTCGAGACGGCGATCGCCTATGCCGACGGGGAGGAGATCAGGATCTTCTCCGGCGTGATCGAGGGCGAGGTGACCGAGGCGCCGCGGGGCGGCGAGGGCTTCGGCTACGACCCGATCTTTGCGGTCGAAGGGCGGACCCTGGCCGAGATCCCGCTTGCCGAGAAGAGCCTGATCTCCCACCGGGCCCGCGCCCTCGCGGCCTTCAGGGCATGGCTGGAAGATCAATAGTCTTAAGAATGCAGAGAGCGTTGTACTTAGAACTGGACAAACGTGGTGAGATAAGATATGGCACGGTTCCCCGAAGCTGAAGCACGACTGCTCAACGTTAAAATCTGTATGCGCTGCAATGCACGGAATGCACTGAGGGCGACGCAATGCCGCAAGTGCGGCTACCAGCACCTCCGCCCGAAGAACAAGGAACGCAAGGCCTGATACAGGCGCACACAAAAAGGGGACGTCCGGCCGCCCGCGGGGCCGGCAGGGCCCTTGCATCTTTTTCTGCGGGGATTTTCCGTAACGTCGGGATGGTTCCCGGCCGTCACACACTGTAATAGGTGACCTTTTTTCCCCTGACGGCGTATTCCCCGGCAAAGGTCTCGATGTTGCGCTTGTAGCCGATTCGCCCGGTGACCCCGAGGGCCCGGAGGCGCTCGCGCACCCGCATGACATCGGCCTCGTCGCTCCAGTCTTTCGTGTAGACGTAGATCACCTTCCGGTCGTCGCGGGAGTCGGGGTTGGGACGGGCGGTGCTCACCTTTGACGAGATGCCGAGGTCTCCGGCGACGGTGGCGTCCCGCACCTTCTGCCAGAGGGCGTCGACGTCGGCGGCGTCCGAGAAGATCAGCCATTTTCCGACCTGTTCGCCGGTGACGTCGACCTCGCCCGCGGAGGGGTTGTCCTCGACGATCCAGCACATCTGCGTGGTCCTGGAGGGGGCGACGCCCTCGCCTCTTTTGAGCATGTCGTAGATGGCGTCCTGGCTCCCGAAGCGGGCAAGGAGGGCGGCGGCGAGGGGCGGATAGTCCTGCTCGAAGGCTGCGAAGATGGCGCGGAAGTCCTCTTCGAAGTCGATCCCGCCCTCGACACGGGCGAAGAGGGGTACGCCGCGTGCAAGGAGCTCTTTGTTCAGCAGGATCTCAAAGATCCCATATGCTGCGTCAGCCAGTGCCTCGGAATCGACATCGTCCATGATCATGTCTCTGGAGAGGCAATCAAAAAAGGTTATCTCAGGGGGTGCGGACCGGCCTCCGATGTTCGCAGGGGACGCCGGCCTGGCAGAGACCGCAGGCGTTGATCCCCCCGCAGGAAGGGGCGGCAACAAACCTGATGTAGGCCATACACCGCTCTTTGTCGTGGCCGGCCTCCGTGATCGCTCCGGCCGGGCAGCGGTCGATACAGGCGGTGCAGGCGCCGCCGGCGTAGTGGAGGCACCAGTCATGGAGCCCGGCGTACGGCCGCGGCGTCGGCGTGAGGGGGAGGGAGGCGACCACCGAGCCGAGCCTGACCGCCTTGCCCGCTTCGGTGATAAGGCCGTCGCAGAGCCCGAAGGTGCCGAGCCCGGAGACCCAGGCGGCATGGCGCTCCGACCAGGTCGAGGCCTCGCCCCGGCGTGCCGAGGTCTCCCGCCGCCAGAGGGTGGAGGCGACCGGGGCGACGGCCGGGTGGCCTGCGGCGGTGAGGGCAGCAGCGAGACGCCTGCGGAGGAGGTCGTTGATATCCTCGCCGTACCGGCGGTTCTGCGCCCAGCGGCGGGAGGGCAGAAGGGGCGCCTCCCGCTGGTCCTCCAGGGTGGCCGCGGTCTGGGGGAGGGCCCAGGCGATGACCGAGAGGCTGCCGGGCGGGACCGTCAGGTCGGGGAAGGAGAGGGCGAAGATCCGGCGCGGGGTCCAGTGGAAGGGGCCGATATCCTTTTTGATCTCCTCGTAGAGGGGGTCGTCGCCGTCGCTCACCCCGAGGAGGGGCGGGCCCCATGCGGGTTCGGCGTCGTCGGGCGAGAGGCGGTTGACCTCAGGGTCGGCGAGGATAGCCGTGATATATGCCCGGATATCGTCGAGGGTGTGCATGGGAGTATCTCTGGTGGTGCCCCTCTTCAGGGGTGCAGCACAGCCGCGGCCGCCAGGTCGGCGGCCCGCTCGCCTGAGAGGAGCATGCCGCCGAAGATCGGGCCCATGCGGCACTCGCCGGCGACGGCGTTGGCGGCCATGCCACAGACGAAGAGGCCGGGGAAGACCTCTCTCGTGTGCTCAAGGATGTTGCCCTCGGCGCGGTCGGCCCACATGAACCCCTCGCCGCGGATGGGCAGGTCGCCGCCCTTCTTCGCGACCATGTGGGCGATGGTGGCGTCGTGGCCGCTGGCGTCGACGACGGCTTTGCACCTGATGGTGAGGGGGTCGATGTGGAGGCCGGCCATCTCGACCGGGCTCCAGTTGACGACCAGGCCGGCGAGGCGGCCGTCGCCCTTGATCACGACGTCCTCGACGGCAATGAGGTTGAAGAACTCGGCCCCGGCGGTGCAGGCGGCGGCGGTGAGTTTTGAGACCGCCTCGACCGATTTCGCCACGTGGTAGCCGGGCTCGAACTCCTTCGATGCGATCCCGAAGCGGTCCAGGATCCGCTTCGCCTCCGCCTGGACGACGATGCGCGGGAACATCATGCCGCCGCCCCACATCCCGCCCCCGATGGAGAGCTTCTTCTCGAAGAGTCCGACTTTGACCCCTTTCTCCGCAAGGAGGGCCGCACAGGTGATCCCGGAGGGGCCGCCGCCGACGACGGCGACGTCGAGGTCGAGGTATTCGACCATCGTTTCCATCTGTGTGGCGAGGATCGCCCTGCTGATTGTCACTTCGTCGAGTTCCATCTGACCTCACTGTTTGAAGCCGCCGATAGAAATAGGATCTCTTCACCCGTTCGCGGTTTCACAGGTATTATAGGCTGAGAGTGAATACCTGATAGTAATATGAAATGGAAGCGTGACATAGGGCTCACGATGAGGGTCATCATGACCTGGGCACTCCTGCTCCTGGTCTACCTGATCTTCCTCACAGTTCTCGGGGCCCTGTTCCCGGGGATTGGGATGTGGGGGCTGTTTGCAATCGCCTTTGTGATGGCGTTCGGCCAGTACTTCTTCTCAGATCGGCTGGTGCTCTGGAGCACGGGCGCCCGGGAAGTGAGCGCCGAGGAGTATCCCGAACTCCACCGGATGGTGGAGAAACTCTCCACTGAGGCCGGGATCCCCAAGCCCCGCGTGGCCGTGATGCCGTCGCCGGTGCCGAACGCCTTTGCGACCGGGCGGTCGCCTTCCCACGCCGTGGTGGCGGTGACCGACTCGATTGCGAGGCTCCTGACCCGCGAGGAACTCGAAGCGGTGATCGCCCACGAGCTCTCGCACGTGAAGAACCGCGACGTCCTTACCCTGACGATCGCCTCGTTCATCGCGATGATCGCCACGATCATCATGCAGAACGCATGGCTCTTCTCCATCGGCGACCGGCGGGAAGGGAGCCCGTGGCTGATCGCATGGATCGTCGCCATCGTCGTCTGGATCGTCTCCACCCTGCTGATCCGCTCGCTCTCCCGGTACCGGGAGTTTGCGGCCGACCGCGGCAGCGCCTACATCACGGGCCAGCCCAAGGCGCTGATCTCGGCGCTCTACAAGATCAGCGGGAGGATGGACATGGTGCCGGCCG
>Ga0265294_10010465_pt1 | contig 10545 bp, 7 predicted proteins | sample MunlanPumphouse3_FD_192504 | JGI IMG/M metagenome (GOLD analysis project Ga0265294, IMG submission 192504) | Groundwater microbial communities from a municipal landfill in Southern Ontario, Canada - Pumphouse #3 | ecosystem: Environmental > Aquatic > Deep subsurface > Groundwater | place...
AATTCTTTAAAACAAACTATCTTTGTTAATATTGCTTTATGTAAATCACTTAGTTTAAGTAACTATATTAATAGATTATTATGAAAAAAATACTTATAAACTTTGCACATCCGGCATTTTCTAGATCCAAGATTAACAAAGAATTACTTTTTGCAGTTAAGGATATACCAAATGTTACTATAAATAATCTCTACGATAATTATCCAGATTTTATAATAAATGTTGAACGCGAACAGAAATTATGTGAAACACATGATATAATTATTTTCCAACACCCCTTTTATTGGTATTCCAGTCCGTCTATAATACAAGAATGGTGTGGTCTAGTACTTGAACATGGTTGGGCTTATGGAGCTCATGGCAATGCACTAAAAAACAAATTCATGCTACAAGCTATTTCTACTGGTGGAGAATATAATACTTATAGTAAAAATGGTTCAAACGTTTTTACTATAGATGAACTCCTTTCACCATTTAAAGCAATGGCAAAACTGTGTAAATTGAAATATCTTCCTCCGTTTATGGTTATGGGTATGCATAGAGGACTATCTGAAAGTAAAATAAATACTTATAGAGAAGATTATCGTAGAATGCTAATAGCACTACGTGATGACACTCTCGATCTTACAAAAGCTAGTAATTTCCCATATTTAAATAGTGACTTAGACTCTTTAATAAAATAATAAAATTATACTCAAATGGAACATTTTCTCTTACAGACATTAATATTCTTAGTAGCTGCAGTTATAGCTGTTCCTATAGCTAAGTACTTAGGTTTAGGATCAATACTAGGCTATCTAGCTGCAGGAATATTAATAGGACCATATGTATTTGGTTTCACTCAAGATATAGAGACTATCATGCATTTTACTGAATTTGGGGTTGTAATGATGTTCTTTCTAGTTGGACTAGAATTAAAACCATCATTACTTTGGAATATGCGTGGTTCCATAATAGGTATGGGTGGTCTTCAAGTTACTTTGGCAACTGTTGCATTAACGGGAGCAGTAATGTTTTTTCTACCTTGGCAACAAGCCCTTGCTCTAGGATTAACCTTTTCTTTGTCTTCTACAGCAATTGTACTACAAACACTTAAAGAAAAAGATTTAATGCACACAGGTACAGGAAAATCAATATTTTCTGTATTACTTTTTCAAGATATAGCAGTTATTCCTATTTTAGCTCTTTTCCCTTTATTGACCACGCTTCCTATTCCTCAATCATTAACACATGAGACAGTGTTGTGGGATATTAATGCTCTACCTAATTATTTACAGTGGATAGTATCAATATCTGCTATACTTATTATATTTTTTGTTGTTAAATTTGCTAGCAAGTCTATGTTTAGATTAATAGCATCTACACGTATAAGAGAGCTTTTTGTAGCTACAGCTTTAGCTTTAATAGTAAGTATTTCTTTACTTATGTCCTTAGTTGGTTTATCTCCTGCATTAGGAACTTTTTTAGCAGGTGTTATTTTAGCCGATAGCGAATATAGACATGAACTTGAAAGTACGATAGAACCATTTAAAGGTCTTCTATTGGGTGTGTTTTTTACATCCATAGGAGCTAGTCTAAATTTACCATTTCTTAAAGATAACTTATTACTTGTTCTAGTAATAACATTTGGATTTATTACAATTAAGTTTATTATACATTTTATTATTGCTTTGGTTTTTAAACTCCCCTCAAAAGATAGAAGTCTATTCTCTATTTCGCTTGTTCAATGTGGAGGATTTGCTTTTGTACTTCTTCAGTTTGCAAAATTAAATGGTATATTAGCATCTTCAACTATTGATCCATTAATTTCGGCAGTAGCTATCTCTATGTTTCTTACGCCTTTTTTGTTTATGGCACAGGAAAAAATTTGCACCAAACCAACAAAAGAAAAACCTCAAAAACAAGAAGCTGATACCATTAAATCTAAAGGGCATAAGGTTATTATTGCTGGATTTGGAAGATTGGGTACAGATGTCGGTCGTTTTTTAATAGCTGCAGGCATAAAACCCGTAATTTTGGATAATGATGTTGCTCATATAGCCCTTTTAAGAAAGTATGGTTACGAAGTTTATTATGGCGATGTTACCAGATTAGATTTATTAGAAGCAGCTGGTGCCTCTAATGCAGAATTGCTTATTATTGCAATAAAGAAATTTGATAAATCAAAACATTTAATAGAGTTAGTAAAGAAACATTATCCCCATCTTAAAATTGTTGCTAATGCCCTCGATCGTCCTATGATGTATGAATTAATGAATTTAAAAGTAGATAAAATTAGAAGAGAAACTTATGGTAGTTCCCTGGAATTAGGTCGTGATGCCCTAATGTTATTAGGAGTTTCTCCTCATGAATCTTATCGTATGATGAGAATCTTCCGTAAAAAAGAGGAAGATGCAACTCCTAAATTTCATGATATATGTTATAAGGAGGAAGATAAATACATATCTGCTGTTCAACAACATGATGAAGTTTTAGAGCAGCTAATTGCTAATAGCACAGATTTAAATTCTGATGATGTTGATAAAGCCTGGACAGCTGGCAATCCTGAGGAATAAGTCTTAATTTTTGATTAGTGCTAAAGCCAGTGCATAGCCTTCGTCGTACATACTTTTAAGCTCAGAGTGTTTATTATTGAAATGTTTTAGAGTGATTTTGCTTTTTGGACGAATAACAATAATTTTATTCTCTTTCTCAAGTTTATCAACATAGCTTAATTCGGAATTATACATTTTATAGCGATTCTTTAATGTTTCACAAAATTTAGGATAATGTCTATATACTAAACTTGCTAATTTGTAACTTTTCTTAGGTTTACGGTAACCTTTATTTTGTGTAAGAACTACTATAGGTTTATCAGTATAGCCAAGAGATAGAGCATGTTGTAAAGGAATGGAATCACTCAAGCCTCCATCTAGCATAGGTATATTATCTATCATCACAATGGGACATATTAGGGGTAATCGACCCGAAGCCTTAGAAATATCTAATAAGTATTTTTTATTCTCACTTTCACTTAGATACATAGCTTCGCCAGTTATACAATTAGTTGTAACAAACTCACATAAACAAGGATTTTCAAAAAATGTTTTAAAATCAAAAGGATTAATCCTATATACAAAATCTTCAAATAATAATTTATCATCTAAATAATTACCAGAAAATAACCACTTAATAAAACTAGTTGTTTTATATTGAAATGAAAGTTCCAAAGTAACTTTTTGTTGTCTTCCTCTTTGCTTAGAAACATATGATAAGGCATTAAATCCTCCAGCTGATACTCCAACGACATAAGGAAACATAATGTTATACTCTAGAAAACAATCCAAAACGCCTGTTGTAAATATCCCTCTGTCCCCTCCTCCTTCTAATATTAATGGTGTTTTTTTACTAATCTGTATCATATATATTTCTATTTAGATATTTTAATTTAAAGATAAAAAGAATTATTAAAAATACAAAATATTACTTTATTACCATAGAAAAATTGTAATAGTCCCACCTATAGCTAATAGGTAAAAACCATTAGGCTTTTGAGTAAAACCCACAACAACGAATGACATGCATACAATAATAGCTATAAATCGTCTCATATGTTTCATGAATCTTACTTTTTTATTACCAATAAATTTACATTAAGAATTAAAAACATCTGTAATCGCTATCTCATAAATTTGTTTTTTCGATTGATGGTTCTAATTAATTAGCAGAATCTTTTTACGGATTCTGCTAATTAATTTTATACATTTGAAATTCGGACTTTACAAATTATAGTTTTTACATTCTAATTTTTCTCAATTCGTCTTTCATACGTAAAATATCTGTCAACCAATCTTCAATATCGTTCTCATGTTCAAGTTCTTCATTAAGAATTTGAACAGCCATTTGATAAGTTGAGTGATCTTTACCATTTGTAAAATCAGCTATTTCTTGATAACGTTGAATAGCACATCTTTCTCCACTAAGATTTTGTTGCAATATAGTCTCAATATAAGGATCTGATGGTTCATCATAAGTACAACGTGCTAATTTTGTCCAATTTTGAGGATTAATAACAGGAGTTCCTCCTAGTTGTATAATCCTATTCACCACTAATACCGCATGTCCTAACTCTTGATCAGCATGTAATAATAATTCTGGTTCTACTTCACTACGCATTGGACCTTCCATTAATCTTGCTCCAATCCAATATTGATAATATGCAAGCCATTCTTCAGACAATGCTGCATTTAGCATTTTAAGAAGTTCTTTTACATCAACAGATGAAATTTTGATTCCTTGTTTTCCCATAATTTTGTTTATTTTAAAATTTATTTTTCACTGGAAAGTGAATTCTTTAAAATTATATTTTTTTGTTTAATAAATAACTAATAAAAGCGATCTTTATATTACGATAGGTGTATAAAGTTTTTCTTTTATATTCCAGTGTAATTTACTAATTTGCTGTCTAATATACAAATTTTTATTTATTATTTTTTGAATAAATTCTACATAAGTTTATTTTTTTTTCAATCGATCCACAGCTTTATCTAATCTTTCTGTAGGCTTAAGTATATTGTATTCTTTCCAAAAATCAGGATCTACAAAATCTTCTACTTTCTCCGTAAGAGAATTATAACTACGAAAAGTTCTACTCCATGGAATACGTTTATTTGATCTTTCATAGTCAGTAATAACCATTTCAGATGTAACACTATACTTTGTTGCAAAAAGACGACGTTTTAAATCACATTTAAAATTAATTTCATTTCTAACGTATCTAAGATGAGTTCTACCGTCATTACCTGTTTCATAAGTAACTATAAAATCTAAATGAAGAGGATCAAAACGCAGTCCACGTGTCTTGTCTTTAAGTATTATATTCGTTGCCTTTTTTTTATCTTCCATATCAAGATGGAAAATGGCACGGGTTATTGTTAGATTTTCCTTATCTATATACAATTTACCTATATATAAGGCAAAGGGACTTTTAAAACTTGGAACAAACGAAATAATATATTGTGGACGTTTATCTATATAAACTATTCTTTCAAAACTATAACTATACTTATCTAACATTTCAGTAGATAAAAGTAAATCACGATTTTTTATTATATCAGCATATATGGCAAGATTAGGTCCTCCTTCTAACTTAACAACTATTGTATCGTTCTTCTTTTGGCTAATAATACGGCGTCCCTTATAAACCTCTGTACGATCTCCATAACTAGCAGAAGTGTATTTTTTTTTATATACACCAACAACAGCTTCTGAAACGCTAATATAATGATTTCTCTTTTTTATGGTCTCACGATAGAACCCTGTTAGTATATTATTAGTATTACTATAGTTATCCCCAATTTTAGAAATTGCCTTATCAAGTATAATACGAGCTTCTGGCATTAGTACTAGAACCTCTTTTAACATTGTGGAAGTGGGAGCAAGTTCAATACGTATTCCTAATACATCTCCTTTGAGGAAAGAAAATGTAAACCCTTTATATCCGACATGAGAAACAATAATTTCTTTAACTGATAAAGAATCAGGAATCTTAAGCAAAAATTTTCCATCATTATTTGTAACCATACCAATATTTGTGTTTGGTACTGAAATATTTGCATAAATTAAGGGATCTCCGTTTGTTTTATCTACAATGAATCCACTAATAACAGAATAACTTTTATCTGTAATTTGAGCTGATAAAGATAAAGATAAAAAACAACAAAGAAGTACTATAATCAAAAAAGGCAAACTATAAGGTTTTTTTAAATTTTTCATACGTTTAATTTTTTTTCGTTATCAATAAATTTACGAAACAAATTGAGAACGTATGTAACCGCTGCGCTCTCTCATGAACTTATTTTAAATATCACCTTTGGTGAATATATGTTTAACTTAGGTTCATGTTCGTTTCATTGGTCTTATTTTTTTGTTATAAATATATCAACAAACTCAAAACGTGTATAAACACTTAGCTCTCTATAAACTTATTTGCATATAACCCTTAGCAAATTTACTTTTATAAAATTTAAGTTACATCCTTAAATTTTTGTAAAAGACGCACATTATCCCTAAATATACAAATAATTTTAATAATTTAGGTAATGAATATTGTTAAAATTTTAGTGTTCTTTAGTTCTATGTGTACTTGTTCTATTATAATTTAGCATACTGAAGAAAGCCTAAGAATATACTTAATTCCTCCTTCTATACGCAAAGATTTTGCCTTCATATATGGACAAAATTTGGACTACCTCTCTTAATTTATGGTCTTTAAATTTTAATAGTTCTAAATTAGAGTATAAAATTCCTACATTTTCTAAGTTTTGAAATTCTTCATCAATATTTATATTAAATTTATGAAAGCTTTTATTTGAAAATTATATGGACAAGAAAAAGTCCTTTAGCGACAATTTTAAAATTTTCAAAAATATTTTTATTTAACCTTCCCTGAGATAGCCTATTGATTACAAATTATTTTATTAAGGGAAAAGTAACAACAAATTCAATGCTCTTATAATTTTCGTTTAATGTTGAAATTTGATTAATAAAAAATAATGAGAAATGTATTTTATTGTATATTATTAATCGATAATGATGATTAGAAGATTAATCCGCTATAGTGGCAATGATATAATAAACTCACTACCCTTATTCACTTCGCTTTTTGCACTAATTGAACCTCCATTCATTTCGACAAATTCTTTACAAAGTAGAAGTCCCAATCCTGTCCCCTTTTCATCATTAGTTCCTTTAGTTGATACATTCTTTTCTATTTGGAATAAGGTACTAAGGACTTCGGGGGACATACCCACTCCTGTGTCGGTTATATGAAGATCTATACTAGCTTCATTTAGGTAAGAATCAATTGTAATAGATCCTCCTTTATTCGTAAATTTAATGGCGTTACTTACTATATTTCTAATAAATGTTAAAGCAGTATTCTTGTCAATTAATATCATCATTTGAGGTTCAATATTGTTTATTATACTAATATTTTTAGACCCAACATTTGATAAATAAGGGTAAATACTTGTATTTACCAAATTTCTAAGATTAAGATTCTCTTTATTTATTCTAATCTCATCAGTTTGAGTTCTAGCCCAATTCAATAGGTTTTCCAGTAAACCAAATGCGTAAAGCGATGATTCATTTATTTTTTGAATAAATTCTTTCCTTTCCAAATCCTCAAATGAATCATATTGATTATTCAACAGATCCGAAAAACCGATTATACTATTAAAGGGACTTCTAAGATCATGCGAAATAATTTTAAAAAACTTATCCTTAGTCGCATTCATCCTTTCAGCTGCAGCTTTAGATTTTGTTAGTTCTTTCTCTATATTTTTTTGTTTAGTTATATCCGAGGCTATAGAAGCGATAGCAAAAGGTTTGTTTTTTTCATCAGTTAATAGTGATAAAGTCATAAGAACAGGAATTTCTATACCATTCTTCTTTCTACGTATACTCTCAACATCACGAACCAGCTTACCTTCCACACAAAGTTTAATAAACTCATCCATTTTTTTATGGTTTTTATCTGGCACTACCAACATAATAGATTTATTAACTAATTCCTCTCTTGAAAATCCATATACATTAATAGCCTCATTGTTTGTTTCTAGAATATTGCCATTTAAGTCTTCAATAAAGATAGGATTTGTTCCATCCAAAAATACCTTAGAAAATTTTCTAATTTCATTTGCAGCCAACTTACGTTCAGCTATTTCTTGTTGAAGTTTAGTATTTAATAGCTCTCTTTTTGTTATTTCTACTTTTAAATTCTGATTAAGAGTTTCATTACGAATACTTACCTTAAATGAATTTAAACTTGCAGTATACATTACTTTACCAGCTCGCAACAAAATAACTATGAAAAATAAACAAAGGAAGCCCAAAATATTGAAAAGAGTTCCTCCTTCAAAAAAGAATCTTAATGATATGGGCAATGCAGTAAGAATTAAAAACGAAATATAAGATCCTCTCCAGGAATAGTATGTTGCTACAACTGAAGCACTAAGAGGTAAAATAACGATAGGCCATATCAATTGGTATTCTGGATTTTCTGACGGCCATAAAAACAGTAAAGGAAGTGCCCACATTAAACCTGAAATGATAACACCAATAACATGAAACGTTGCCCATCTGTCAATATTAGATATCAATGCGACTCTTTTTTGAAAAGTAAATAAAATACTTGCTCTTACTAAAATGGTGAGAAGCATTATTCCCATCCACAATGAAAGTTTCCAGTTAGGAATAACCTCCCAAAAAATGGCACAAGAAATAATAGCAACGATAAAAACACCTATTAAACCAGTTTTAGTTTGCTTATAAAGAAGTTGAACCTGAGCATTTCGTACTTTTCCACTTATATTGGAAAATTCTTTTGTAGCAAATTTGTCTGTTGTCACTTTATTCTCCATAGTAATATCTTTTTTGTGAATATAAGTTGTAGTTATGTCTTTTTCTGAGATATCTATGAGAGATGTAAAACATTCCTAACTTTTTGCCTAGCAATATACAATAACTAGAACAAAAATCCAAACAAATCTTAAGTATTTTCCTGATAAATCATATGTAAAATCTATTAAAATTATTTAAAGGTGAAAATTATTTTATCTAAATATCAAAACAAATTTTGTTTCTTTATCTGTAGATGATATAAGTCTTAACCTACCAGAATGCAGAATCATAATACGTCTTGACAAACTAAGTCCTATTCCATTTCCTTTTTTTCTTGTAGTAAAGAATGGCACAAAAATATGAGAAGCGTCCTCATCAGAAATTTTCTTTCCATTATTAGAAACCTCTATATAAATATCTTCCGTAGTTTTATCTTCTAAAGCAGAGAGATTAATCTTAGTTGCCTGAGCATCTATAGCATTCTTAACAAGATTAATTAAGACCTGGACAATCTGATGTTCATCAGCATAAATCATTAAATCATTATTTTTTAAATTCACAGAAATATCCACATCTAGAGCTGTTTTGTCTAAATAAGTTTTGTCTTTAGTCGCTTTATTTAGAGCAGTTCTGGAATTTGCCACCTCCTCTTTCTCTAACACGCATACCTGATTAAATATATCTCTCACCAAAACTGCATGCTTTACAGGCACAGGTAATTTAGTAATCATCCTATAAGAATTTACGAAAGCTATTAACCCCTTTGAAGTAGAAGAAATTACAGATAATCCTTCATTAATCTTCTCCTTATTCTCATTTAAATTCTGCCTACCCAAGTCTCTCAAAGTATCACTCAGAGAAGAAATTGGAGTGATAGTATTCATTATTTCATGCGTTAAAACTCTAATCAATTTCTTCCATGAATCTTGTTCATTTTCCTCCAACTCTTCTTGAATATCATTTATAGCATACAAGGTCATCTCCTTAGAATTCAGCATAAGTTTAGTTGAATTTACGGAAAGCCTATTAAAAACAGAAGGATCTAACCTCTCATACTGAGAAATATGAGTAAACACTTCCATTCCCAATAGTTTTAACGCCCTATCATTTACATTTACAACATATCCATCTGAATCCAGAGTAACAATACCTGTCACGACATTATCCATTAGTACTTCAAAATATTTCTCTCTCACCCTAACTTCCATTTTCTCATTTTGAATAATATCTTTTATTTCATTTAGATAAGTAGAAAATTCTCTTTGGCAAATATCAGATCTATTTTCAGTAAACTGGAACATAGTATCCTCATTTTGCAAAGACTCCAGCATAAGTTTCATTTTTCGGGGATATTGTTGATAGAGCCTAAATAAATGATACAAAAAGAATATTACAAAAATAAGGGAAAAACTCATACATAAATAACGATGATAAATGCCACAAGCAGTAGCAAATACTACTGATAGCATCAGCATAAATATATATATGATGTACTTATACTTCATTATAATCCGTATTTCTTTAATTTATTATATAAAGTCTGACGAGTAATACCCAATTGCTTAGCTACCAAAGAAAGATTACCTCTATGCTTGTCTATCACTAGTTTAATCGTCTTTTTTTCTACATATTCCAAACTAGCATCCTCTAAATTAACAATATTATTCTTAGATTGAGTGTTAGAAAGCAAAAAATCGTTTACATCTAAACTTTCTTTATCAGTTAGTATCACAGCCTTTTCGACAGTATGTTGTAATTCTCGAATATTTCCCTTCCAGGAATATTCTGTTAATTTATCAGCTGCATTTTTCGTTATTTTGGTGATTTTCTTATTATATTTCGCAGCATAACGTATTAAAAACATATTTGCGAATAGCATGACATCCTCTCTTCTCTTACGTAATGGTGGAAGTTCAAGATGTATCATATTGATTCTATATAACAAATCTTCTCTAAATTCACCTTTTGCTACCAATTCGGGTAAAGAGACATTAGTGGCACATATTAATCTAATATCTATATTTATAGCTTTATTACTACCAACTCTAACAATTTTGTGAGTTTGCAAAGCAGTCAATAGTTTAGACTGAAGATAAGTAGGAATATTCCCGACTTCATCTAAAAACAAAGTACCACCATCTGCAATCTCAAATTTACCTACTC
>Ga0265294_10010466_pt1 | contig 10544 bp, 7 predicted proteins | sample MunlanPumphouse3_FD_192504 | JGI IMG/M metagenome (GOLD analysis project Ga0265294, IMG submission 192504) | Groundwater microbial communities from a municipal landfill in Southern Ontario, Canada - Pumphouse #3 | ecosystem: Environmental > Aquatic > Deep subsurface > Groundwater | place...
CAAAGAAGAGATTCTGGCTCTGGATGGACGTAGTTATATTCTCAGCGGTGAAGAGCTGGTGATAGCCGATGGCAAGCGAGCTTCAGCGATAGCTGGAGTAATGGGTTCTGAATACTCTGGGATAACTTTGCAAAGCAAGAACATCGTATTGGAAAGCGCAGCCTTTCATCCCGGCAGCATCAGAAAAACCAGTTATAATTTGAAATTGAGCTCGGATTCATCATATCGTTTTGAGCGCCATCTGGCGGCGGAGTATGCGGATAGGATCAGCGCCCGGGCTACAGCTATGATTCTGGACTTGGCCGGTGGACAGGTAAGCTCGGAATTGCTGGATAGTTATCCAGATCCCTTACCGCAACAGTTTTTGGCAATTCGCCCGGCCCGTTTTTGGGCTTTGATCGGATTCAGATTGAGTGATGAGGACATCAAAAGCTATCTGCAGAAACTTGGCTTCGAATTCCAGGCTTTTGGCCGTTACCAGAAAGGTTTGGTGAGCAATCTTGAGCAATTGGTCTATGCAGCTGATGAGAAGATGCAGGATGACCAATATGCCCATTACTATCTGGTGCCGGCTTATCGCAAAGATATGAGTCGTGAAGCGGACCTACTGGAAGAATTAGCCAGATTGGCCGGTTATGATAGAGTTCCGCAGCGAACTGTCCTGCAACAGATTATGGATCGCCACGCCTACCGGATCCGCAACAAGGTTACGGACTGGCTGGTATCCTGGGGGGCCTGCGAAACTTTGAATTACAGCTTCTGTGATCCCAGACAGATGCAGGATTTGGGATATGCCCTGGAGCAATTGCCTCTGATCAATCTGGTGAATCCCCAAAGCTCAAATCAATCGGTGATGCGGGTATCTCTGGTACCTCAACTCCTGAATAATCTGGCTTACAACCTCAACCACTCGGAGCGGAATGTAAAGCTGTTTGAGCAAGCCAAGGTTTACCTCAAGAGTGATGAAGGGCACAGTGAACCAACGCAAACAGCCGCGGTCTTCACCGGTTTGAGCTACCCTGAGCACTGGCAGACAAAAGCTGCGCAAATCGATTTTGCCTGGACAAAAGGCTGCTTTGAAGGTTTGCTGCAACTATTGGGCATAGAGGGCAAACTCAAGGCATCATCTTTGCCCTACCATGTGGAACAGGAATCTTTTTGCTATGAATCCGAGGGAGCTGTTTTGGGCTCATTTGGCAGAATCAAGCCTGCTGTACTGGCCCAATGGGGGATCGATAGTGGCATATTGAAACAAGATGTTTGGATTCTTGAATACCATACAGATCTATTGGTCGAACACAGCCGGAAATTGAATCTGCAGTACAGAGATATTTCCAAATATCCTGCCGTAGTCAGAGATCTATCCTTTTTGGCGCCCGATGCCGTGGCTTATGCCGAGCTGGAAGAAGCCATCCTGCGGCTGGATCCGCAGCTGATGCGTGAGGTTCAACTCTTCGATGAATATCGCTCAAAGCAAATCCCTGAAGGTTTTAGAAGCCTTAGTTTGCACATTGTTCTGCAAGATCAAGAAAAAACATTGACAGATGAACGCGTTGAGCAGCTGATGGACTCAGTGCAAAAAACACTTATTGAAAAATACGAGATTAGAATGAGGTGAGAATGGAAAGTCCGATTTTGAACCTGCAAGAGCGCTTGCAGAAACTGATTGATCAATACACGGCAGATAAAAAAGTGATGGAAGAGCTGAAGAAGCAGGTGGCTCAGCTAAGTGAAGAAAACATGCAGCTATTTGCTCAGGTGGAGGAGTACTCCAAGCTCAGCGGTGATGCAGATGCGAATCTGAAAGCGCTGCAAAAAGATTATGATGCATTGAAGGCAAAAAACGAAGAGTTCGAAAAGATGCTATTTGGCATCGAAAGCTTTGCCGATGATGCCATCAAGAAGATAGATAACATATTTCCCCTTCTCGAGGATGGAGAATAACTAATGCAATCGGTAGAGGTGGAGATTTTTGGGAGGCGTTTTCGCCTGCGCAGCGATGATCCCACCCGTACCAAAAAGATAGCTGCGGATCTTTCCCAACAGCTTCATGATATATACGAGGCAAACGATCAGCTTGATTTTGCCCGGCTTTTGCTTCTGGTGTGTTTCAAACAGCAGGAAGATTACCAACTGCTGCTGGAGGATAATGATAAGATCAGAGCAGAACTGGAGCGCATGAATCAAATGATAGAAAAGATTGTCTCGGTGTGATCTTTGCCTGCGGATTGCGTGATATGATTTGCAAAAAGCCATAAGAATAATAGGGAGTCGGGCCATGAGTGGCGTGCGTGCCGGCTGGTTCCGGATACATAAAGCTCATCAGGTAGATTCCCACAATGCAACCTTGGCTTTGTGAAGTCAAGCATACACGGATCCCGCGGGCCATTAATTCTGCTGCCTCAATTCACAGGCAGCGTAAATAGATTCTTAAGGAAGTAAAAAATGTCAAACCCATACATTTTGGGAGCCATAGGCCTGGTGCTGGGCTTTGGGCTGGCGTTGGTGATTTATTTCATCCGGCGCAACAGCTCTTTCAAGCTTATTGCTCAGGTAACTGAAATTGCGGAGAATATTAAACGGGATGCCGCCAACGAAGCTGAAACTATGAAAAAAGAAGCTCTGTTGGAAGCCCGCGAAGATTGGTTCAAGCAAAAACGAATCCTGGATGAAGAAGTAAAAGAGCGCCAGCGCGAACTGCGCTCTCAAGAGAAAAAGTATAACGATCGGCTCAGCAGCTTGGATAAACGTCTGGACTCACTGGACAAAAAAGAAAACAGCCTCTCAGAGCAGGAACGCAAACTGAAGGGCAAGGAAGATGAACTGCTACAGAAAAAGAAGGAATATGAAGATATTCTGATTGAGCAGAAAACCAAGTTATCTGAAGTGGCAGGGCTATCACGCGAGGAGGCTTTGGAACGCTTGCGTCTGGAGCTGATCAGCAATGCACGACAGGTGGCAGCCAATGATGCCAAGCTGAGCATTGAGCAGCTCAAGCTGGATGCCAGTAAAAAAGCAGCTGAGATTCTATCCACAGCGATTCAACGCATGGCGGTGGATCACGTATCCGAAACCACTGTATCGGTAGTTTCCTTACCATCGGATGAGATGAAGGGACGCATTATCGGGCGGGAAGGGCGCAATATCCGCACCTTTGAAAAGGCCTCCGGGGTGGATCTGATCATTGACGATACTCCTGAAGCCGTGGTTCTTTCTTGTTTTGATCCTGTAAGGCGAGAGATAGCCAGATTGGCTTTGGAAAAATTGATCTCGGACGGCAGGATTCACCCTGGCCGCATTGAGGAAGTGATCTCCAAAACTACCAAAGAGATGGATGAAACCCTGATCAAGATAGGTGAGAAAGCGGTGCTGGAAACCAATATCCACAATATCTCGCCAAATCTGATCAAGATCTTGGGTCGTCTGAACTATCGGACATCCTATGGTCAAAACGTATTGCAACACTCCATCGAAGCTGCCTGGATTTGCGGCATTCTTGCCGCGGAAATCAACCTGGATCAGGAAGTAGCTCGCAGAGCAGGACTATTACACGATATCGGCAAAGCTGTCGATCATGAATTTGATGGCACACACGCCATTATCGGAGCAAATCTCGCACGCAAAAATGGCGAAGGCAAGATCATTATCAACGCTATTGAAGCTCATCACGAAGAAGTAGAAGCAAGCTCGGTTTATGCTGCTCTAGTGCAGGCATCTGATGCCATTTCTGGTGCCAGACCCGGAGCTAGACGCGAAATGCTGGAAACCTATATGCAACGACTGGCAAAACTGGAAGAAATCGCCAATAGCGTGGAAGGTGTGAATAAATCATACGCCATACAGGCCGGTAGAGAATTGCGCATTATCGTGGAACCAAGCTTGATCGAAGAAAACCAAACTCCGCTTTTGGCCACAGAGATAGCTGCCAACATCGAGAAGCAAGTTCAGTACCCAGGACAGATCAAGGTAACGGTGATTCGCGAGACCAGACAGATCGCTATGGCTAAATAGATGAAAATCATTTTCTTCGGTGATGTATTTGGCAAGCCTGCCAGAGCCATACTGACTCAAGAATTAGCCGGACTTCGTCGTGAATATGACGTAGATTTTGTGATCATCAACGCCGAAAACCTGGCTGATGGGAAAGGATTGACAGAAAGAGTAGTAAAACCCCTCTGGCAAAGCGGCGTAGATGCGATGTCCAGCGGGAATCATCTCTGGGATCGTGAGGAATCAATTCCATATATCAATGCAGAACACCGCCTCGTGCGGCCAATGAACTATCCTCATACTGCTCCGGGCAACAAGTGTTATCGCTTGCAAAAGGGCGAGCTTCAGTTGGATCTTGTTTGCCTTACCGGACAGATATTTATGCCTCCCTGTGATTCCCCGGTGCATGCCGTGGATCAATTTCTCAAAGAGCGGAAGGATACTTCTGTCCCAGTTTTCGTAGATTTTCATGCAGAATCTACTGCTGAAAAGAGAGCTCTGGGTTGGTTTTTGGATGGCAAAGTGGCCGCGATGGTGGGAACTCATACCCATATTCAAACTGCTGATGCTGAGATCCTGCCTGGTGGTACAGCTTATATCACTGATGTAGGCATGACGGGATCCCATGATAGTGTGATCGGCGTAAAAAAGAACATTGTGCTTGAACGCTTTTACTCCTGCGTACCGCATAGATTTGAAACCTCAGATCGGGGATTGATGATCAACGCGGTACTGGTGGAGATCGATCAAATTAGCGGCAAAGCAGTATCAATACAAAGTATCAGACGCAAAGTGGAGCTTGTGTAATGGAAAAGAAACTAAGTGGCAAACCCATAGCTCTGGCAATAAACAAAGTATCCAGGGAACTGATTGCCTTGCATAACTTGAGCCCTAGAATGCTATTGATTCAAGTGGGAGAAGATCCCGCCAGTTCTTATTATGTGCAAAGCATTATTACAAACGCAGCAAAGCTGGGCTGCGTTGCGGACTTGCTTGCCCTTTCATCGGAAAGTTCTGAGGCAGACCTGTTGAGCGTCATCAATGCCGCCAATAGCGACGAAATAATTCATGGGATCATGATCCAGAAGCCCTTACCCAGGACTTTTAACGATAAGGCGATAAATCTGGCCGTTAGTCCCGACAAAGATCTTGATGCCCTTAATCCCTTGAATCTGGGTAAGATTATGATGGAAAGCGAAGGGTTTGTGCCCTGTACTCCCGCAGCGGTCTATTATACCATGAAATACTACGGGATAAAGGCAGAAGGCAAGAATCTGGTGATCCTGGGACGCTCCAATGTGGTAGGCAAACCCCTGGCTAATATGATGTTGTGGAAAAAAATGAACGCTACGGTAACCGTATGCCATAGCAAGACAGCCAAGCTCAAAGAAATATGCCGCAACGCGGACATCCTGGTCTCTGCAATTGGTATCGCAAACTTCGTTCAAGAGGACATGGTAAAAGAAAATGCGATCCTGCTTGATGTGGGCATAAATGAAGTAAAAGCGGAAGATGGCAGCAGCACTTATGTGGGGGACATGGATTATAACGCTTTGTATGATAAATCCTTGGCCATTACTCCCGTGCCCGGAGGGATAGGTCGCATCACGACATCTCTTTTGTATTTGAACCTGGTAAAAGCCGCAATGCTGTCCCAGGGAATAAATAAAAGTGTTGACGAATATATCGACATCATTTTTAGTGAAAACCATAAGAAATTATAACCTGATGTTTGGGAGGAACGATGAAAATTAAGAGTTCTAAACTCTTGGCAATCATCTTGATACTCGGGGCAAGTGCGCTTGTGCTTAGTGGATGCGGCAAGTCTGGATCACGCTTTGCAAACGTTTTGCCCACGATTGAAATTACATCCTACGAAGGATGGACACCGGATTCAGTGCCGGCTAATGTGGATACTCTTACCCATACTTACACTTTTCAACAGAGTATCTATTGGCATGCGACTGATACCGATGGAATTATTGCCGGTTATGCTTTTAGAGTGCTGGACGAAAACCGCAATCCAATAGCCAGCCCCGGTTATCAACACATCAGCCTGGATGATGATCTCACTCCGCCGGAGCTTCTTCAGAAGTTTGGCAATGGCTGGGTAATCCACTATCTTCCCGGGGCAGATCAAAGCATTCCCCTGGATAGTCCGGAAGCCAGACGTTCGATCTGGACATCAAAAAAATATGCTGTGATCAATTTTCCTTCCGCAGATGAAAACGGAGATCCCCTGCCTACCATTTCTTTCTTTGAAGTGGTTGCGATAGACAATCGTGGTGGCATCACTGAAATGGCGGCATGGCGTAAGTTCAGAACTGATTCTCTTCGTCCTACTTGTTCCGTAAGTACTACCAAAGGCAATCCAAATGGTGAAGCTGTGGGCAGTGGACTCAAGCTGAGCTTTACAATGAAGGATGAGGATCCATTCATTACTGCCATTCCGTACAAGTATGAGTTCAAGATGATGAAAGTGGATGAAAACGACAACATCATCCCCGGTACCGAAACTCCCTGGATCAGTACTGAAGGACAGGAGCATATCAATGAATACAGGCTTACCCGCTATACTGATCCTGCTCTTACTTATGATTTTGACGACAACGGTAATGAGCTAAGCACTACCAAAATCCTGGCCCGGGTTACCGATATGGCAGGTGTTCTATCCGATCTGGATGAAACAAATCCCCTTACCTTCAAAGTGAAGCCCGGATTCCGCCCTTATACTCAGTTTTACTCAAAAAGGATACTTGCGCTTGGTGATCACCATTATGAAGACTGGGGTGATGATACCACTGAAGAAGTTCTTCCTTATTCGATTATTGGCGGTGCTCAACGTTACGCTACTTGCTTCTTCAAAAACTTTGAAGGAATGAACACCGCAGTTTACAGCCAAAACCTCAAGGTTTATATGCGCTGGGGATGGTTTGGCGAATACGCCAATGTTACTACAGGTGGAACATCATACGAACTTGACGATCCCTATGGCAAACGCGTAGATGTGGTGCTGGACAGAAATTCCAAGGTAAATGATAACATTGCTTTGAACTACTATAGCGAGATTACTCACTTTGATCTTCGTTATGATGATGAGCCCTACAATTTCCCGCCTTTTGCCAATTCGATCCAGGTGGATGAAGATGGTACCCGATGGTTGAGGATTCCGGTGAACTCACCTCTGATGCAATCCATTGTGCTCACCGGCGAACAGGTTAACCCAGGAGACCACAAGTTTGAAGTACGTTGTGTTGATCTGCAGGACGAGTATGATCCGATTCCGGCAACGATTGAGTTCAAAGTTGTGTCCTATATTGAGCCTGACGATCGAAATGGCATCCTGGTAATTGATGATGATCCAGATAATACAACATCATCACCTGAGGCCATCGTAAATGATAAGTATGCCAATATGTTATCTGATTTTTCCGATGTTACCTTCAAAAAACGTTCTACCAGCTCTACGCCGGCAGATACATATTCAGATACACGCAGCAGGAATATTGCTTTTAGTGATCTTATGAATTATAAGGTCGTACTGTATCACAGTGATCATGTTGGTGATCGTGGAAATCTGGACAAAGAATCCGATGGTATCACCTTATATCTCTTACGCGGTGGCAATATGATATTCTCTCATACTCATTTGCTAGCCCAAGTATTGGATGAAATATCCAAAGGCGGCACAAGAGTAAGTATGCTTCGGCAGATGGGATTGCCGGATCAACCACTATTGCAATCTGTAAGTGGGAGTTTGGTTACAGATCCACACTTCCAATATGCAGCAGGAGTCGGAGATTATCCCACTGTTAATCTTCAGTATGGCACGGAAGACCCGAGCTTCAACCCGTTGGTGAACCTCAGGCATGGTCTGTCTGCAGTGTCATATTTCCCCTCTCTGGCTAATGGTGAAGCTATCTATACATTTGGGTGTAAGCCGGTTGACTACCCCTCTTTCCCCCCCAGCCAGGCTACTTTTGATAAGTTGAATGGCCAAATCGTAGGGGTAAAAAACAATACCATCAGCAACGGCAAAGTTTATACCTTCAGCTTCCCGCTTTCCTTCATGAAGGATGCCGATACCAAAGCTCTGATGAACAGAATACTAAGTGAAATAATGTAAATCCCAAACAATTGAAATACATGAAAGACCGGCTATCATGCCGGTCTTTCGTTATGTATGCCCAGAGTGCTTTTCTATAGAGGTTCCACTAAATGAGGTTTGCGGGAAGTCAATGTAGGATCAAGGGTGTAGCTGGATCCGGCAAGGTTTACAAATCCAGCAGTGGGCAATCGATATCTTCAGGTCTTGGGGTACTGGAGCCCCAATCCTGAAAACACTAAGTATATCATGGTTTCCTGGCCATAACTCCGCAAAGTGCCTGAGGAATTATTTCAACAACTATTGGCTTGGTAATATGCTGTAGCGTAAGTAGATATCCGAATGTAATGTGTTTGTGGAGGGACATATAGTGTTCCAATGCATGATTATTGAGATCAGGAGGGCTGAAAGTTCATTGACAGAATGCGGGGGTAGATCATTTGTGGCTAACAGGAAAAAAATGTGGAGAGTAAATGAGCAAACAAAAACGAACAGCTATAGAGCCTACTCGGGAGCAAAACTATGCGGAGTGGTATCAACAAGTAATCAAGGCTGCTGATCTGGCAGAAAACAGTGATGTGCGTGGATGTATGGTTATTAAACCCTGGGGATATGCAATATGGGAGAATATTCAAAGAGTATTGGATGGCATGTTTCGGGAAACCGGGCATCGCAATGCCTACTTCCCTATCTTCATTCCTAAAAGCTATTTTGAAAAAGAAGCCGAACATGTGGAAGGATTTGCCAAGGAATGTGCCGTGGTTACCCATTCTCGCCTGGAAGATGATGGCAATGGTGGCCTCAAGGTGGCAGGGGAACTTACTGAGCCCTATATTGTGCGTCCTACAAGTGAGACCATTATCGGAGCATCTTTTGCCAAGTGGGTAAATAGCTATCGTGATTTGCCGCTATTGATTAATCAATGGGCGAATATTGTACGTTGGGAAATGCGGACCCGGCTTTTTCTGCGCACAGCAGAGTTTTTGTGGCAGGAAGGCCACACCGTGCACGAGACCTTTGACGATGCCATGGAAGAAACTCGCAAGATGCTGGAAGTGTATGCCAGATTCGCCTCTGAGTATCTGGCAATACCTGTTTTGACAGGAGAGAAAACTGAGAGCGAAAAGTTCCCTGGGGCTGTTAATACTTATTGCATCGAAGCAATGATGCAGGACAAGAAAGCCTTGCAATCCGGAACCTCACATTTTCTGGGGCAGAATTTTGCTAAAGCTTCAAACATCAAGTTCCAAGGCCGTAATGGAGAGTTTGACTATGCCTGGACTACCTCATGGGGTGTATCCACTCGGTTGATCGGAGCGCTCATCATGGCTCACAGCGATGATAATGGCTTGGTGTTACCTCCCAAAATAGCTCCGTCTCATCTGGCGATCATTCCGATCTACCGGGATGCGCAGGAGCAGGAACAAGTGATGGAAATGGCCCACCAAATCGAAGCGATGTTTGCCAAAGAGCATTTTGAAGATATCAGGATTTACACTGAACTTGATGATAGGGACCTAACCGGAAGTGAACGCAATTGGTATTGGATCAAAAAAGGAATCCCTTTACGGCTGGAAATAGGCCCCAGAGATGTGGCATCCTGCTCTGTAATGCTAGCGCGCAGGGACAAAGAAGCCCGGGAAAAACAGAGTGTTCCTCTGGATGAGCTAAAAGCCACAGTGCTAGTTAGCCTGCAAGAAATGCAAGAAGGCTATTATCAACGAGCGCTTAGTTTCCGGGAAGCCAATACAATCAAGATAGATGACAATAAGGAATTCTACGCTTATTTCAGCCCTAAAAACAAGAATCAACCTGAGATCCATGGTGGTTTTGCTTTATCGCATTGGTGTGGAGATCCCGCCTGCGAGGAGAAGATCAAGAACGATCTCAAGGTTACCATCCGCTGCATCCCCTTTGATGCAGAAGAGGAAGAGGGAGTCTGCATTTCCTGTGGTAAGGCTTCCTTACGTAGAGTAATATTTGCCAAATCATATTGATATGAATGCTCGCAGTGTAATAATCAGCATCGGCAACGAACTTCTCTTGGGACGCACGATAAACAGCAATCTCGGATTTCTGGGACGTGAGCTGTCGCGCCTGGGGATTCCTGTACATAGATGCATCATAGTAAAAGATGAAGCCTCAGAAATAGCCGAAGCCTTGGCCGTAGCTTGGAAAAACGCCGAAGTTGTAATTACTACTGGCGGTTTGGGGCCTACCCGGGACGATATTACCCGGGCTTCATTGTCGGCCTTTTTTGGTAAAGAGCTGTATTTTGATGAAAAGGTATGGGATTATATCCAGCAAATGTTTGCCAGCCGTCAAGCCCAGCTTCCGATGTCAAACAAGGCTCAAGCCATGGTGCCCCGTGATTTCGAGGTGTTGGAAAACAAGCGAGGGACAGCCCCAGGGCTCCATTATGCATATTCAGGCAGGCATTTTTTTGCCT
>Ga0265294_10010467_pt1 | contig 10544 bp, 8 predicted proteins | sample MunlanPumphouse3_FD_192504 | JGI IMG/M metagenome (GOLD analysis project Ga0265294, IMG submission 192504) | Groundwater microbial communities from a municipal landfill in Southern Ontario, Canada - Pumphouse #3 | ecosystem: Environmental > Aquatic > Deep subsurface > Groundwater | place...
CCGTCTAAGAATCCGATTAATAATGCCTTCATTCAATCAATTTTCTAAAAAACAGCTCAACGAAAAGTATTTCACATCTCGTTGAGCTGATACTAAAAGAATGAAAAAACAAAAATCTTTTCTTTTAGTGTGATTTTTTCTAAGATTGAAGAATCAAAAAAATACTATTATTCCCAGAACGGATTTTGCGTTAAATTCGGATTTTTATCAATTTCATCTTGAGGTACCGGGAACCAGTACATTTGTTTTTCGAAGACACGTTTTTGATAGGGTTTGCGAACAAAAAATGCCTTTGGATCACTCTCATCATCACTCAAATTCTCTCCCAAATAATTCATTCCATAAAACCATCCGTCTAACGTTTCTTCGCCGAGTTTCCATCTGCGAATATCATTCCAACGAATAGATGTTTCACAGTTCAGTTCAACACGCCGTTCTCTGTGTATTGCTTCGCGCATAGCATCCTGTCCTTGTGGAACAGGAATCTGATTCGTGCCGCTCCCATAAGTCGGAATACCGGCTCTTTCACGAATCAAATTCACATATTTAACTATATCCGGATTTCCGGGATCCGATTCATTAAGCGCCTCGGCATAATTTAAATAAGCTTCGCCTAAACGATAAAGAATACCCGGCCTGTAAGGGAAATTGTCTGTTCTGCAGTTATGATCCGGATGCACCAACTTTCTTAACAGATATCCGTTTTGAGGCGCATCATGGGTGGGTCCACCATCCCATTCCCCCATAAGAAAGCGGGTCGTTCTTCCTTCCTGGCGATACCATGCCCGATTATACAACACGGAAATATAAAATCGTGGTTCACGATGACAATACATATTGTAAGTGCCAGCCAACGTTACTTGTCCTTCTTTCCCCGGTTGGTCACCTTGGCATTCAATCCATTTTGTTTTTCGCACTTCCGGCTCCGTTGAAAATCCTTTTTCCTTATACCCGGAAGCCGTATTTATGATGGGTTTCGATCTATCTCCCCCCTCATAACCCAAAATAGGTGGTAATCCGTTTTCCATAAAGAAAGCATCAACCAGCGATTGGGTTATTCCATAACCTCCATTGCCGGCACATCCTCTCGGTGTTGCATGTCTATCAAGGGAGGTATAATCACAGCTCGGCCTTGGAAATAAGATTTCAGGATTGACGTCTCCTTTTTTAAACATCATGTTCTGATAAGATAAAAAAGGATCGATTGTTCCGTCATCGTTATATTCATAATATAATTTGTGACCTGCCGCATGAGCCGCATCAATAAGTTCTTTACAAGCCTTAGCTGCTCGTTTCCATTTATTAGGATCATAGGTAGAATTAAATAATTCCTCACCCTTCCAATTCACATGACCTTTATAATCGGGATTCCCATTCACTAACGGACTGGCCGCAAATAACAACATTCTCGCTCTTACTGCCAAACACATAATAGAAGTAGCATGGCCGTATTTTTGTCGCTGTGAATACGAAGGTGGCAATACTTTTGATAATTCCAGTAATTCTTGATCAACCCAATTTACAATGGTATCATAAGGAGCCTGACCCACAAATAATTCTTCCTGCGAAGCATCTGTAGATAATATTTTATCGGGGTTAAAAGGAACCGGCCCGTACTTCTCTAAGAGAAGTGTATAAAAATAAGCAATCAAGAAACGCGCTTCATTTTTCATGTTTTCTACATCGGCTTCAGTAACCAATTGTTTTGCATTCGGCTTTACATTCTCAATAAAAATCAAAGCGCTGCGGATTCTTTTAGGTAAGTCAACCCACCTATTATCCCCGTCATAGGAAGCCGGGCTCCAATTTCCAATTTGTTTAGCCACTACATCCCATCCAAATTTTTGCCAACCGGTTGATGGCGCTAAATCATCCCCTAAAGGTCCAACGCCGTGCTGTGACATATCTCGCCAGTATGGATCGGGTATTGCCGTATAAACACCTGCCAGCCAATCCTCTGTACGCGTTTTATCGTTAAAAACCATCTCTAATGTCAGCATATCATCCGGTTTTTTATCCAAAAAATCGGAACAAGCCGGAAGCAACATCACAGATACAAAAAACAAGATACTTATTAAATATTTCATAATCATTCCATTATTATTGTTGTCATTAAAAATTAATATTCAAACCTATCGAAACCGATTTCATAATGGGATATCGCAAACCATTGGAAGAACCGATTTCCGGATCCCATAATTTAAATTTGGAAAATTGCAACAAATTAGAACCGGCTAAAAAGATCCGAGCACTTTTAATATAGTTAGGCAATACTGTTTTTTGGGGAAAATTATACCCTACTTCAATATCTTTTAAGCGTAGCATGCTCATATCTTTTAACCACCATGTAGAGGACCGCGTATTATTCGCATGGTTATAACTTGCCAAACGTGGCCAAAATACATCTTGATGCGGATTCTCAACCGTCCATCGATCTTGATAATTGGTATAAATGTTCCCCATTGAACCATCGCCACTACCGGGAATGAAATTATTGCCGCCAATGATACGATAGGTTTTTCCGTTTCCTTGAAAAAAGAAACTGAAATCAACCTGTTTGTATAAAACACTCGCACCAAATCCATATACAATTTGTGGATCTGCGGTTCCTCCAATAGGACATTCGTCTAAAGAATTTATCAATCCGTCTTCGTTGACATCTTTATATTTAATGTCTCCCGGCCTTACCGGTGCAAAAGTATGTTTAGGTACGCCCGGTGCTAATTCCAATTCTCCTTTCTCATTGGTAACAAAATCGTCATCCGTAAAAAGACCGTCATCAATCAATCCGAATATCTGACCTATAGGATGCCCTGTTCTAGCTCTGTTTGTTCCTATTATGGTCAAGGGTTCATCTTGTTCTACAATTTTATTTTTTGCATAAGTAAATGTGCCCCTCACGGCAGCTTGAAAATTTTTTGTAATTTGTCTATTTGCCATTAAAGCAATATCCACCCCGTGATTATCTACCTTCCCATAATTGGCAAACGGTGTTTGAATAAATCCGGCAGAAGCAGGAATAGTTCCTCGTTGTATGAATATATCGTATCGGTGATCCTTAAAACAATCGACTTGCAAGTCAATGCTATTCCAAAGGCCTAACTCTATTCCCACATTCATTTTTTTCACTTTTTCCCAGGTAAGGTTGGGCACTCCTATCTGACCCTCCCAACGACCGGCACGCCAATAATCATTATCAACGCCCCAAGTGTAACCTCCTGTATCTCCAATGGTTGTTAAATATGCAAAACGAGCACCCCCGATTTTGTCGTTACCAACCAATCCATACGATGCCCTTAATTTTATTTTGGAAAAAGTATTCCTATATGGTTCCATAAACGACTCTTCCGATAAAACCCATCCTACCGCAACCGAAGGAAAAAACCCGAATCGGTGTCCTTTGGCAAAATTTTCCGAACCATTGTATCCAAAGTTAAACTCCCCAACATATCTGTTATCATACGTATAGGAAGCTCTACCTGCAATGCCTTGATTTCTAAAAGGGAGAGCACTTCCATCTTCATAATGCCGCTGGTCATACATAAACATCAGATTTACATTGTGTTTATCATTAAATGTGTGATCATAATTTAATGTAGTTTCCAAATAGGTACTCTTATTTCCCCATTCGGCACTCGTACTATAACCTAAAAATTGTTGCCCATATCGATAAATAACCAAATCTAATGAACCATCTTCGTTTCTTCCTACAGCAGGATTATAATAATCAGGAGATTTGCTGCGTTGAACCCCGTTTCCCGAATAACGATCGAAAGCAAATAAAATTCTTGCGCTTAAACCCGGTAATAAAAACTCCAAGTCTTGTTCAACCGATGCAGAAGATTCGATTTTATTGTGACTAAAGTTTTCATATCCGGTTTGTGTAGCCAATGCCCATGGATTAGCTCTTTCGGGAACAACAGGAATTTCGCCCGAAGAATAAATAGGCGGATGAACAAATGGAGGTGTATCAAAAGCAAAACTAAATAAATCATCTACACTTTGAGGGGCTCGAGTTCTTTCTTGCAGATAACCCCCGATATTCACACGAAACAAAGTCGTAGGAGTAACATTCACATCGACATTCGAACGAACATTATACCGATTTAATCTCGATGAAGAGTCCCACTCTTGATTTTTATCCCGGGCAATGATTCCTTTTTCTCCATAATAAGATGTAACTAATGAATAACGCAACACCTCACTTCCTCCCGAAACAGACAAATTTGCTCTGGTATTATATCCATAGTCATTCGTAATCGCATCGACCCAATCCACATTGGGATACAACTCCAAATCTTCGCCGGTTCTATATTTTTCAATGACTTCTTCGCCATAACGAGGTTGCTTCCCTTCGTCAATCATAATTTCGTCTAGTAAAGCTAAATAATCCGCAGAACCGATAAAATCAGGCATTTTCCCCAATCCCGTCACTGCTTGTTCAACTCTTACATTTATGGAAGGTTTCCCTATTTCACCTCTTTTGGTGGTTATGAGGATTACACCATTGGCTCCTCTTACACCATATACAGCCGTAGCGGACGCGTCTTTTAAAATAGAGAATGACTCAATTTCAGCCGGATCAATATTATCCAACGAACGTTCTACTCCATCAATCAAAATCAAAGGATCATTGTATCCGGCAAAAGAAGAAATCCCTCGAATCCAAAATTGAGAGCTATCATAACCCGGCTCCCCTGACCGTTGCACACCTATAACACCTGCTAATTTTCCTGCCAACGTATTACTTAAAGAACGAGTTGTTCCTACTTGTAATTCTTCCGGTTTAATCGTAGTAATTGAACCTACAACAGAAACCTTTTTTTGCGTCCCATGACCCACAACCACAACTTCTTCAAGCTCACTTACATCTTCTTCCAATTGAACATCCAATATATTCCTACCTCCCACAGGTATTTCTTTTTCTTTAAAACCAATATACGTGAACCGTAGAACAGGATTAGGAGTAGTTACCGAAATACGGTACGTTCCATTTATATCTGTAACTGTTCCATTGGTGGTACCCACTTCAACAACATTTACACCTATCAACAGTTCACCTTTCGTATCGTATACGCGCCCGGTGATTGTTCTTTTACTTTGCTGTTGCTGAACATTATTCTCTTTTACTTTTCTTTCGAGAAAAATATATTTCCCTGATATTTTGTAAGAAAGCGAAGTGTTAGCTATTAATCGATCAAGGATCTCTTTAATATCCCTATTTTCCAAATCGATTGTAAAACGAAGAGAATTGTCGATATCCTCATTTTGATAAAAAAACACATAGTCCGATTGTTCCTCGATAATGGATATCACTTCTTTAAGTGAGGCATCGTGTGCTTTAACGGTAATCTTTTCACTTTGGGCATATCCTGCGGCAAAAGCATTACATATGCTCACCAACAAAAAAACAATTATAAATTTCATAGTCAAAAATAAGTTCCCTGATGGAAACGTAAGTAAGATTCGTAATTTATTCATATATTTGCGTGTTTTTGATTGAGTTATATATAACCATTCCGATAGTTTGCAGACGTGGAGGAACGGTCATTGATTCATTTGATTAAAAACGCTCCTTGAATCGGGTAATTAGCCTTGCTATTCCCGATTCTTTTTTTCTTCTTATGTCTTTCCCATAGCAATTTGATTTTATAAAATTCAACAATATCATTTCTCGGTCACTTTCTTTGCAAAACGATCGTATCATTTCGAAAATAATACTCGAATTGTCCTTTAAAATTGATGATCTGTATAATTTCCTCTATAGTTTGTGATGAAGAAAATTTACCGGTGTATTTTTCTTTTCGACTTTTTTCGTCCGGAATAACAACGGTTACATCATACATCTTTTCCAAACGTCCCGTAATTTGTTCTAACGGTACGTCTTCAAAAGAATACGTTCCTGTTGTCCATGATAAGATATCATCGGGATTGACCTCTCTAAGCGTTACATAGCCGGTATTCTTATCCAAAAGCACTTGTTGCTTCGGCGTTAATACCATGCGGTTTTTTACGGTATGCGATACATCGAATGTTTTCAATTCAATCTTTCCTTTTATCAATGTTGTAGCGGCAAAAGCATCGACAGAATAATCCATCACGTTAAATTGCGTTCCCAACACAACGATTTGTTGTTTGTCGCTTTGCACCTCAAAAGACCTTCCGTCGTTTTTTACATCAAATATGGCCTCTCCATCAAGGTAAACTTGACGCTTTTTCCCTGTGAATCTTTTTGGATATTTCAGAAAAGAAGATACATTCAATTGCACCGTGGAACCGTCCGGCAGTTGAACAAGTTGAACTTGATCAGAAGAGGTTGTCCGCACTTCAACCCATACGGAATTTTGTTTCATCCGGCCATAAAACAACGAAGCGCCGATAATCAATAACCCTGCAAAAATAGCGGCAACTGCTTGCCATCGATTCAATTTTACACGCTTATTTTTTATAGTTGTGGATTGAAAGATGTGTTGGGGATTATTCTCCAATTTATTCATGAGCCTGTTCCAACTTGCTTTCATTTCCTCGCTATCCGGCATCAAACCACCCTTTCGGTGATCATATATATCTTTTAACTGAAAAAACAAATCTTTGTTTTCGGATGAAGAATGAAACCATTCGGAAAAAAAAGCCATTTCTTCTTCCGAAACATCATTTTGTAACACGTGGATAATAATTTGCTGTATATCTTTCATTTAAATCGAAATATCTACTTACTCGTTTTAGTCGCATCCTTTATCCGGATACCACCCCCCCTTTCAATATATACGATTAAGGAAGAGAAATTACGTATTCTTTTTCAAAGAAATTTACAAAATATTATCAGAAAAGGGAAAATAATAAAACCAAAACCGGTATTAAATGGTCACGGATTATTTTTAAAGCCTTATAAACCTGTGTATCTACCGTTCTTACAGAGATATTAAGTTGAGTAGCAATATCGGAATGCTTTTGTTCTTCTAAATAAGCTTTTACAAATATTTCTTTACATCTTGGGGGAAGTCCATCAATAATAGTATAGATAGCATTTATTTTTTCTTCTTGCTCAAAAAAGGTTTCGTGCGAATCACTCCACTCTAATTCTTCTATTTTTAACTCAGTAAAAGCTTTATCTAAAAAGCTTTTTTCAACTGCTTTGTGTTTGAGAAAATCATAACATGCATTCCGAACCATACGAAAAAGATACGGATTATCCTCATTGCTAAAATCAATCTCCGGTTTTTTTTGCCAAAGTTTTAAAAATATATCGTGGACAATATCTTCGGCAACAACATCATCTACAAATTTTCGAGCGTAGAAAATCAATTTTGGAGCTTGTTGTAAATAGAGTTTTTCAAATTGTTCAATAGTTATGATTTCCAATTTCTGATCCTTATTCCACATTTTAGCACAATTAAAACCTCATTTTAGAGTTTTGTCTAAAAAGAATAATGTTACCCTCAATTTATAAAAGTTTATCTACCTTGCTATATTTTGCACCTAATTTCTTAATAATTTCTAAAGTAACTGAGGATAATAATATAATGCGGTTCAATAAAACACTCTATTAACTATTCTAATACTTTTTTAATAGAGTTAACAATTTGCGATCAAGTTGATGTCCATACCAATCTTCATATTTCACATCTTCCCGACCGGAATCAAGAATACCGAAATCACCACGGAAATTCCAAAGCGCATAACCAATCCCATGCTGAGTAAGTATGTTGAGCACATCTTCAAACCAAGCTAAAAATACTTCATGAGGTGTTTCTTTCCAACAACCACATTCACCACAGTGAACGCCAACACCTCTATTCACGGCATCAATCCAAGGAGCATAAAACTCTTCAAGGGTTTTTCTATTGAAATATTTTCCGTCAATAACGCCCGGCCATACCGGTTTGGGAGCCTCATCCGGATTTTTCCACACCCAAGGGGCTCGATAATGTGAAATATAATGAGGATAGTATCCCCGACAACTTTGTCCGATATCGAGATCGAAAATCTCCGGGATAGGATCGTTTCCCACATTGTTTCCATCGGCAATAACCAGATGCTGAGGATTATGCTGACGTATGGCATTCAAGGATTTTTGAGCCACTTCGCGGTAAAGCTTACCGGGAACGGGACCTCTCTGTGAGTGTTGATCGTTCATATCTTCACGTAGACAAGGTTCATTCACCAAATCGAAACTTATTTCTCGAGGCGAAAGATGCTTGAATCGTTTGGCCCACATGCTCCAGTGCTCATAGAAAGCTTCCTGCGCTTCCTTATCCTTCCATAGATTATACGGTTCATTAAATCCGGCATTCACACAAAAACCCGGAGCACGATGCAAATTTAAACTTACATGTAATCCGTAATCATTTGCTCTTTCTACCAGCAATTGGATGTTGTCTATCTCCTTTTCGTCGAAATTGAGTACATCATCCGGTGTAATATCCTTAGACGAATCAAAAATAATGTATCGCGGATATGCCATAGGAAGCCGCACAAAGTTGAAACCCCAGTCGGCCATCCATTTCAAATCTTCGTCAGTGGTTACCGAACCGCCAGCTTCTCGATAAGGAGAAAAATAGTCGAGCAAATTAAAACCACGCCAACGAGGCAACTTGTTTTTGGTTGAATAAAAAAGATTTTCGGCAGTTGCTGATCTTGTAACACCTACACCTGTAGCAATCACACCCATGCCAACGCTTCGAATAAAATTTCTACGCTTCATAACGATCAAATTTGTTGTATTAAATTCATATCGAATCCAGACGCATATTTTCGCACCGCATAATTTTGGCGGGAAATGCCTGCACAATCGAATAATTATGGGTGGCCATCATCACTGCCGTACCTTTTTTGGAAATTGCGTGCAACAAAGCCACAATTTGCGATCCGGTTTCGGGGTCGAGATTGCCGGTAGGTTCATCGGCCAAAACAAGAGGAGGTGAATTGAGCAATGCCCGCGCAATGACCACCCGCTGTTGTTCACCACCCGAAAGCTCATGGGGCATTTTGTACGCTTTGTTTTGCATGCCCACCTGTACCAATACTTCGTGAATACGATTTTGGATCATCCTTTTATTTTTCCATCCGGTAGCACGCAAAACGAATTCCAGATTTTTCTCTACCGACCGATCAATCAGCAGTTGAAAATCTTGAAAAACAATACCGATTTTTCTCCTCAGATAAGGAATATTTTTCCGTTTAATCTTCTGTAAACAATAATCAAAAACCTGCGCATTGCCCGACTCGATGGGAATTTCTGCATATATGCTTTTAAGCAAGGTACTCTTACCCGACCCCACCTTACCGATTATATAAATAAAATCTCCCCCTTTCACGGTAAGATTCACATCACGCAAAATGGTATTTTCTTCCCTGTTAAGAACTACATCGGTATAGTTTACCAACAATTCGTCGCTCATCGGTATTATTTAATAAATTCTATCGTCAGCGGGTATTTCCAGTCTTCGCCATTATTGGTTTTGATTGTTGCGATAATCACAAATACAATATAGATTATACCTACCACAACAGCCAATGGAATGCCAATGATGGTAATACAAAGGATTGCCGCATAAATGACAAAGCTAATAATGAAATTCAGTATGTTTTTGCCATGCCAATCTACCTTAGGATTGACCTCTTTATTGGCAATCCACATAATAAGAGGGATAATAAAACCAATTAAAGGTGCCAGAAATCCCGCAAGCTGCGAAATGTGCATCAGCGTAAGGTATGTTTTTTCATCCAATCCGAATAAAGGCTTGCAAAAACCACCGGAAGTGTCGGATTTTCTATCTTCGTTCAATATTTTTGTTTTTTCGCGCTGAAATTCTTCTTCCGTAATAGCACCTTTTTCTCTCAATTCAGCCAAAATTTTCAAATCATCATATTTCATAGCAACCTATTTTTGGTATTTTTTGTTTATGATTGTTACAAAGATAAATTTTTTTTTGGTTTATCCCGATATTTCAAATAGTAAATTGCGCCTACCGTTGCAAGAAGCGATCCAATTATATCGGCAACAAAGTCGCACCATTCGGCACTTCGTGACGTAAACACAAACAACTGAAGTAGTTCAATGCTACCTCCATAAATCACAGGAATAAAAAAACACCAAAAAATCCATTTTTTTAAATGCACATTCCCATCAAAAAGGCGATAATAATCGTAATAACAAACCGCGGACAAAACAAAAAACATACCCGCATGAACCATCTTATCCCACGGAAGCAAAGGGGGTAAATCCGGCACCTGTTCTGAACCTAGAACACAGGTCGCCAAAAAAATAACCACGCCAATTACTCCCGGAAGAAGCAAATGACGCAAATATCGGTTTATTGACTGCAACTTTTCCATAAAACGCCGTAAAGATACAGAATATTCAATGTGCCGAATACATTTTAAAAACATATAACTAAAACATCTCCACATTTTCACAAAAAATTTGTTTCTTTGCCAAGAGATAAAAACGACTTTTTGAAAAAATCACGAGGAATAATCTTCGATTCAATTCGAAACAATCGACAAAAGCAAACAGATGAAAAAAATTTTTTTGGCAGTTC
>Ga0265294_10010470_pt1 | contig 10541 bp, 9 predicted proteins | sample MunlanPumphouse3_FD_192504 | JGI IMG/M metagenome (GOLD analysis project Ga0265294, IMG submission 192504) | Groundwater microbial communities from a municipal landfill in Southern Ontario, Canada - Pumphouse #3 | ecosystem: Environmental > Aquatic > Deep subsurface > Groundwater | place...
ATTAGCAAGCTCAATAGACCCTGAGGGAGCATAATCTACCAAAACAGGATCACCTAGAACATAATAAGATTCGACCCAATAACGAGTATTTATACTTCCCTTTAAAGCAGTAAAAGCTGTTGCGTGGGCTGGGTGAGCATGAACTATAGCCATTACATCTTCTCGGTTTCTAAGAATCTGAAGGTGCATTTCACTTTCAATACTAAGTTTAAGAAAAGGAGTATGATTTTCACCATTCATACCAACAATGGCAATCTGATCTGCTTTTAATTCACCCTTGTCCAAACCCGAAGGTGTAATAGCAACAAGTTCTTTATTTATCCGGAGACTAATATTACCCCCAGAGGCGGTAGTCAAATTCCTTTCGTAAAGACGACACATCGCCTTTGCCACCATTTCCCTTTCCTTAAAAAAATCCATCTTCTAATACTCCTTCTTAGAGGCATACGCTGCAATCAGTGCAAGAGTTAAGACAGCTCCCTTTACTGCAGGAAGGATGTAATATGGAACACTGCACATCATAAGTCCATTTTCTAGAACTGAAACAAGTCCAGCTCCAATAAGTGTACCAAACGCATTTGGTTTTTTTGCGCCTCCTACTGACAGCCCAACAAAAACAGCAGCCAAGGAAGGCATCAAATAGTTATCACAACCAACAATCTGAGCAGCAGTATTACGGGAGGCTACAACTATTGCACCAATAGCAATAAATATTGCAGTTATCATACCTGCTAAAAAACGGTATTTTGTAACATTGATTCCCGATAACTTTGCAGCGGTTCTGTTTCCACCCATAGCATACAAATATCTACCATGTTTTGTATAAGTCAAAAAGACATGCGCCACTGCCACACAAGCAAGCATTATAATAATAATCATAGGTGCCTGACCAATTGACATAAATGCATCCGAAAGGCCCCTTCTTGCAGGAGGATTACCATTCGGGAGACTCATACCAGCAGAAACAGCACCACCTCCAGTATACCATAGTCCCAGTCCTTGGTGAATAAACATCAAAGCACAGGTAGCTAACATATCTGGAATCTTACATACAAGTATTAAGAAAAGAGTAACCAAATAAAACACCATAGTAAAAAGAATACATACTATGATTGCCATTCCAAGAGACATACCATACCAAAGATACATTGATACGAAGATGTATGCACTAAATGAAGCTAAAGTACAAGAACTCATATCAAAACCATCAGGAGCCATCGTTACAGTAGCAGCAATAGCAAATATTGTGGTAATGGCCATTGAGCGAAGGATATTAACCAAATTAGGGCCAGAGAAGAAAGCCTTCCCCAACATAGTAGTAAAAATCAACACGCAGACCAAAAGGGCCAAAACCGCAGCCCAGTTCAAAAGAAACTGAAAAACAGTTCTTGAATTAAAATTTTGTGAATCAATAGTTCTTTCCATTATTTTTTTCTCCAGTATGACTATTGTTGTCCAGCCGGTTTGCGGCCACCAACTGAATAATACATTATTTCTTTGTCGTTTGTTTTCTTTGTTTCAAGTTCCGCCATTATTTCCCCTCCGAACATAACATATATACGGTCTGTAATAGCAAGAATTTCCGAATTCTCACAAGTTGCATAAAGAACGCTGTTTCCTTCAGCTGCAATATTATTTATAAGTTTAAAGATCTCTTTTTTTGCTCCAACATCAACACCTTTGGTAGGTTCATCAAAAATGTAAACACTACAATGAGCAGATAGCCATTTACCAATAACAACCTTCTGTTGATTACCACCAGATAGGAATGCTGTTTTTTGACTTGTAGAAGGAGTTTTAATACCAAGCTTATCAATAAACATTTGAGCGTTTCTTGTAATTTTCTTTTTATTGACAAAAGAAAAATAACAAAAATCATTTAAGCACGAAGCCGAAAGGTTGAAATCAACACTTTCCTGAACCAGAACACCTTCTTTCCTTCTTTCTTCTGGAACTAGAGCGATATTTTGTTTAACAGCATCACTAGGGGTTCTTATTGTTAATTCTTTCCCTTTATAAATTATTGAACCTTCTTTTTTCTTAAGAGCTCCAAAAATTGTCTTACAAAGTTCTGATTTTCCAGCACCAACTAAACCCGCAATACCAACAACTTCTCCTTTCCTTACGTAAAGAGAAACATCTCTAACTTTATTTTCTTTCTCAGTCAAATGATTGACTTCAAATACTTTTTCTCCAATTTCAACAGGTGTTTTGCTAAAGCTTTCTTCAAAGCTTCTACCCAGCATCTGCTCAACAATTTCCTTTACACTTGTATCATTAGTTATAGGGAAATTTCCTACAATTTCTCCATTTCTCATTGCAGTATAACTTTCACATATTTTCAAAACTTCATAAATTCTATGTGTTATAAATATAATTGCAATATCTTCAGTTCTTTTAAGTGTAAGTACAAGATTAAATAAATCTTTTGTTTCATTGTCACTTAAAGGAGCTGTAGGCTCATCCAGAAGTAGAAATTTGCAAGAACTCTGGATTGCTCGAGCAATTAAAACCATTTGTTTTTGTGCCAAACTCAAATCTGCTACTTTTTTTCTCACATCAAGTTGAATATTTAAACGATCAAGCACCTTCTGTGCTTCACTCCTAATTCTAGACCAATGGACTAATTGCTGATGTCCCATATTCATAATCATATCATTTAACATGATATTTTCTGCTACAGATAGTGAAGGGATTAAAGCTGTGTCTACTTCTTGAAACACAATCTGAACTCCAGCATGTTTAGCAGCAAAAGGATTTCTTATACTGATTTTTTTCCCATTGAGAAATAAATCACCGGTATATCCTGGATTTGCTCCGGCAAGGACTTTCATCAAAGTTGATTTTCCAGCTCCGTTGGCCCCAACTAAAGCGTGTATTTCGCCCGTCCTAACCGTAAAATCTACATTGTTTAAAGCCTTTACTCCTGGAAAGCTCATAGAAACATGTTGGCATTCAAGGGTATATCTTTCCATTTTTTCCTCTTTTAAATCAGGATGGCCACCATAATCAAACAGTGAACCATCCCAATGTCATTCATAGTACTTTAAAAGTACTTTTCTTTTTCTAGTATCCAATTGCCTTTACAAGCCAATCGCTAGTTGAAAGATTTTTAACTGAACCATAAGATTCAGGAGCTACATCATAAAGATTTTCCAAAGTTGTTTCAGACTTTAGACTGGCTTGTGTGATAACAGAACAAGGCATTTCCCACCAATCTGTTACTTCACCAGTTACAACATCTTTAATTTGATTATAATCACCATTCATTTCAAGAGCTAACAAACGAATACCCTGTTCGCCGTTTTCTTTAAAGTCAGTACATGCACAAGCTTTCCATACTGAATTCTTAGCCTGCATATTCTGAATATCTGTATTACAAATATCAACAGAAACCATAGGAATATTCTTACCAGATTCCATGATTGCTTTGTAAACACCACGACCATAAGCATCATAAGTTACCCATACAGCATCAATATCACCAGCTTTATATTTTGCAAGTGTAGCTGCTGTTACATCAGCCATTGAAGACTCAGCATTGTTATAATCTGTAGGTCCAATTGTTTCAACTGTCTTAATTTTTCCAGTTTCTTCATATGCTGCATAACCCACCTGACGACGATCAAAAGGACTTATGTAGTTAGGTCCTACCCAAGCTTTCAATACTTTTACAGGTACTCCAGCTTTGACTTTATCTGGATATAATTCATCACAAATATAGTCAAGAAGAGAAGTTGCAAAACCTGCATCATCTTGGAAGAACTGTGTTACTCCAGGAATCTTTTGAACATCACCATTAGCATCTCTAAATTGTGTATCAAAAGTCACAATCTTCATGTTAGGATATTGTTTTAAAATCTTTGAAAGGAACAAATAAGAATAGTTCTGTCCTCCATGAGACACAAATAATCCATCATAACCCTTTGCAGCACATGTACTGATATAATCTTGCCAAGTTGCATCATTTCCGTTAGAGAAATATACATCACAAGTCATTCCAAGTTTTTCAGCAGTTACTTTACATTGATCTGCACAAAGCTGGAAAATATCGCTTGATGCCAGATTCAAAATATAAGCTACTTTTTTTCCAGCCACAGGTGATACTGCTTCGCCTGATACATTTGTTGTAGCTGGAGTTGCTTCCCCTGTTCCATTAGCAAAAACTGCAGTCAATGCAAGAACTGCAACCATTACTAAAACAACGATTCTTTTAAGTTTCATAAAAAACCTCCTGTTTTTTGTCTTTATAGTTCGAGTGTAAATCCAAAATTCCAATAACGCAAGCTTTTTTTATTAAATTTTAAGCTTATTATACTTAATTTTTATTTAATACCCTATAAATTGGAAGTATTTATTAAATTAATTTATTTTATTCTTTATATTATAGGTAATTAAAATAATTTTTATAACTATAAATCACAATTAAATCAACTGATTCAAGAAATTTTTATTGACTTTCTTACAAGATACTCCTGTTTATGTCTCTTTTTTATACATTATTAAGTATATGAATGGTAATAATTATTAAAAAAAACTTGACAAATCCTAAATGTAGACTTAATCTAATAAAAGAAAATTAAGATATTAAGTAAATTTTAAGTTTTGTTAAGTAGCACACTTTACATCACACTTGGAGGTAATAAATGTCAAAATATGATACTTATTTTTTAATGAGTTCGAAGGATGTTGCTGGTTATGTACAAGAAAGGTTGTCCTTTTTTCCTGAAAAAGAAGATTTAGAATGTAAGGAAATTGGAGATGGAAACTTAAACTATGTTTTTCGCTTAGTTAGTAAAAAGACAGGAAAATCCGTAATTGTAAAACAAGCAGGGGAATCTCTAAGAATTGACAAAACAATGCATCTTCCAACCGATAGAGGTAAAATTGAATCAAGTATTCTAAAACTTCAAAGAAAATTTTCACCAGGTTTAGTTCCTGAAGTATTTTTATACGATCCTATAATGTGTGCTCTTATCATGGAAGATATGATAGGACATACAATGATGCGAACAGGCCTAATAAACCATGAAATCTATCCACAATTTGCTCAAGATATTTCCACATTTTTAGTTAACTCCCTACTTTTTACAAGTGATGTATTAATGGACCATAAAGAAAAAAAGAACCATGTTAAGGAATTCATTAACCCGGATCTTTGTGAAATTACCGAAGATCTCGTATATACAGAACCTTACAATGACCAAAACAATAGAAATGACATTTATGAACCCAATCTGGAATTTGTAAAAGAGCAACTTTATGAAGATAAAAAACTTCATCTTGAAGTGGCAAAATTAAAATTTGAATTTATGAATGATGCTCAGTCTCTACTACATGGAGATCTTCATACTGGCTCAATTTTCATTAATAAGAAACACACTTTTGTTTTTGATCCTGAGTTTGCATTTTATGGACCAATGGGATATGACATAGGAAACGTAATTGCAAATCTTTTCTTTGCTTGGTGTAATGGAGATGCCACAATTGAAGATAAAAATAAGAAAAAAGAATTCTGCAATTGGATTCTTGATACTATTGTAAAAACAGTTGATCTTTTCAATGAGAAATTTAAAAAAGCTTTTATTGAAAATGTAAAAGATACAATGGCAAAAACAGATGGGTTTATGGAATACTATTTACAAAAAAGCCTTCAAGGAACAGCTGGTTGTGCAGGACTCGAATCAATCAGAAGAATTGCAGGAATGGCAAAAGTAAAAGATATTACTAGCATCAAAGATGAAAAGAAAAGAATAAGGGCCGAAAGAATATTAATTACTCTTGGAAAAGATTACATAATGAACCGTGAATCATTCTTGGATGGAAATAGCTATAAAAAAGCCATTGAAAAGGCTATAGCAAAATTTAGTTAGGAGCAAGAAAAAATGATAAATAAAGAATTTGAAACTGTTGAACTTGATGAAAATAAACATGCATTGGTTATTTGTGATCAAACAAAATTACCAAATAAAGTTGAGTTCTTAACTCTAACAGATGAGAAAGATATTTTTAAGGCGATTTATTTGCTACAAGTTCGCGGAGCTCCTGCAATTGGAGTTGCAGCTGCAATAGGAATTTATGTCATCACCAGAACTGTAAAAGCAAAGACCTTTGATGAATTTTACGTTGAATTTAAAAAAACAAAAGATTACCTAATTACTGCACGTCCTACAGCTGTTAATCTAGCTTGGGCCTTAAATAGAATGGATAAAGTTACAAAAGAAAATAGTGATAAATCTGTTGAAGAAATAAAAGAAATTCTTCATAAAGAATGTATTAAAATCAGAGAAGAAGACATTGCAGTTTGTAAATCTATTGGTGAATACGGCCTTACTCTTGTGAAAAAAGGAGATGGCCTATTAACCCACTGTAATGCAGGACGCCTAGCAACTGTAAAGTATGGAACGGCTACTGCTCCAATGTATCTTGGTGCAGAAAGAGGCTATAATTTTAAGATTTTCTCAGATGAAACAAGACCTCTTTTACAAGGTGCCCGACTAACCTGCTTTGAACTTTCTGAAGCAGGCCTCGATGTTACCGTACAATGTGATAATATGAGTGCAAGTGCAATGAGAGAAGGTTGGATTCAAGCAGTATTTGTCGGATGTGATCGAGTAGCAGCAAATGGAGATTTTGCAAATAAAATAGGCACCTCAATGGTAGCTCTTGCTGCAAAAAGATATAACATTCCTTTCTATGTTTGTGCACCTACTTCAACCATAGATTTGAACACTCCAACTGGGAAAAATATAAAAATAGAACAACGAAAACCTGAAGAAGTCACGGAAATGTGGTATGCAAAGAGAATGGCTCCAAAAGGCATTAAAGTCTATAATCCAGCATTTGATGTCACTGATAGTGATCTTGTTACAGCTTTTGTTACAGAAAATGGAATTGCTAGAGCTCCTTTTACTCAATCACTAAAAAAGCTCTGTAAAAAATAAAAATAAAAAAGAGGTATTATATGCTCAAAGGTATTTCACCTATAATTCCACCGGAACTGCTCAAAATTCTAGATGAAATGGGACATGGAGATAGAATTGTATTTGCAGATTCAAATTATCCAGTTGAATCCTGTGGAAAAGAGTCAAAAGTTGTGCGTTGCGATGGTCATAAGATGTCAAAGTTGCTGGAAGGAGTTCTTAATCTTTTCCCCTTGGATAGTTTTTATGAAGCTCCTGTTATTCTTATGGCAACCCCAAAAGAAGATAATTTTGAACCACCAATTTGGAAAACTTACGCTTCAATAGTGAGTAAGGAAGACGCTCGTGGAAAAAATGCAATAAAAGCAATTGATCGTTTTGATTTTTATGAAGAATCAAAAAAAGCTTATGCAATTGTTGCAACGGGAGAAATGGCCTTATATGCTTCTGTAATCCTTCAAAAGGGAATTATTACAGAATAGAAATTTAATACGGCATAAGCCGAATGGAGAGAAAAAAATGGCTGATTTAGATGGATTAAAAGTGGCCCATGACTATCATATTGAGACACCTTTTGCAATTGATGGATCCTTTCATGTAAAAGGAGCAGGAAATCTTGACTGGGGTATGAAAAAACATCTTTCAAATATCTTTAGTCCAAAAAGTGGTAACACAGTAATGTTTGCTTTTGACCATGGTTATTTCATGGGCTCGGTTTCTGGACTTGAAAGACTAGATCTTCTTATTCCTCAACTACAAAATCATGTAGATGTATTAATGGCAACTAGAGGAGCCTTTAGAACTTCTGTAAGACCAGATTGTGGCAAAGCAATTGCATTAAGAGTTACCTCGGGTTCTTCAATGTTGAATGATGATTTAAGTCACGAAGTTGTAGCAGTTAACATTCAAGAAGCAATAAAAATGAATGCAGATTGTATGGCAGTCCAAACTTTTATAGGTGCAGACGGTCAACTTCAAAGTATTGATAATCTTTCACAGGTAATTAATGCAGGAAATCAATACAGTATACCTACTTTAGGAGTAATAGCTGTAGGAAAGGACATGGAAAGAACTCCCCGATATTTCAAACTTGCCACTCGTATTGTAGCAGAAATGGGTGCAAATTTAGTTAAAACTTATTATTGCGACAATTTTGATGAGGTAGTTTCAGCCTGTCCCGTTCCAATTGTAGTTGCAGGTGGAAAGAAACTCCCAGAAAAAGAAGCACTTGAAATGGCTTATCATGCTATTAACGAAGGTGCACACGGACTTGACATGGGAAGAAATATTTTTCAGAGTTTACATCCAATTGAAATGGCAGATGCTATTGGAAAAATAGTTCATGAAAAGTTTACTGATAAAGAAGCCTATGCTTTCTATGAAGAAAAAATTAACTAATCAAAAGCAAAGCAGATTCATTTATACTCCGACCTCTGCCAGCTGGTAGAGGTCTTTTTATTTCATACAACAATAATAATTAAAAAAGGGAAGTTAAATATGAAAAAATTAATAAATAAACCAGAAAATTATGTTTCAGAAATGCTTGAAGGACTGTATATAGCTCATCCAGATTTTATCACTTACACAGGAAATGACCTACATTGTTTAGTTACTTCAAATAAAGTTAAAGGAAAAGTTGCCATAGCAACAGGAGGAGGCTCAGGCCATTTACCATTGTTTTTGGGCTATGTAGGAAAAGGTATGTTAGACGCCTGTTCTGTAGGAGATGTTTTTCAATCTCCAAGTGCTGAACAAATGTTAAAATGCACAAAATACATAGATTCTGGTGCTGGAGTTCTTTATATTTATGGAAATTATAACGGTGATATTTTCAATTTTAATATGGCCGCAGAACAAGCAGATTTTGAAGAAAATATAAAAGTTGAACAAGTAATTGCAGGAGACGATGTTGCTTCAGCTGGGCCAGTAAAGCCTGGAGATAAGAACAAAAGAAGAGGCGTTGCTGGAATTGTTTTCGTTTATAAATGTGCAGGGGCTGCAGCTAATGCAATGTTAAATCTTTCTGAAGTAAAACGAATTGCCGAGAAAGCATGTGCTAATGTAAGAACAATGGGAGTAGCTCTTACACCTTGTACAGTACCAAGGGTGGGAAAACCTGGATTCACAATAAAAGACGATGAAATGGAAATCGGTATGGGAATTCATGGAGAAACAGGTATTCGACGAGGAAAACTTGAACCAGCTGATTTAGTTGCAAAAGAAATGGTCTTAAAAATAACAGAAGATCTTCCTTTTACAAAAGGAGACGAAGTAGCTGTAATGATTAATGGTCTTGGAGCTACACCTCTTGATGAACAGTACATTATTACAAGAAAAGTAGATGAACTTCTAAAAACAAAGGGAATAAAAATATATCGATATTATGTTGGTGAGTATGTTACTTCGATTGAAATGGCAGGAGTTTCAATATCCATGCTACGTTTAGACAACGAATTAAAAAAATATCTTGATGCTCCGGCACAAACACCTTTTTTTGTTCAATTATAGGAATAAATATGGAAACTTCATTAATTAAAAAATTTTTAAGACAAATTGCCTTGATAATGACAAAAGAAAAAGACCATCTTATTTCAGAAGACAGTATTGTAGGAGATGGAGATCTTGGTTTAACAATGAGTGATGGTTTTAATGCCGCTTATAAAGCAATTGAAAACAGTGATCAAAATGATGCTGGATTACTTCTTTATTATTCGGGAAAAACCATGGGATCAGCAGTACCATCAACAATGGGAACTCTGATGGCTTCAGGATTAATGAAGGCTGGAAAAGCCCTCCGAGGAAAAACAGATTTAAACAGAATTGATATTATTACTCTTTTTTCTTCTTTTTTGGAGGGTGTTCAACATCTTGGGAAAGCGGAAGAAGGAGAAAAAACCTTCATTGATGGTTTTGTACCAGGATTAAGAGCTCTTCAATCTTCGATTGATAAGCCTTTAAAAGAAAGTGCTAAAGCTGCTAGTAAAGCAGCTAATGAAGGTTATCTTTCAACTAAGGGTAAAATTGCCATCCATGGAAGAGCAGCAACTAGGGGAGAAGCTTCAAGAAAGCTTCTGGACCCCGGCGCCTTAGTAGCTTCATATATAATGGAAGCCTTCTATAAGTCTATCGATTAGAAATTAAAGGTATCAGGATTAGAACCAAATCTCAAATCTTTATTCAAGCCATTGATTTTTTCCATTTCTGTCTCTTTCAATTCAAAATCAAAAACATTTATATTTTCAATAATTCTTTCTTTATGAGTAGATTTTGGAATTACAATAATACCTCTCTGTAGACTCCAACGCAAAGCAATTTGAGCAGGACTCTTTTTGTGAGCTTTAGCAATTTCAACCATGCTGCTGTTTTCTAATAAATTTCCATCTCCTCCACCAATTGGTTTATAAGCTATTACAGCTATTCCTTTCTTTTGGCAGAAATCAACCACTTCTTTATTAGCAAGGTAAGGATGAACTTCAATTTGGTTTACAGCAGGATTGATAAAAGTTTCACTCATCAATTCTTTGAGTTGAGCAATAGTAAAGTTTGACACTCCAATTGCTCTAATTTTCTTTTCTTTATAAAGCTTTTCCATTTCTTTGTATGCTTCAATTCGTCCTT
>Ga0265294_10010472_pt1 | contig 10539 bp, 13 predicted proteins | sample MunlanPumphouse3_FD_192504 | JGI IMG/M metagenome (GOLD analysis project Ga0265294, IMG submission 192504) | Groundwater microbial communities from a municipal landfill in Southern Ontario, Canada - Pumphouse #3 | ecosystem: Environmental > Aquatic > Deep subsurface > Groundwater | place...
TTATTCATAGTCTCGTTTAGTTTATACTCATAAATGCTCGAGTGTCTTCCCATGACTAACCACTCGTAAAATATAACAGGGGGTTTCTTCAATGAAGAAATATTTTTCAATCAAAGAGATTGCAATAAATGCAATCATAGCTGCTTTATATGTTGTTTTGTCATTAATTAGTGGACCGCTTGCTTTTGTTGGTGGTTCTCTTCAATTTAGATTAAGTGAACTTTTAAATTTGCTTGTCTTTTTTAATCCAGTTTATACTCTTGGAGTGACTCTTGGATGTTTAATAACCAATATAATCTCGCTCTATGGATGGCCTGATTTAGTAGTTGGAACTTTAGCAACTTTAATTAGTTGTTTATTAATTTGGGCAGAAAGCAAGTTTGTAAAAAACTTGTTGCTTGCAAGCCTAATTCCATGTGTCATAAATGCGACAATTGTTCCAATCGTAATTTTCTTATACGATATGAGCGTTAATTTAAGTAGTTTTTATTGGATTAGTTTTATGTGGGTGGGTCTAGGAGAATTGATTGTTTGTACATTAATTGGCTATCCATTAATTTTATTAATTAGCAAAAAATATAAGAATTTTTATAGTCTCATAAATGCCACACAAAATATCGGTTTCAAATGGTAACTATTTTTTGACTTATTTTTTAGTATTCCGCGTTTAATAATGGTAGAATAACAAATTATGAGTAAAGAATTTTATTTAGAGATATTACATGTTGATAAAAATTGTGGAGCAAGATATGGAATCTTGCATACTCCACATGGAAATGTTGAAGTGCCAATGTTTATGCCTGTTGGCACAGTTGCAAGTGTTAAAACAATTTCGCCAGAAGAACTTTATGCAATGCATGCTGGTGTAGTTTTAGCAAATACATATCACGTTCATTTACGACCAGGGGAAGATATTGTTGATAAAGCTGGTGGTATTCAAAAGTTTATGAATTATAAAGGACCAATGCTTACTGATAGCGGTGGTTTCCAAGTATTTTCGCTTGCTAAAGCTCGTGATATAAAAGAAGAAGGCGTTACTTTTAAATCGCATTTAAATGGTGATAAAATTTTCTTTTCTCCTGAGATTGTTATTGGAATTGAAGAAAAAATTGGTGCCGATATTATCATGTCGTTTGATGAATGTATTCCTTATCCAACTACAAGAAAATATGCCGAAGATTCTACTTTAAGAACTTTAAGATGGGCAAAAAGAGGAAAAGATGTACATAAAAAACCAGGACAAGCTTTATTTGGGATTGTTCAAGGTGGAGATTATCAAGATTTAAGAGAGATGTGTGCTAAAGAATTAGTTAAAATGGATTTTGATGGTTACTCAATTGGTGGAACATCAATTGGCGAACCAAAAGATAAATGTTTTGAGATGATTGACTATGCAATTAAGTATCTTCCAAGTGATAAACCTCGTTATTTAATGGGTGTTGGTTCGCTTGACTATATGCTTGAGGGAGTTGCAAAAGGTGTAGATATGATGGATTGCGTTTTACCAACTCGTATTGCTCGACATGGAACACTTATGACGCATAATGGTCGAGTAAATATTAAACGTGAAGAATATAAGGAAGATTTTACTCCGCTTGATCCAGAATGCGATTGCTATACTTGTAAAAACTATACAAAAGCATATTTAAGACATTTATATGTTGCTGATGAAGCTTTTGGAGCAAGATTATTAAGTATTCATAATTTGAGATTTTTAATTTCGGTTATGGAAGGTGCTAGAGAAGCGATTAAAGAGGATAGATTCCTTGAATATAAAGATGAAGTTTTAAGAAAATATGGGGACAAAAGAGGCTTTTAGATATGGATATTGAATTATTTGATTATGATTTACCAGAAGAATTAATTGCACAAACACCATGTGAAAAACGTGATGAATGCCGAATGCTTGTTGTAAATCGAGAAACTAAAACTTATGAAGACAAACACTTTTATGATATTTATGATTATTTAAATAAAGGCGATGTTCTCGTTAGAAATAATACAAAAGTTATTCCTGCTCGTCTTTTTGCAACTAAAGAAGAAACTGGTGCAAAAGTCGAGGTTTTACTTTTAAAAGATTTAGGTGATGATACTTATGAATGTTTATGCGGAAACGCAAAGACTATAAAAGTAGGAACTGTCCTTCATTTTAAAGATGATATTTTAATTGGAACTTGTGTTGAAGTTTTTGATGAAGGAATCCGTCACATTAAATTTAAATATAGTGGAATCTTTTTAGAAGATTTAGACAAGATTGGTTTAATGCCATTACCACCATATATTCATAAACAATGCAGCAATAATAACGATTATCAAACAGTTTATGCAAAAGTTGAAGGTAGTGCCGCTGCTCCAACGGCTGGGTTCCATTTTACTAATGAATTATTAGAAAAATTAAAGAAAAAAGGTGTGATTATTGTCGATATAACCCTAAATGTTGGTTTAGGTACTTTTAGACCAGTTAAAGTAAAGGATACTAAAGATCATATTATGCATTCGGAGTTTTTTGAAATGAGTCAAGAAGCTGCGGATACTCTAAACCTTGCAAAAAAAGAAGGACGTAGAATTGTAGCTTGTGGAACGACTAGTGTTCGTACTCTTGAAGCGGTTTATTCTAAATATGGAACATTTAAAGAATGTGCTGAAGATACTAAAATCTTTATTCAACCAGGTTACGAATATAAAGCAGTTGATGCTTTAATTACTAACTTCCATTTACCAAAATCAACGCTTGTGATGCTTGTAAGTGCATTCATGGGACGTGAGTTTACTTTAAATTGTTATAAACATGCTGTAGACTCAAAGTATAGATTTTTTAGCTTTGGAGATGCAATGTTCATTTATGGGAAATACGACTATACCAAAAATTAATTATTACAACGAGTCATTAAAGCAATACAAAGAACTTCGTGAACAAAACGGAAATAAAAAGCCAAAACTTTTATTGCACGTATGCTGTGGGGCTTGTTCTTGTTATCCTTTAATTTTTTTGCATGATTTGTTTGACGTAACAATCTTATTTTCTAATTCAAATATCTATCCAAAAAATGAATATGATAAACGTTTAGACAATCTTAAAAAATATGTTGATATAGTCAATAAAAAGTTTAATGAGCATATATGTATCATTGAAGACGAATATAATTATGATGAATTTAAAAAGGCTTTATTGCCTTATAAAGATGAACCTGAAAATAGTGACCGTTGTCATATATGCATTGCTAAAAGACTCGATAGACTCTTTCAATATGCATCTATGCATGACTTTAATTTAGTTACTACAGTTATGTCAATTTCTAGAAATAAAGATGTTAATTATTTAAATCTAACTGGAAAAGCTCTTGAGAAAAAATATAAAGGAATAACTTATTTTGTTAACGATTTTAAAAAGAATGGTGGACAAGATATTGGTGTAGAACTATCTAAAGTTTATGATATATACAGACAAGAATATTGTGGTTGCGAATTTAGTAATAAGGAAGAATAATGAGCGATATTAAAATAAGTGTCATTGTTCCAATTCATGGAGTTGGAAAATATTTACCAAAATGTTTAGATTCTTTAGCTAAACAAGATTTTTTGTGGCCTTATGAAGTAATTTGTGTGAGCGATTCAGCAAATGATAATTCACCTGAAATTATTGATGATTATATAAAAGCATATCCTAATAAATTTGTTCGATTAGATGTAAAAAATCGTAACTTATCTTTTACAAGAAATGATGGTTTAAGTATTGCTAAAGGTGATTATGTAGCTTTTGTTGATGGAGATGATTTTGTCGCAGGCAATTACTTATCTACTTTTTACAATACTGCAATTGAAAAAGATGCGGATGTAGTCATAGGAAATTACTATATTTATGATAATGGTAAGCGATATAAACATGGCTTATCTTTCATTTCTTATAAAGGATATATAAAAGCAAAAAACGCTATTCGTTTTATGAATAATGATCTCATTATTCGTGGTTATGTTTGGTATAAGTTTTTTAAACGAAGTGTTATTCAAAATGTTAAGTTTCCATCAATTAAATACATGCTTGAAGATATTACTTTTTCAACAATGGCTTTTTTAAATTCTAAAAAGATATATTGGATGCAAAAACGAACTTATTATTATGTAATTCATAAGGATTCGATAAGTTTAACTTGGGAATTCTATGATAGTACCCAAAATGCATTAAATGCTTTAGGTTTTTGCAAAGTTTATGCTGCAAGTCTTTATGGAAATGAAAAAGCAGGAAAGATTTACACTTTCTCGAGTTTTATTCGAAAGGTGATTGCTTTTTACTATATTTATATGAAAAACGATAAAAAAAGAGATAAGTTTAAAATAAATATGGAAGTCGAAAAAGAAATAAAAATCATAAAAAAACATGTTTGCTATAAAAATACTCCTTGGGAAAAAGCGGTAATTGACGCTGGTTTAGATAAATTAGTCAAAGAAGACATTAGTTTAAATAAAGACGAAATGATTAATCTTAAGAAATTTTGTAAAGATTATGATAAAGATGCTTCGAATTAAGTGCAAAAAAATATTTTTAGATTATACTCTTTTTGTGAGGTTTAAATTATGGCTTCAGAATTTGATATATTGGCGATTAATGCACGTGCAAAAAGAGATGTTTTAGCGGGTCACACCATTATTAATGGTTGTGTAGGAACTTTAAGAGATGATGATCATACTCTTTTAACTTTTACCGAAGTTAAAAAAGCTTTACAAGATAGTGCTTATTCTTATCTTGATTATTCACCATTACTTGGGATAGAAAAATTTAAAGTAGGGGTAACTACTTGGTTATTTAATGAAGAAGCAGATAAAATTTTGAAGCAAGATAATTATTTCTTTGCTGCTACAATGGGTGGAACTGGTGCCATTTTTTCGTGTTTTAAATATATGAAAAATTGCGATGCTCCCTTAATTATTCCTGATATTATTTGGCCAAATTATTTTGGTATTACTCGTGGTATTGGTAATGATGTTTATAAATTTGAAATTATAAAAAATGGCAAATTTAATTTTGCTGGATTAGAAGAAAACATTGTAGAGATTTTAAAAACTCATACTCATTTAATGATTGCAATCAATGATCCATGTGAAAATCCTATTGGATATTGCTTTTCTGATGAAGAATATAAAAAGTTATTTAGTCTATTAGAAAAATATAATAAAGATGGCAATACTGTTGATTTACTCTTAGATATTGCTTATATAGATTATGCTGAACGACGACCATATTTCTTTAACTTTATAAATAAAAAACACAATTATTCAATTTATCTTGCTTATAGCGCTTCTAAATCATTAGGAGTTTATGGAATACGTTGTGGTGCGCTTCTTTGTTTTGCTTCATCTAAAGATGAAGCGTTAAAGCTAAAAGACCAAATTGAAACTATAACTAGGGGTACAGTTAGCGCTCCAAATCATCAAGCAATTGGCCCAGTAAGCGAAGTTTTAACAAATCCTGCGGCTTGTGACCATATACGAAAAGAAATTCATTATTACTATAATATTTTGACTAATCGAGAAGCGAAAATGAAGGATGCATTGAAGGAATTTGGCATTAAATACCTTCCATATGAAGCTGGATTTTTTGTTACGATTATTGTTAAAAAGGATGCTTATGAGATTTGTCACGAATTAATGAATGAACATATCTTCTTATCGCCATTAAGAAAAGACTTAATTAGGGTTGGCATTTGCTCCCTCAATGAAGCAGAAATTCATACAATAATTGAAAGAATTTCGACTCTACAAAAAGAATAAAACTTAAATTTTTTAGTAAAAATAGTGGAACAATCGGATATTTTTGATAATTAAAAAAGTATCGGATTTTTTCATTATTTTGTTGACTTTCAGGTATATATAATATTATAATTTTAAACGCTGACGAATGTATTGATTTGCGAGATTGCTGATACACCAACAGGCGTTGTCATGGATGGTTATCAGGTAACTCGTAATGAACATTAAGAAAGCCTGTCATTTGAAAGGAGAATATTCATGGCAAAAGTCAAGAAGATTAGAGTTCGTTTACAAGCTTATGACCACAAAGTCTTAGATTTAGCGGTCGGAAAGATTGTAACTGCAATTCAAAAAACAGGTGCTGGTGTAGTCGGACCTATTCCACTTCCAACGGAAAAACAAGTCTACACAATTTTAAGAGCTGTCTTTAAATACAAGGACACTCGTGAACAATTTGAGATTAGAACTCATAAGAGAATTATCGATATCACTAATCCAAACAATTCAACAATAGAGGCTCTACGTAAATTAGATCTTCCAAGTGGTGTTGATATCGATATCAAATTATAGGAGGTAGGGCACAATGAAAAGTATCATCGGTAGAAAAATCGGTATGACCGAAGTCTACGCAGAAGATGGCACAATGTACGCTGTCACTGTCGTTGAAGTCTTACCAAACGTCGTTACTCAAAAGAAAACTTTAGAAAAAGATGGTTATGTCGCTCTTCAAGTCGGATATGAAGATAAGAAAGAAAAGAACGTCAATAAACCTCAAATGGGAATTTACACCAAAGCTAAAGTTGCTCCAAAACAACATTTATATGAATTAAAGGGTGACGAACTTGCAAACTATGAAGTTGGGCAAGAAATTAAAGCTGATCTCTTCAAAGTTGGTGATGTCGTTGATGTCATCGGCCATAGTAAAGGAAGAGGATTCAGTGGTGTTATTAAGAGATGGCATCATATTATTGGACCAAAAGGTCATGGTAGTGGATATCATAGACAACAAGGTTCATTTGCTAATAACGGACGTTGCAACAACCGTGTTATTCCAGGTAAGAAGATGTCTGGACACATGGGAAATGATCAAGCAACTATCCTCAACGCACGTGTAATCGGCGTTGATGCAACTAAGAATTACATCCTCATTAGTGGTGGAGTTCCAGGAAGCAAATTAAGTATTATTACAATTCGTACAGCTGTTAAAGGTTTAAAGCATCCAGTTGCAATCAAACCATTAATGAACAGAGCTGCTTACGATGCTGCTATTGCTGAAAAGTTAGCTCAAGAAGCTGCCGCTAAGGAAGCTAAGAAAGCTGAAGAAAAAGCAAAGCTCGAAGCTGAAAAGAAAGCTGCTGAAGAGAAGAGAATTGCTGAACAACGTGCCGCTGATGAAGCTCGTGCCGCTGAAGAAGCAAAGAAAGCTGCTGAAGAAGCTGCTAAGAGTCAAGATCAAGTTGCTACTGAACAACCTGCTGAAACTAAACCAGCTGATGGTTCAGATAAGAAATAGTAGAAAGGAGAAACATTTATGGCAAATACAATTAATTTAAAAGTATATAAACAAGATGGTTCCGAAGCATCTACTATTGCGGTTAGTAAAGACGTCTTTGGATTCGAAGCTGATGCTTCATCCTCTGCGATGTATAACGCCGTTCTTGTCTATCGTTCAAATACAAGACAAGGAACCGCTAAAACTAAAAAGAGACATGAAGTCAGTGGTGGTGGTAAAAAACCATGGAGACAAAAAGGTACTGGAAGAGCAAGAGCTGGTTCAATCCGTTCCCCATTATGGGTTGGCGGTGGAACAGTCTTTGGTCCTGCTGGTGTTCAAAACTTCAAGATTAAACAAAACAAGAAAGAACATCTTATCGCTTTAAAGAGTGCATTAACACTTCTTGTAAAAGATATTGTCGTTCTTGATTCGCTTAAAGTTGAAGGCAAGACAAAAGATATTGTTAAAGTCTTAACTGCTTTAAAGCTTAACGATAACAAGGTTTTACTTGTTAGCGAAGACGATAAAGTATTACAAGGAACAAGCAATATTCCATCAGTCTTAAATAGAAGTTACAACAATGTCAGCGTTTATGATTTATTAAATACTGAAAAACTTGTTATTACAAAAGAAGATCTTAAGAAATTAGAGGAGGAACTTGACTAATGGCTACCGAAAAGAAAGTCGCAAAGACTGCTGAAGTTAAAGAAGTTAAGAAACCTGCAGCTAAAAAGACTACTAAAAAAGAAGTTAAGGTCAGTGCTCCTGAAAAGAAAGCTACTGTTACTAAATTTAGTAAAGCAACTATGCATGATCACGAAGTAATCATTGAACCAATCATTACTGAAAAGACCATGAGCATGTCCCAAACTGAAAACAAGGCTACATTCAAAGTAAAGAATGGTGCTAATAAGACTGAAATCAAAAATGCTATTCAAAGAATTTATGGTGTTAAAGTCTTAAGTGTTAAAACTGTAAACGTTATAGCTAAGGCTACAACTCGTGGAAGCAGATTCCATGGAACGATTAGTGGATTCAAGAAGGCCGTTGTCCGTATTGAAAATGGACAAGCTATCGACCTTTTCAAAGAGTAATCCTCTAATCCTTATATATATAGGAGAAAATAAATATGCCAATCAAAAATTATAGACCATATACTCCTTCAAGAAGAGAGATGTCAAACGTCACTTTTGAAGAAGTTACAAAAAGCACTCCTGAGAAATCCTTACTTGTTACTTTAAAGAAAACTGGTGGACGTAATAACCAAGGTGTTATTACAACACGTCACATCGGTGGTGGTAACAAAAAGAAATATCGTTTAATTGATTTTAAGCGAGATAAGAAGGGTGTCCCTGGAAAAGTTAGTGCTATCGAATACGATCCAAATCGTAATGCTTACATCGCTCTCATCAATTATGTTGATGGAGAAAAACGATACATTATTCAACCAAAAGGACTTAAAGTTGGTGACAAGATTGTTAGTGATGATAATTGTGATATCGTTACTGGAAATTGTTTAAAACTTGAAAACATCCCTGAAGGTACCGTCGTCAATTGTGTTGAGTTAAAACCTGGAAAAGGTGGTCAACTCTGCCGTGCCGCTGGGTGCAGCGCACAAGTCTTAGGAAGAGAAGGAAAATATGTCATTGTCCGTCTTCAAAGCGGTGAAATGAGAAAAATCCTTGCTACTTGCCGAGCTACAGTTGGTGCAGTTGGTAATGAAGATTTCGCCCTTATCAATTTAGGTAAGGCTGGTAAAAATAGATGGTATGGAATTCGACCTACCGTTCGTGGTAGTGCGATGAACCCACCTGATCACCCACATGGTGGTGGTGAAGGAAAGTGTCCAGTTGGACATGATGCACCACGTACTCCATGGGGCAAGAAAGCTCTTGGTCTCAAGACTCGTAAGATTAAGAAAGCTTCAACCAAGCTTATGATTCATAGAGTCAATGATAAATAGTAAAGGAAAGGAGAAATAAATATGTCAAGAAGTCTTAAAAAGGGTCCATTCATTGATGCATCCTTAATGAAAAAAGTCCAAGCCTTAAATAAAGCTAACAAAAAAGCCATTATCAAAACTTGGAGTCGTAGAAGTACAATTTTTCCAGATTTTGTAGAACACACCTTTGCTGTTTATAATGGTCACACCTTTATTACAGTTTATGTCACCCAAGATATGGTTGGTCATAAATTAGGTGAATTTGCTCCAACAAGAACCTTTAAAGGTCACTTTGGAAATAACGCTGATGATAAAGCCGCTAATATGGCTGCTGCTGGGGTTAAACCAACAGCTGCTCCAGCCGCTGCATCAGCTGATAAGAAATAGGAGATAAGTTATGGCAGAAAAAGAAATTAAGAAACCAGTAGCTAAGGAAGTTGAAGCCACAAAGGCCCCAGCTAAGAAAGCTGCTCCTAAGAAAGTAGCTCCTAAAAAGGAAGCTAAAGTCGAAGATAAAGCATCTCCAAAAGCTAAAGAAGTCAAAGAAGTTAAGGCAAGCAAGAAAGAAGACAAGAAACCAGTTGAGGTTAAAAAACCTACGGTTACTGAAGCTAAAGCTAGTGCCTTAAACGTTAAACTTACTCCACGTAAGGCAAGATATGTTATCGATTCTATTAGAGGAAAAGATGTTGATGAAGCTCTTGGAATCCTTGCTAATACTGGTCGAGATAAAGCAAGTCGTATCGTTAGTAAAGTTATCGCAAGTGCGAAAGCAAATGCGGTTAATAACTTCAATATGAACGAAGATAAGCTCTATGTCGCAAGCATTATGACAAGCGATAGCATCAAGATGGAAAGATTCTTACCACGTGCTAAAGGTAGTGCTAGTAGTATGGTGAAAAGATATGCAAATATCTATGTCACTGTGAAAGAAAGAAATTAGGGAAAGGAGAAAAATATGGGTCAAAAAGTTAATCCAGTTGGAATGAGAATTGGTCTTAATAAAGACTGGTCCAGTCGTTGGTTTGCTGACAAAAAAGATTTTTCTACTTTCTTAATTGAAGATGATAATACACGTAAGTATATTGAAAAGACTATTGATAAGAGTGCCTTATTAAGTCATATCGATATCGAGCGAAAGAAGACTGATAAAGGTTATAACGTTAATGTTCAAATCTTTGTTGCTCGTCCAGGTATCGTTATTGGTGAAAAAGGTGCTAATATCGAAGTTTTAAGAAAAGCTATCAGCAAGATTTGTCACAAATCAAACATCAAAATTGATGTTGTTGAAGTCAAGAATCCTAGTTTAGATGCCAAGATTGTTAGCGAACAAATCGCTACTCAACTTGAGCAACGT
>Ga0265294_10010473_pt1 | contig 10539 bp, 9 predicted proteins | sample MunlanPumphouse3_FD_192504 | JGI IMG/M metagenome (GOLD analysis project Ga0265294, IMG submission 192504) | Groundwater microbial communities from a municipal landfill in Southern Ontario, Canada - Pumphouse #3 | ecosystem: Environmental > Aquatic > Deep subsurface > Groundwater | place...
AAACTGGGCTTGGGATTAAGCTTCTACATGCTCGGTGGAGAGTTCGCCAGATTCCTCGGTCCGCTTGTTATATTAAGCGCAATAAGCCTCTGGACATTCGAAGGAAGCTGGAAGATCATGCCGCTCGGACTGGCTGTCGCAGTGTTTCTTTATTTTAAGGTGCGAAAAATATCCGTACACAAGAAAAATGAGAACGGTAATGCAAAGCTGAAAGATTACAGGAAATATCTGAGATTTTTCGTTATTATAACAGGCATAGTGATCTTCAGATCTGGGATGCACTCTGCGCTGACCCTTTACCTGCCTACATACATGAATTTTAAGGGCAATTCTCTGTGGCTTTCAGGGATTTCACTATCAATTTTGCAGTTCGCGGGAGCCGCGGGAACTTTTACGATCGGGATACTTTCGGACAAATTCGGAAGGAAAAAAACACTGCTCCTGCTTTCATTAATCAATCCTTTACTCATGTTCGCCTTCATATTCTCATCAGGATTCTTCATATTCCCCGTTCTGGCTTTGTGCGGCTTTATACTATTGGGTAGCAATCCGATAATTCTGGCACTTGTTCAGGAAAGAGATACTGAAAATCTTTCCTTTCTGAACGGGACTTATATGACAATCAGCTTTGTAGGAAGTTCGGCAATGGTACTGACCGTAGGACTCTTATCGGATATTTTCGGCCTTGACACAACTTACATTATCACGGCATTTCTTGCCATCGCAGTCATACCTTTCGTGCTCATGCTTAAAGAAACAAAGGCCGCATAAAGCAGCCTTTGTTCAACATATATCTTACATGGAAATTATTTAATCAAAAGCATTTTTCTCGTCAGTGATGTTCCTGAAGTCTCGAGGCTGTAGTAATAAACTCCCGAATTGAACCTGCTGCCGTCAAAATCCACTGCGTGAACTCCGGCTTGTCTTGAACCGTTAACGAGTTCTGCGACTTTCTGGCCTGAAATGTTGTAAACATTAAGTTTTACTTCTGCGTCTTTAGCCATCGCGAACCTGATCTTAGTAACAGGATTGAACGGATTCGGGAAGTTCTGGTGAAGCTTAGGCTCTGACGGAAGAATTCCTGCTTCCTCCTCGATTCCTGTCGAAATACCGGTTGCAAGAATGTTGTCAACCCATGCGCAGTTACTTCCGTTATCAATACTTGCGTCCCTGATAAATTCCCACTTGAATTCATGCAGACCCGCGGTTACTTCGTACTCGAATTTCAGCCAGTCAGATATACCGCTCCAGTTTTTCTTAAAAACGCCGTCAACATAGAAATTCAGCTTGTCGTAGCCGGATTCAGAAGATACTTTTCTGAAGAACGAGATCTTTCCGTCAACAACGAAATCGAAACTTACGGTCATTATCGATTTCTGGGAATGTCCGACCGATCCTGAGTTTGCGGAAAACAACCCTTCGTAAAATTCCGTAGTATCGATCATCCAGTTAATATCGCCGGAATGTACCCATCCGTTAGAAGAAAAGTCTCCCGTTTCAAAGCCGTCCGTAAGCCCTACAACTTCGTCATAATCGTATAGAAAAGAGTAGCCCGACGGTGAATTTACCGAAAGATCATATGTAACATACGACGAGTTAGGTATAGTTTCCCCGTAGCTGCATTCAAAAACCGCTTCCGCAGCCGATCCGGGTTCAATAATATCTATATGAACGCTGCCGGTCAGTCCTACATCAAACGAAGAAGTCTGAACAAGATCCGCTGTCAGGTCCGTTATCGGAGCATGGCCTGTATTTTCAATATTAAATGTAACAGTCCTTGTGATCCCCTGTAATGCTGTAGGCATACTGAACAGATGAGTAATCTCAAGCTCAGGCGATCCTACAGTAAGATATATATTCGACCGGTATGTCCGTTTAGAATAAGAGTCTGTTATATCCGCATACAGAAGTATCCTTTCCTGATCCGGAGTCATCGGCAATATCGTGAATGATATGCTGTCGGCTGATACCGATCCTCCAGATTCAATTACAACTGCATCAAAAGTGTATTCGTCATTTATCATATTTATGTAAGGACTTTCTGTCGATATCTTTATAATTACATTCTCACTGCTCTGAAGCCCGATGTTCCTGATCTGAAGCGAAGCGTTCGAAATTTCCCCGCTGTAATTGGTGCTGAAGGAATAGTCTTCTATCTTGAGCCACGGACCTTCCGGAGCCTGAACCGAAACTGCAGACTGAAGGGTTTCGAGGTTGAATCCTGACACCGTAATGATCACCTCTCCGTCAACGAAAGGATGATCTACTGTCACTTCACCGTTCGCATCAGTTATACCGGAAAATGATATTTCGCCCTGAAAAAGCGATACTATTGCGCCTTCGACCGGATCTCCTGAAGAAACTATTCTGGTTGAATACAGTTCGGGAAACACGAACTGGTTCGTATTCTCGATCAGCCTCGGCGTATCCGTTCTTATCTGAAGTGAGGCATCACCGAAGACAGTCCATGTTTTGATCGTGTTCTGGGTTTCACTGTCGGCACTTTCGGCGAGCATTAGAACGCATCCGTTCATCGAAACAGATCCGAAAGTTGTCCTGTGGTCGGCTGAACGTGTAGTTGTTCCGTTACCCGGGTTAGCGCTATAATCATATCCGCCGATAAGTATATCGTTCATATAATCCTGACCCCTCATTGGAGGCACCCACGGCTGATTGATAGTGGACATGAGCGTCGCCGCCGCTCCGCCGCCTGATTTTCTGAGCCACGCCTCCGCAAAACATGTTCCTGAGTGAAAAGCGCCGTTAACGCATGCGACAGAGAATATTACAGGTAGCATCGAACCGTTAGTTGAACTGTTCACATTCGTATTGCTGTATCCCGAGGTTCCCCAAGAGGTGTTCGATCCGTGCCCGCAATAGTTGATTATGCTCAGACCCGAATTGATGTAATTTGCTACCGTAGCGGCAGTCGGATTGCCGTAGGCTTCATTAACTGAATTATATGTAAACGGAAGAAGTTTGTTCTCCTTGATCACATCTATGTGCGCATAATCTATCTCTCCGTCATCACCGATACCGTCACCCTCCGGAGATCCTATGCCGAGACCCGATTTGTACCATGTTCCGGTCATATCCGGCGACATCTCGTAAGAAATCGTTTTGTAAACCTGGGTCGTAACATCGGTGGTTGTTCCGGCTGAGAACCTTCCGATAATTAATTCCGGGTAGATATCCGTCCCTAAAACGCATCCGAGCATCGGGTCGGTCGGAGAACTGTCAGGTCCGAGATCTGATTTAATTTCCGCCCAGTCACCTACAAGCTGAACATAGAGAATATCGGGGTTCAGCTGATACTCTTGCAGAATTACAGCTTTTACGTTGGTTCCCGTATCTACCGTAATGCTCTTCACATCGAATCCCTTCTGTCTCTTCCAGTCGATGTAAGGTTTGATCACTTCCGTGTCTCTTGAAGTACTTATAACAAGAATATCTCCAAATTCAGAAAGCTGGTGTGTAAATTTCGGCTCACTATAATTAATGTATAAGGAGCTGTAAATATCGTTCATTGTAGGATCGATCTTCTCAGATCTTCTGTTTAACGGATTGGTGGAGGAAAAAATATCTTGATCAAGTTTCACACTAAGACTTTTGTAGATCCTTACTATTCTCTTAGCCGCGTTATATCTGACCGGATAGGCGTAAACACTGACTCCTCTAGTATCTCTGAATATAAAAGGTTCAGTAATTTCAGCCGATGAAAGAGGATACATCGAGTCTGTCAGAGACTCAGGATCGGTAATATAAGGGACTGATGCCGGGTCCTGATTTCTGTAAATTGTTCCCCTTGAAGGCAACAGCTGATGTTCAAGTTCGATCTCTTCATATTCACCTTCAACTGACGAAATAACAACATCATAAAGGTCGCTTACCTGAACTGATGCGCTTAAAACTGGCAGTTCAGCATATCCTTTCCGAACGGTCGTAACGCCGCTGTCAAAGACGATCCTGGTGAATAACTGGCCGCCCACCTCTACCGTTTCAGTATCGATTTTATCAAAATTGAAAGTGATCTCAGAGAATGTTTCGGATATTCCAGAAAACTCTTTACTGTAATTTTCAGCAGACGCAAAAAATGACAGTCCTGACGACAGTAGAACCGCAGGAATCATCTTTAAAAACAGTTTTTTCATCAATTTCTCCACATTTTTGCCTAAAACTACTTCAATTACACCTCGATGTCAATGCTAAAAATCATCTTGAAAATAATAAAAGATAAATTTCTTGACTTAGAAAAATGCAGGATTTATATTTCAGTCGTTTTGAAAACCAACAATCAAGGAGATAAAAATGTCGGTAGAACAAAAAGTAAAAGAAATTATAATGGACGAACTCGGCGTTGAAGAAGCTGCGGTAGTTCCTGCTGCATCTTTCATAAACGATCTGGGAGCCGATTCTCTCGCAACAGTAGAACTTGTAATGAAGTTCGAAGACGAGTTCGACATTAAGATAGAAGAGGAAGATGCTGAGAAGATAACGACAGTCGGTTCTGCTATTGAATTCATTAAAAAGCAGCTCGGCGAGTAATTATTGACATAAATAGACTTAAAATAAGGGAATTAATTCCCTTATTTTATATAGTGTAGAACTAAAACGGATTAAAAGATATGAAACGAAGAGTTGTTGTGACCGGAATGGGAATTTTTACTCAGACAGGTAAGAATGTTGAGGAGTTTTACAATAATCTTCTGAACGGAGTTTCCGGAATATCAAGAATAGAAAGATTTGACACCTCAGAAATGTCTGTTCAGATAGCGGGCGAGATCAAGAATTACGAACCCGAGAGTTATTTTGAAAGAAATGAGGCAAAAAGGCTTGACAGGTTCACTCAATATGCTCTGATAGCCGCTGAAGGTGCAATAAAAGACTCAGGTCTTAACCTTGATTCTATTGACAGGAACAAATTTGCAGTGATCACTGCATCAGGGATAGGAGGGATGGAAACATTTCAGGCTAACCAGAAATTGATAATGGAAAAAGGCCCGAGAAGGGTCAGCCCATTATTCATTCCGATGATGATATCTGATATCGCTGCGGGACGAATATCAATAAAATGGGACCTTAAGGGTCCGAACTATTCTCTAACATCGGCATGCGCTTCTTCGGGACACGCTATAGGAACAGCTTACAGAACTATCCAGTACGGCGACGCCGATTTTGCTATCTGCGGAGGTGCCGAAGCGGTTATAACCGACCTGGCGATCGCAGGTTTTGCGAATATGAAAGCACTCTCCACGCGAAATAACGAGCCCGAGAAAGCTTCGAGACCTTTCGATAAAGACAGGGACGGTTTTGTGATGGGCGAAGGTTCCGGAATGCTGATACTTGAAGAGTATGAACATGCCGTTAAGAGAGGCGCAAGAATATATGCGGAGATGGCAGGAATAGGTTTCTCGGGAGACGCCAAAGACATAGTAGCACCTGATCCTGAAGGCGACGGAGCAAAAAGGGCAATGCTTTCAGCCGTGGCCGATGCCGGAATAAAACCTGAAGATATTGACCACATAAACACACACGGGACCGCAACACCTACGGGCGATTATGCGGAGACCGTCGGGATAAAAAAAGCATTCGGAGAACACGCTTACAAGATCGCCATAAATTCAACAAAGTCCATGACTGGACATCTTCTCGGAGCGGCCGGGGCAGTAGAACTTATAGGAACGATAAAGGCGGTCCAGACAGATACAGTCCATCCTACAGTCAACCTGGATAATCCTGACCTTCCGGTTTGCGATCTTGACTATACGCCTCACAAGTTCGCAAAAAGAACTGTGAGATACGCCATCAGCAACACATTCGGTTTCGGCGGGCACAATTCCTCAATACTCGTAAAAAAGTTTGAAGGGTAAAATTGCTGCGTAATCTTTTCTTAAGACTATTCTCCAGAGATCTGAATATACCTCAGAAGCTCCTTGAAAACATCAGGGAGCTTGAGGATATTATTTCATACAGATTCAAAGATAAACACCTGCTGATCCAGGCGCTTACACACAGATCTTATACTTCAAAACACGGGAACGGTCATAGAGCCGATTCTAATGAGAGGCTGGAGTTCTTGGGGGATTCTGTTCTGAATTTCATCGTAGGGAAATATTTCTATAACAAATTCTTAGACAAACAGGAGGGAGATCTTACTAAAATGAGGTCAGTCCTTGTTTCCGGAGAAAATCTGAGCGCTGCCGCTAAAGAACTGGATCTGGGAAAATTCATTCTGTTGAGCGAATTCGAAGAAAGATCAGGGGGAAGGGATAAGAATTCGATCCTTGAAGACTGCATGGAAGCTCTGATAGGAGCGGTTTACCTGGACGGCGGGATGGAAAAGGCGGAAAGGGTGATCGGACTGCTGATACTGCCGGACAGCGCCGATAATTTATCAGGAATGAAATTCTCGAATTTCAAATCAGAGCTTCTCGAACTTGTTCAGTCTCACGGGTATCCCCCTCCCAGGTATGAGACTGTAAATACAGAGGGGCCTGAGCATGACAAGACCTTTACTGTCAATGTTATGATAAATGATAAAGTGATCACGAACGGAATATCGAACTCCAAGAAGAGAGCGGAGCAGGAAGCCAGCGCAAAAGCACTCGAAATGATCTCGGATGATGTAAATTTTTTGGACAGTCTTAAAGATAAATATACGGGTCAGGATATTTAACAGGTTATTTTTATATAAAATGAAAAAGGCGGTCCAAGACCGCCTTTTTTGTGCTACTTAACGCTTTCAACGAGTTTTTTGAATCCTTCTGGATCTTCAACTGCCATAGATGCAAGAACTTTCCTGTCCAGATCTATATTCTTAAGAGATAATTTGTGCATGAAATCAGAATACGACAGACCGTTTAACCTTGCCGCCGCATTGATCCTGATTATCCACAGCTCTCTGAATTTTCTTTTTTTGACTTTTCTGTCTCTGTAGGCGTATTGACCCGCCTTCTTGGTCGCGTCGTAAGCGGATTCGATCAGCTTACTTCGTCTTCCCCAATAACCTTTGGCGGCCTTTAAGACCTTCTTCCTGCGGTTACGGGAGGCTACTCTTGTGTTAGCTCTTGGCATTTTAGCTCCTTTGTTTTAGCAGTTTCTTAACTGCCTTTTATTAGTTGCCTTGCTTTTACGGAATCTACTGCTGAGAGTATTCCGCCTCTTCTGAGTTTTCTTTTTCTTTTTGCAGACCTGTTGGTCAAAAGATGGCTTGTGAAAGCGGAACCGATCTTTACTTTCCCGCTTGAAGTAAGTCTCATCCTTTTCCTGGCTGCCCTGTGCGACTTGATCTTTGGCATTTGCGTTACTCCTTACCCGTTTTTTCTGCGTTATTTTTTGGTGATTATCATTGAAATTCTTCTGTTCCCTTCCTGCTCGATCTCTTTGTCTATTTTAGCGATATCTTCGATAAATCCGAAAAAAGTCTTCAATAGTGCCATTCCCATTTCCCTATGAGCTATCTCCCTGCCCCTGTACTGCAGGAAAACCTTGACCTTATTTCCTTCCTCAAGAAATTCTCTTGCTTTCTTTGACTTGATCTCAATGTCGTGATCATCAATATTGACCGACATTATTCTGATAGTCTTCAAAGAAACAGTATGCTGCTTCTTTTTGCTTTCCTTCTCCTTTTTCTGCAGCTCGTAACGGTATTTTCCGTAATCTATGATCTTGCAGACAGGCGGTTTTGCTGTCGGAGCTATTTCAACCAGATCCAGACTTTTGGAGGCTGCTATCTCATTAGCCTCTCTGGAAGTGACTATTCCAAGCTGTTCCCCGTTCTCGTCTATCAGTCTCACCTTTTCGTGAGTTATCATCTCATTGATATTGAGATCATTTTCATCTTTCTTTTTAAAAGCAAAGCCTTTTTTAATACCGCACCTCTTTAATTAATTTATATTTCAATTTTGTATCCTTCAGGGAGTATTCTTTTATCTGTCTCATGTCTGATCTTTTCTATGAAAGCAGAAAGCTCGAATTCTCCTATATTGCCTTTTTTATGCTGTCTGACCGTAAATAGACCAGTGTCTTTTTCCTTTTCTCCGATCACGAGCATGTATGGAACTTTTTTGACGCTTTCGGCTTCCCTTATCTTGTAGCCGATCTTTTCGCTCCTTTCATCGAACTCTACCCTGAATCCGGCTTCAGTAAGCTTATTCCTTACATCAGAAGCAAAATCATTGAACCTTTCACTGACCGGCATCACTGCTATCTGAACGGGAGCCAGCCATAACGGGAAGAAGCCGCCGAAATGCTCGAGAATTATTCCAAGGAACCTTTCGATCGATCCGTAAAGCGCTCTGTGGATCATTATAACCCTTTTCTTGTCCGAATTTTCATCGACATAGGTCAGGTCAAATCTTTCCGGCAGGTTCATGTCGAGCTGTATTGTACCGCACTGCCATGCCTTTCCGAGAGCATTTTTTACATAAATATCTATTTTCGGGCCGTAGAAAGCCGCATCACCTTCGTTTACAACATAAGGCATACCGTATTCGTCAAGAGCTGCTTTGAGACCGCTCGTAGCCACTTCCCAGTTCTCGAGAGTTCCGATATATTTCTCGCCCTTCGTCGAAAGCGCGAGCGAATATTCAAGTCCGAAAGTCCTGTATATCCTGTCGGTCAGCCTTATTACTCCAAGTATCTCCTGCTTTATCTGAGACGGCGTCATGAATATATGGGCATCATCCTGAGTAAAAGCCATGACCCTGAACAGGCCTGTCAAAGCTCCTGAGAATTCTTTTCTGTGCACATGGCCGAGCTCAGATATGCGCATCGGTAATTCCCTGTACGAGTGCAGGCCGGCTTTGTACCAGAGCATCCCGCCCGGGCAGTTCATAGGCTTGACCGCGAATTCCGTGCCCTCGGTCTCAGTGGTGAACATATTCTCTTTGTAGTTGAACCAGTGTCCCGAAGTCTCCCAAAGGGTCTTGCTCATGAGCTGCGGTGTCTGGATCTCTTTATATCCGTCTATGTTGTGCTCGTATCTCCAGTAGTCTATCAAAAGCTGCTTTACTATCATGCCGTTGTGGTGATAGAAGGGCATTCCGGGAGCTTCCGGATGAAAGCTGAACAGGTCAAGTTCCCTTCCGAGCTTCCTGTGGTCTCTTTTTTCAGCCTCTTCCCTGACTTTTAAGAAAAAGTCCATTTCTTCCTGGGTCGGAAAGCTGATCCCGTATATCCTCTGCAGCATAGCGTTCTTTGAATCGCCTCTCCAGTATGCGCCGGAACTTGAAAGAACCTTGAATTTCTTTACTGACCCAGTGCCCATCAGATGCGGCCCGCGGCAGAGGTCTGTGAATTCGCCGTTCGTGTACATGGAGATCGTTTCGCATTCAGGCAGAGCTTCGATCAGCTCGACCTTGTATATTTCATTCTTCGAACTGAAAAAATCGAGCGCTTCGTTTCTGCTCACGACCTTCCTTTCGAATTTTTGATTTTCCTTTATGATCTTCTGAACTTCTTTTTCTACTTTTTCCAGTTCGTCATCGGTAAAAGGTTCATGCTCGAAATCGTAATAAAAACCCTGCTCTATTGACGGACCTATCGCGACCTTTGTGCCCGGGAACAGCCTCACTACCGCCTGAGCCATAATGTGAGATGTTGAATGCCAGTAAACATCCTTTCCTTCCGGATCGGAGAACTTGACAAATTTTAAAACGCAGTCCGACTCAAGCCCGGAACCGAGATCTTTTAATTTGCCGTCGATCTGAACCGCCAGCACTTCTTTTGCCAAAGATGAACTGATGCTCTTCGCGACTTCGATCGCGAGAGTTCCTTTAGCGTATTCCTTTACATTCCCGTCGGGGAATTTTACTTTGATCATTTTCTTCCTCTAGCCGGGCATTCCTGATGCCCTTATAGTTTACAAAAGCCTGATAATATAGTCAATAACATCTTTTATGTCAAGATAAATCATCGGTTTTGACAGCTCCTTTTTCAAAGAAAATAAAGTGTATGAAAAGAAAGACCATTCCCACCGTTATGAACGAATCTGCAAGGTTAAATACCGGCCACCTGTGCATAATGAAGTCGGGAAAATCGCAGTCAATAAAATCGACCACTCTTCCGGTAGTTATCCTGTCTATCAGATTTCCTGCAGCGCCTCCGAGGATCAGGCTCAGAGCCCAAAGTTCTGTCCGTTTACCGATATCGGTACTGAAGATCAGAAATAACAGAACCAGCGACGCGATCACCGAGACAGTGGAAAGAACATACCTCCCTCCGAGATCTATGCTGAAGGCGATCCCCTCATTGTAAGCCAGAGTGAATCTGGCAAAACTGTCGCCCAGAGCTCTGACAGAATTTCCTTCGACACCCGAAAGATAATCCTCAAAATAGTTCTTGGATATTCTGTCCGCGGCCACGATAAAAGCTGAAACAGCAATAAATGCGGCTCTCTGCTTTAACAGTTTAAAAAAACGGTTCATTCTCCGGTCTTTAATCTTTTCTCTCTTTGTTATTCTTGCAGTCAAAGCACAGAGTAGCATGCGGCACTATCTTAAGCCTTTTCTTGTCGATGAGTTTACCGCATGACCTGCA
>Ga0265294_10010475_pt1 | contig 10536 bp, 5 predicted proteins | sample MunlanPumphouse3_FD_192504 | JGI IMG/M metagenome (GOLD analysis project Ga0265294, IMG submission 192504) | Groundwater microbial communities from a municipal landfill in Southern Ontario, Canada - Pumphouse #3 | ecosystem: Environmental > Aquatic > Deep subsurface > Groundwater | place...
CTCCAGCACTGTTACTGGCAATCACTTTCCAGTAATAGGTGGTGTTATAGGCAAGAGCTGTTGCAAAAGTGTAGGACATTCCAGTAACCGTGCCCACAAGGGTGGTCGGATCAGGATTGGTATCCAGATACACCTTGTAAGAAGAGGCTACTCCACCGATAGTGCCGGCAGTCCAGGTAAGGGTGGGGTAGGCACTTTGGTTGATAGCAGCATCGGCTGGAAGGGCTAAAGTAACCGGTCCAGGGGTCAAAGGTGTGATATTCGGACCAAAGACATGGTCGATATACAAAGCCGTGGAAGAAGTGGCGGAACTGGCTGTAAAAGCCAGATAATAATTGTTACCCGCCAAGGAACTGAGATCAACCACATGATTGTGCCAGTTTACATCGGCAGGAACTTCAATTATAGCACCCAAGTTAGACCATTCCACACGATCGGTTGAGTATTGAATCTGGAGGCGGCCATTACCTGTGGTGGCAGATGTGCGCAGCCAGAAATTAAGCTCTGAAGTTCCGGTGATGCTAAGCATCGGGGTGGAAAGCAGAGTTGGGGTAGTCGTTGCCGACTTGTAAGCAGTGGCAGCACCATGGAAGGGAAGGGTAGTGCTGCGAGTGAAAGTGCCAGGGTTTGCCCAACCTGCAGGAGGCCAGGCAGTTTCATTGAAACTCTCGGCAAGCTGCTCTGCACCAGGAGTCTTGAAGCTCCATACCGGGCATTCAGCAGCCGGACCATTGCTATTAACAGGAATCACCTGCCAGTAGTAGGTGGTGCCAAGCTGTAGCGCAGCAGCAGGGGTATATGAGCTGCCAGCCTGGCCTTCGCTAACCATGGTGGTGGGTGGATTGGTGGTGCCCAAATAAACGTTGTAACTACTGGGCATGCCACCGCCACTCTGCCAGCTAAGCATGGCATCGGTGAAAGCATAGCCATTAACGGTGGGGTAGATTGCCACAGCCGGGTTGGGAGGAGTAAGCTGAGGCGTTACAAATTGGATATTGGGACGATTGTAGTACCGAGTACCAGTCAAGGCTGCAGGAAAGGTGGTATCGGCATATTTGTAAACCGATCTGTAATCCGGAGTGGTGGTGGTGTAGCGGAAATTGGGATATCCGCTAACGTAATCCCCATCCCAGTTTTCCCAAACGATTTCGATATTGCTGGTGCCATCCCAGGCAAAAGGAGCACTGAACATCACATAATGCCAGCCTCCGCCATTATAAGTTATATTCCCCATATACACCTGAGTAAACTGGGTGTTATCGGGAAGTAAGTTGTCGGCCGTTTCATAGACCGATTGCGTGGTGGTGCGGATGTAAACTCTTTGGTCCATCATCGTGTAGTTCGCGGGGGTATTCCCCACCTCATAACCTATGCCGACCAGGTTTCCGGCGGCAGTAAGACCAGCGGTATTGATCTCCGCAGCGGTGTAAATGGTTTTACTCCAGCTAAAGTCGTATAAGCCATAGAATGGCACATAGTTTTGTGTGCTGGTGCCTGTACCAATGGTATAGGTATCAGCCAGCGCAAAACTTGCTAAAGCTAGGAGTAAGAACATCACTAAGAATTTCTTCATAGCATTCTCCTTATTATTTTGGTTACTTAAATTATTAAGGCCAATCCTTGCGGACACCCATCATGCTGTATATAGCTTTGATGCAGTATAACAGCATTTTTCTCTATGAGAACCACAATAAAGAAGCAGCAAAAATTTGTAAAGCAAATTCTCGTATTCCGATGACAAGGCTTGTAAAATCACTAATGTTAGTGAAATGCACCCCTACCACAAGCAAGATAATTCTATAACACCAGATCAATTGCTAAATGCTGTTTTCCTAAGCGTAAATTGCAAGCTATAAAGAGTCAGCCAAACTTGCAAATGGGGATCACTTGAACAAATGAGGATAACCCGGAAGTGCTCAAGTTCTACAAGGGCTACGATATCAGGCATGTCACCCGCACCAAGGGCATCAACCGCAAGGAAGGGAAGTCCGAGTTCAATGAAGTGATCATCACCAACTTCGATCTCATAGAATCAGATCAGGATACTGCCAAACTCAAAGCTAAACCCCAAGCTAAAACCACCAAAGAAATCAGGGGGATATCGTTAACAGCATCATCTCCTGGGTAGGTGGCAAGCGTCTCCTCCGCAAGAAGATACTGCCGCTCATCCCCAAGCATGATATCTACTGCGAGGTCTTTGGTGGTGCAGCCTGGATACTATTCAGGAAGAGTGCAAACAAGGAAGATTGGCAATTATCCAAGAAGAGCCGCTATACGGAAGTCTATAACGATATCAATGGTGATCTGGTGAACTTCTGGAAGTACATAAAACAGCACCCTGAAGCCTTTGTTACGGAATTGAATCAAAACCTCGTATCCAGAGAGATGTTCGACACCTTCGCCCAACATGAGCCCAGAACCGAACTTGAACGGGCGATCCGCTTTTACTTCCAGTTATCCTGTAGCTACGGCTCAAGAAGCAAGAACTTCTGCATCATGCAGGGCTACAAGTATATGCCCCTGCGTAACCTTGAGAAAGTGAAAGCAGCTTCGGAACGGCTCAAACAGGTGATCATCGAAAAACAAGACTTTGCGAAGCTCATCGCCCGTTTCGATACGCCCAATACCTTCTTCTATCTTGACCCACCCTACTACACTAAGGAGCACCTATACGACAGAGACGATGCGGATGCCTTTACCAAGCATGAAGAGCTGGCTGCCATCCTGAAACAGATAAAAGGGAAGTTTCTACTCTCTTACAACAACGATCCCTACATCAGAGACTTATACAAGAGTCTGGTGATTGAAGAAGTCGAAGCTCAATATACCGTCTCCGGTGCTTTCCAGACTGATGTAGAGCTTCTTATCCGCAATTACTAAGCTTTTACAGTGTCTTTCAGTAACTTTCTTTGTTTACCTTTTCCGGCATTCTAATATAAGTACGAATTATACTCATCAAGCCAGCAAATGGTAGCCCGGAAAATCTGTCTTGACATTGGAATGATTTATGCATAGATTATTCTTGTGAGTATGGATTAGAATAAAGTTGTTTCTGTAACTGACTTCATGGATTTAGGTACGTGAACAAGCAGATAGATAAACGAGAATGTGATGGTACATCATCGTATTTACTTTAAAGATGAAATGATAGCTAAGCTGCTTTGCCAGGAACATGAGCCAATCTTAAACTAATACCAGGAGGTATAGAATGAATAAGTGGCAAAGTCAATTCATGCAGCTACCTTTTTTCGGTGGTAGTCTTCCAAACTTACAAATGTTACGCATGGTAAGGATAATCCTGCTTTTGCTGGTGCTGTGTAGTGTATTTCCTTTGCTCTTTGCTTCCGAAAGTGCTGATAACGAGATACCGGGGCCAGAATCAGGATATATTTATGCAGGATGGCAACCTGATGATCGAGTGATGCCAATTAAATGGGAATGCGAATTTATCCCGGACAAGGCGCACTATGCTACCGGAGAAATCTTAACCGTGCGTGTAAAGATCTGGGTGGACAAGGAATCACGGGGCTACAAAGCTGATCGTACATATTATCTTGGGTCAGAATACGTTGAGGGGAAACAGCTAAATTCATTTGTCCCACGGCTTACTTGGGTCATTCTTAAGTCCGAAATTGATACATTGGAGATAATGACTGATGATCGAATTTTGGAGGGGGATATTACTATGCAGCTAATCCGCAGGGGAAGCAAACCCCAGGTAAAGAAATCGGATAGCGGAGTATTTCTAACCTTGGCACCCATCGATACCACGTACACAGAATTGGGAACATATAGTGGCCCACCAATAATTAATTTTAAGATATACAGGATTTATCAATCGGGAGTTAGTCCAGATGACAGACAGCTTATATCTAAGTCCGGAGATTTTATGTATGATCTTACGGACACAATAAATATGTATGGGAAAAGGTTCTACGATGCTCTGAAACAGTATGATCGTTTCAACTATAATGATAAGACTAATCAACCTAAGGATAACATATACGTGCCTGAGCAGCCGAATTTTCAAGAAACGGCTATGGGGGGATTTTGGGGTAATCCCATCAAGGTACTGAAAAACTCTGAATTGAGATGGCGTATTGCCAATTATAACGATAATATACATATTATGTCAGTCTCCTTCGTTGGAAATGCGCCAGGGTGTACAGTTAGCATAAATCCTTCTTGTGATTATGAATACATTTTAACTACAGGAGCGAGTCTTGGTTATATTGAAGTTAGAGTAAGCTATAGACAAGGAACTACTCCATATACTGCTTCAAATATGCATACAATTATAAATAATTATGATTATTGCGGATATGTGTCTTATAACAATACCGGCAACATGGACTATTATCACATAGCTCCATTTATCGGTAAGATTATCATGTGGGGGAAAAATACAGGGGACACTTCATATCAGGTTGTGGATCAAGTTATACTAAGCAATAGCACAAATGGCTTCTTTAGTTTTAATGATATAACATTCCCTATTATTCAAATCGGATTCTATGTCGAGTATGAAGCAATCCCCGTAATAGGTTTTGACCCTAATCCCCCTGTTCCTGGAAATAACTATTATCAATATGGGAACGGGATAGGTTTCTATCATCCGGAATCAACATGGTTTTGGCATAACAACCAATATATTCTGGTGAACTATCTAATAGCTCTGGAAGAAGGAGAGGCTCCTAACAACGTTGTACTACCACAATACCCTGATAACCGAATATTATTGAAAGATGAAATGAGCTGCGGGGCACTAAACATATTAGCTCAGATGAAAAGAATGCAAAGCTTTTGGAGCTCCGAGCATGGTACAAATATTGAATTTAGTAATCTTGACTTTGTGATTATGCTTGATAGAATAAGAGATTACTTGGGAAATGCATATTATGAAGAGGGATGCAGTGGATTTGATGATATGTCAGCGTTATCAATTAGAGGTGTAGATATTCAAGGAGGAGAGCCGATAAGTTGTTGGAGTAACTGCACAATAATGCACGAGTTAACACACCTGGTACAGGATAAAGTGCTAAACATCCCATTTCTAACGAATTCAACAAGTTCTCAAGCATGGTACGGTCTAAATATTGGCAACCCTACAGATGTTATGAGGCATATATCATATATTGAAGGGATGGCAACTTTTTATCCTGCTTACATCCAGAGTCATACTTCATATATGTTTGGAGATGCCCATGATAATCAAGGACATAGGTTTGTATGGTACAGAGGTTATAATACACAAGATATCTATCAGGAAAAGAATCTTGAACTTGGGGGTGTTTCAAATATACCCAATTCATTTCCTCGCTACGATTATTATTATGGATCAGTAGCATGTATTCTATGGGACCTTACTGATGGTTGTGATGATCAGTATACTACTTACAATAATGATGCCGTAGATTTCACTCTACCAGAAGTTTATAATATGATAACTGGCGCTGGTCAGGGCAGTATACCTCAAAATCTTTGCCAGTTCTTGAATAGAATATATGAGTCGCCTTTGGTAATTGATAATGCTATAGAGAATGGATTTGTCGATTTGCTTACAGCACGGAGTATCCCTATCTCCGATTATAACCATTATAGACTATCAGTCGGAGAGGGTGGTCAATTTCATAATATTAATTCTGCTGTAGATGCATCTTGCGATGGCAATATGATAGTAATCGATCCCGGAACTTATAATGAGGAAGTAAGCATCGACAAGTCCATCATAATCAAAGGGAAATCTCCAGTACCTGATGATGTAGTAGTTATTGGGTCATTGAGTATTGTGGGTGAACAAGAAGTTGAGATTACGAATCTGAGTATAACCAATCCAGAAGGTAATGGGATGAGTGTCGGCGATTCCTTTCTTAATCTTAGCAGAGCAAACATCTCAAGTTGTTCTGGTTCCGGATTGTACCTTGAGCACCCGGAAAAGGCACGGGTAATCTCCTCCCGAATCACTGACAATGGAGAAAGTGGGATTGCGACTTCAGAATCACAGTATCAAAGCATCGAAGATTGGGGATTGATAAAAAGATCACTCATTTGTGATAATGCAAACTATGGGATTTGCTCAACCACTCCCCTTACTATAGAAAACTGCACTATAAGCAGAAATACATATGGAGTAAACAACGTTAATCACCTCATTTATAATTCTATTATATATGAGAATGACTATAACATCTCTGGTTCAGCAAATGCGCCAAATATTACTTATAGCTGCATAGATGGCGGATATACTGGAGAAGGGAATATAGACGAGAATCCACGCTTTGAAGATAGCAGTGCAGGTATATACACATTACTATGGGATTATATGGGCCCCAGTCCATGTATTGATGGGGGAACTACAGGCACTAATAACGTGAACCTTGATCCAGACGGCACTATCCCCGACATGGGTTGTTATCATTATCCTCATGCTACTGCAGAGTATGTGTTCGATCACGAACCCGGTACCAGGTGCATCTATTGGATGTGCTTTCCAGTAGTAGATGACATCTCAAATCCCGAACATCAGTACTGGAATGAGTTAGGATATATGTTCAAGAATCATACTGTTTTACCCTCACCCCAACTCAGGAACATTGATTGGTATTACTATGGCTTCGAAGGGAGAATGGATTATACAGGTCAGTGGAACAACAGTGATTATCGAGTATATCCTTCTCAGGGTTATAAGGTAATTTTTGAAGGTGTTCCCAGCGTGAGTAATATAGATGTTATAGGCTTTCGCTTTGACCCAGAGACAACACCAATTTTATGGAAGGTCACAAGTAACGGTCAATCAGTTGAGAATTGGGTAGGGTACTTTATACCTGGCACTCAGAATGCCTGGCAAGCCTTATCAAAACCCGTTCCTAATGATCCCCCAGGTAAACGATACTTGGATTATATATACGAGATAAAAGCGAAAAAGTGGAGTGCTATTCGGATAAAGCCTTCAGCAAGCAGTCCCTGGATAATTGAAATGGGAGATTATACCCTTTCTGAAGGAGACATGATATCATTGCGATTACTTGATGGGGCTCCTGAAGAGTTCTTTTGGAACAACACAATTGCCTGTAATCCTGTTGAACGTACTGATCCATCCTTTTTTAGAGTTGAAGAGAATTTGGATTATACCCAAGTGTATGTGCGCTTAGACCCAAATGATTTTCCCTCAGAGATAGGTCTGTACTCAAACGACATCTGCTTAGGTGCAGCAGTCGTAGAGGATTCATTGGTTCAAATAAACTTGTATTCACAAGAAACTCGGAACAATGACCCATTAGAGATTGCATTCTATTATAGTGGTAAAGGTAAGAGCTTCAGGAATGACTTTTTAGTGTATAATCATGAAAACATGCAATTTGAAGCCACTGATCTACGGGCAAGTGATATTGTCGATTTCGCATATATCTCGTTCGTAAAAGATAATGGTGCCTCAGAAGTTCCGATGGTTACCAGCTTAGAACAGAATTACCCTAATCCATTCAATCCTGAGACGACCATCACTTTTAACATGGCTGATCCCCATATGGCTAAGCTGAAGATTTACAATCTGAAGGGACAATTGGTAAAAACATTAGTTGATTCTGAAATGCCCAAAGGAAAGCATAAAGTGATCTGGAATGGCACCGACCGTAATGGGAAAGTTGTGGGCAGTGGAGTATATTTTTATCGCTTAGAAACCGGAGAATATAAAAAAAGCTTTAAAATGATTTTGATCAAATAGTATCAAATGACCAATTGATGAAGGGCTGCCCCTATCCAGGCCGCCCTTTGTTTGCTAATCAACCACCCACTTTGCATAAATCCACAAGGTTGTTTTTACAAGAACGGTGGATCTGAAGTTGCCAAGGCTAAGAAATCCCCCAATCGAGAAGAACGCCTACGATCGCGCCATTGTACATAGAAGGGATGCCTACAGGGAAGACTCCTTCGATCTGGATGCGATCCTTGAACCCTCCGAATACTATAGCCTGATAAGCTTCTTGCTCAGTCCCGGCGGGCTCTATCTGGAGTATATTGCCTATAACAGCATCAACAGCCAGTTCCCTGTCACCATCTCTCAGCTGCCAAAGTGCCCGGATGATCTGCATGAGTTCCCTACCAAGATCAAGTTCTCACTTGAATCCAGATACATCGGCTCATCAGGTTACATCGACTTTGGCATCATCATTATCACCGACTTTGACGAGACAGTTAATCCACCCAACCAGAACTAAACAGGAGCATAATAGGAGCACACATGTATAGATTTGCCATCAGTTACTACACTATGGAAGGCACAGAACGCAAACCCCAATCGGGAGTGGATATCCGGCTGCTCAGACCCGGACAGTCTTAGTCGGAAGGCAAGAAACTGATCGAAACCACTCCCAACTCCGGTTACTATGAGATCGGCATCCAAACCGAAGCAGACTGCGGCTTCTACGAGCTCTGGGACAATCTTGGTAATCTGGTAGGTCAGTTCAGTGGTAAGTCCTGCACGATCGGAAAGCTCGATGCCATAGGAATCCAAAACAATAGCATCTATGGTAATCACCTCGAAGATGGAGTGGTTACCGGAAGCAAGTTCGCCAATGCAGCGATCTCCACCAATCATCTGCAAGACGGATTATTATCGCTATCTAAACTACAATGCGAACTGCAGGATCAGGATAAGGGCATGGGCGACAATACTCAGAGCAGTCCTGCCAGTTGCAGAGACGACCGTTTTATCATGCATAAGCTGCAGAACGAGTACGCTATCGTCCCTCACATCCTCTTAACTAACCAATGTAACTGCTTTCTCTTCATCTCAGAGATTAAGCAGGACGGCAGCCAGATAAGCATCACCATCGGCATCGGCAATAACTTCGAAGCAGAACAAGCAAAATACCAATTGATAGCTTTAGCCTTTTAGCCCAATTAATGCAGTAGAGTCACCTCCTTAAAAGAAAAGTGTTGCATAAATTCTCCAGTCATATTGATTTGAGTTCATTGACTAACCGAATCAAGTTAGGAGAAAAATATGCAACAGAGTCATTCAAACAAGAGCCTTAAAAAAGGTCAAGTCAAAATTGAGTTTAGCCCCAAATTAATCACTTCCTGGGGTGGAACAGCTGCCATCTTTTCGAGGTTTTTCGATAAGATCGAGTTTAGAGAATTGGTTGAGAAGATTTATCCAGTCCAAGAGTATTCAAATAACTCCACTGGCGTATATTCCAAACTCATATCGCTGTTTATATCTGTTCTCAATGGTGGCACCAAGTTTTCACATATCAACTATATGGAGAATGGGATCAAGATATTCGAACGTTGTTTTGGAGTGAAACGATTGGTCAAATCATCCACCGGTATAACCAGGTATTGGAACAAGTATAATAGCAGGGCACTGAACGAGACTCTATTACAAAACATCAGCCAGTATTTCCTGCGCCCGTTGCTGGAGCAGGCCAAAATCGAGAAGGATACCCTACGTTTCGACTCCACTGTTATCACTCGTTATGGAGAACAGGAGGGAGCCAAGAAAGGCTACAACCCCGCCAAGCGTGGCAGACCGTCAAACCACCCACAGATTGCTTTTCTGGGAAGTGGCTACACAGTTAACTTTTGGAACAGATCTGGAAATACACGTTCTGCCAATGGCATAGTTGAATTCTATACTCAGACTAGAGGCTTTATCGGAGATATCAAGATCGAACGGGTATTAGCAGATAGTGGTTACTATGACCGCAATTTCATTCTGAAGCTTGAGGAAGACAATGTCGAATACGTAATCGCGGCTCCGATATATCAGTTTTTCCAAAGGATCGTATACCAAAACTCCGAATGGACACGAATTGATGACGGCCTTGAAGTGGGCGAATTCTCATTCTCACACCAAGCCGAGAACTGGGGAGGAGATCGTCGCTATATAGTTGTCCGTCAAGAGATCAAGAGACGTCCAAAGGCTACAGGCAAGCAACTGAGCCTCTTCAAAGACGAGGACTACGGCAAAGATTATCGTCACTCACTGTATGTTACAAATAACAATACAGCCAGCCCTCACGATATCTGGTGCTATTATAGGCCCCGGGCCAATCTTGAGAACATCATCGAAAACCTGAAGGATGGCTTTGGCCTTTCAGCATACAACATGAAGAGCTTCTGGGCTACTGAGGCAGTTTTGATGACGATCTGCCTGCTTCTTCACAATCTGGTAACTGTACTCGTCAAACAAGTGCTACTCGCCAGCGATAAAGACAGGAAGCTACGAACGATAAGGATGGAATACCTGATTATTCCAGCCCTTTTGGGTAAGAACGGCAGGGATGATGTCTTGAGGTTGGGGCTATCCAACCCCAAACGAAGAGATAAATTCTCAGATGTCCTTGATAGGCTTAAACATCTGAGGCTAACTTTCTATTGCAATGCAGTTGATAATGAGGAGGTAGCATGAACTGAATCAAAAGCTTTTGGGCTTACCAAATACACTTGTTGGCAGGCTTAAAAACAGTCCCAAAATGGGGACTGAGAAAATCCTACTGCATTATTTGGGTTAAAGCCATTCCTGGTGCAAAC
>Ga0265294_10010477_pt1 | contig 10535 bp, 9 predicted proteins | sample MunlanPumphouse3_FD_192504 | JGI IMG/M metagenome (GOLD analysis project Ga0265294, IMG submission 192504) | Groundwater microbial communities from a municipal landfill in Southern Ontario, Canada - Pumphouse #3 | ecosystem: Environmental > Aquatic > Deep subsurface > Groundwater | place...
TCGAGTTACTATAGATTTTCCTGCTCTTGTCGATGCAACAGCTGCGCAAAATGTTGAAGTTTTTCATAACCAACCGGCCGACAACAAAGATGTCGTCGCCTTTCCCGGCGTGTTTATGGGTGTCCCCACAGGCCAAACCGATGAAGTTCCCTTTGAAACATACGGCTATATTAACGTAAATCTTAACGGCGCATCTATCCCCGAAGGCAAAGTTGCCACAGTAACAATTTACTGCGACGCCGATACAGCTGTAGTAGCTCCGCCTGCCACAATGCCCCTTTGGTATTTTAACGAAACAGAACAAAAATGGAAACAAGAAGGAAACGCAACCTGGGACAGCACATTAAAAGCATATGTGGCGCAAGTCTCACACTTTTCTTGGTATAACCTCGACAGACCCCTTGGCAATGATGTACAAACCTTGGAAGTCTACGTGGCAAGCTACACACAAACCTATAACAACGAGAACTGGGAAGCAGCACCCGATCTGACAAAAGCAACCCCAAGAATGCCGGGCTGCAAAGTTACAATAAAAGCATCGTTTGCAAATACCGGAAACTGGGAAGCAGAAAATTCCGGTTGGGCAGGGAACTTTAACAACGCTTCCTGGTCAGACAGCCAAGTTACGGACAGCAATGGCAAAGTAACATTCACAAACATTCCCGCCGGCAGAAGCATACAGGTTGACGTGGTTTCTCCCGATGGAGAAGAAAGATCAGGCGGCAGTTATTACGTCAAAAACGACGGCTCTGCTTATATGATAGTAAATTACGGAAGCTTCTCGCACGGAACATTTAACAGAAAATAAAACAAAAAGCAAATAACCTCGCCAAAACAAACATTTTGGCGAGGTTATTTTTCAATATCAAGCATTGCCTGTTCGTCTTCAAAGACTCTGAGAACAGTGCACTTTAAATGATCGGCAAACCCGGCATCTAACGAAAAAACCGTTTCTTTCCAGGTGCCGTCGGGCATTTTTCGGCTTGGCATTCCCACAAAATAGCCCTTTACAGATGAAAAAATCTGAAAATCACACACTGCCAAAGTGTCGTCGATAACAACGTCGGCAAAAGCGAGTAGCTTATTCTTGGGTGCTTTGATGCGATGAATTCTTACGTTAGTTACCTTCATCAGGTTCAGAACTTTAAAATAAATTCAGTATAAACTCTGGTATCTTTTGGGGTTTTAGCTTCAGCGCCATTTTCGGGGCCGAACTCGTTATCAATACCGGCCTTGATCTGCACGTTTGGCTTAGGCTCAACGATACCTTCAAATTGTATGGTTTTCTCGGTTTCAAAAGTATCGATCGAAGAGTGCTTAAACGCAACCCTACCCTTTAAATTAGGCTTAAAACTATATACCGCTTCAAGATAATAACTTGAAGACACCGAAGTCTTCATATCATCTTGCAGTTGCAAACTGTTTTCAGAGCCTTCCCTTGTCGAGGCTCTCAAGGCGTCGCCAAAGCCGCCTCTGGCATGATAGTTTTTGTCCGAGTCTATTTGAGTAAAATATTTTTGTTCAAATTCGCCGTATATTTGCCAACGCCCGGTATCACCCGAAATAGAAAGAGAATTATCTGATGAATCTTTATACCCGATAGCATTAGTCTGATAGCAATTGTTTAACGTTATTACAGGAGCGACTCCTATAGATTTTTCAGATACCTCGGATACAGTAGAAATTATAGTTTCGTCAATGTCTAAATGAACTTCGGGGGTCGACTCAAGCATTTGATTTCCGAAGGTTAACTCGTAATGGCGAGACAAACCCGCACTTCTCGATTGAACCGGCAAAGGTGATTCCATATTTAGATGGAGATCATAATCAAGAAAACTCTGAGCCTGCAACGAACATGGCAAAATCGGCGCACAGAGCGCCAAAGCGACAACAAAAATATGTTTTGCCATTCCTTTTTTCATAAAAAACCCGTATTTTTGCAATAAACTTCTGTACAGTATATACCCCTATCGGCTTTTTTTCAAGCATTATTAAAATAAATTATGCACAGATTTTTACTTTATTTTTGTCCAGACAAGGTTTTGGTACTTATCTTTTGACAAGTTTTCCGCCAAAGTCTTTTCTTCCGGTTTTAACTCTTCTGTTGTCAATTTATTTATTTTCAGTTCAAGGGAATCGCTATAAGTGTCCGCGATTAAATCAGGCAGGTCGGCAATTTTCGGTCTTGTCAAATAGGCGCTCAAAGAGGCAATCTTAACGTTGTCGACTGCGGTGTTTTTTTTCAAAAAAACACCGTCGGGCGGAAAAGCGGAAACTATAGGAATCGAACCATGAATAATCAAACATTCGTTTTTGAAAAAACCTGCCGCCCCGACAAGCTTGCAATCATCAGCAAAAATTGAATGCCCCGCCGCTGCTGCGTAACAATGTATTTTGTTTCCCGAATCGGAAGACATTTCATGAGGTGACGAAAATCTTGCGGGAACGCCCGACTTACAAAGTGCCTTAACCAAAGGGCCAACAGCATACTTGAACATTTCGATAAAAGTTGCCGCACCTAAACGATATTTTAAAAACTCAACGGGAAAACCAAGCGAAAACGTGTATTCATCGTTATGATAAACCATTTTGCCGCCCGAAATACGCCTGACGTAATCAATACCGGCAGAATCCGCTTCTTCAAAGTTCAAAATTGTCGAAATACGCTGATTGTAACCAAATGTTAAGCAAGAGGGACGCCAACAATACAACCTCAAATACACGTAATCTCGCTTTTCACCTAAGCAAAGCGATAAAGCCTCGTCAATGGCCATGTTCATGTGTCCGGGAAGATGCTCGACGGTAATATAACGCAACTCTTTTATTTTTGAGAGATCTGAAACATTCATAAAGTAATTATACTTATTTTTTATATTTTTTTAAATTAATAGTTAAATAATTATTACTTTGTGGCGAAAAAGGTCATGGATTTGTTTGCCTCCTTATTTTTCGGCCGGGTAATTTACCCGGCTTTTTTTTAGCCGACAAACCTCAAGCTTCAACGCTCCACGCAAATCAATAATTTTAATCGGCACAACAATGTGATATAATTTATTAAAAATTATTCAGGAGCCTTCAATGACAACAGATTGCAACAAACTCGACACGGTTTTCAGAGATTTTCTTACACTGAAAAAACTCAGAAGGACCGGGTGGCAACTGCGTGGCATAAGAGAAGGCGAATCAATAGCCGACCATTGTTTTGGAGTAGTATTGCTGACACACCTGCTCATACCCGAAATAAGCAACCCCCAAATAAATCGAGAAAAAGCAGTCGCTATGGCAATTATTCACGAATTGGGAGAAACACGAATCGGAGACATTCCGTATACCACTCTTAAATATTTCCCGGATAAAAGCAAAATGGAGTATGACGCAATAACCGATGTCTTAGAGCCGCTTAGCGCGAACACCAAAGAAGAAACTTTAAAATTATTCGTTGAATTCGAAGAAGGCAAAACAACCGAAGCGAGGTTTGTAAAAGCCATCGATAAGCTTGAAATGCTCGTTACCGCCGCCGAATACGAAAAAGCCGGTTTTTCGGGGCTGACGGATTTTTGGGAAAACCCCTTCACATTCAAAGTATTTGAAGAATTTCAACCGTTGGCACAATACGCGAAATACCTCTTAAGCAAACGCAGACAAAGAGTAAACGGCGAACTTTAAAATGATCAAAATCGAAAACTTTACGAAAAAATACACGCAAATTCCCGCCGTCGATGATTTGTGCCTCGAAGTTCAAAAAGGCTCTGTATTTGGCTTTTTAGGCCCGAACGGGGCGGGTAAAACAACCACGCTCAGAACCCTTATTGGCCTTTTGCGCCCAACAAGCGGTACAGTGTTTATAAACGGCATAAATGTATTGGAAAACCCCGCAAAAGTTAAATCAATAGTCGGGTATCTGCCCGATGAAATATTCTTATACGAATATCTCACCGGCCGCCAATTTCTTAACTTTGTGGCCGACATTCACAAACTTACCGGAATACCCGGGCAAACCAGAATAGAGCATCTATTGAATACCTTCGGCCTCAGCGACGCGGCAGACGAACTGATCGCCAATTACAGCTTTGGAATGAAAAAAAAGATTGCCCTGGCCGGTACGGTAATTCACAACCCCTTACTCTTAATTCTCGACGAACCGTTTAACGGACTCGATCCGCAGTCGTCAAAAGACTTCGGCAACCTGCTGAGAGAAATGGTAAACAACGATACCACAGTTATTTTTTCGAGCCACGTTCTTGAAGTGGTTCAAAAAACCGTTACCCACATCGGAATAATCAACAAGGGCCGCTTAATGTTAAGCTCCACACTCAAAGAAACATTGCAAAAATACGATTCGTTAGAAAACGCATTTTTCACTCTTACATCGCAAGTCGCGAACCAATAAACGCCCCTATTGTTTCACATGAAACCACATTATTCTTCGACAGGCAAAACACGTTTTTTTCTTACTCTGATTCGAACAGCCTGCTGCGAAACTTTGTCATCAAGACCGGTTACGCCCTTGCTCTCAAACAAAACCCCCAAGCCGACACAAAGCTCATCAGTCGCTTCCTGAGTTAAAGCCGAAAAAGAGAAAAAGACTTCTTTTCCGTCGCAAGATCTTATTATACCCATTTTTTTATCGGCATCAAACTTTTCTATGACTCCGGGCATTGCGTCTGACAAAGAAGGTTCTCCCAATTTTTCAACCTGCACCGCGATAGGACTTAAATTATCACGAACCACTCCGAACTTCACCGCGTCGCCCTTATTCAAAGCCACGCAGTTTTCGTCTTTTATAGCCGTATAATGAAGTAAAACTTCGGGATATTCATCGCAAGTCAAAACACCCATGCCGGTCTCGGGATTATACCACTTCACAAACCCCTCAACATAAGCATCGGGCGCCGGATCGTAGGTAATTTCTTCAACGGTTTTGCCAATTTCCTTTCGTACACTCTCGATTTGCGCAATCAGCTGCACAACGTCGTCTTGGTTCGGCCGCGTCTTTAAACTGTCACGCAAGGTTTGAACGGCTAATCCCAGCAAACGCCGCTTAAAATAAACAAGCCCCAAATAAAGCAGACTCGCCGAATCACCGGGCTTCAAACGCAATGACTCAAGCAAAAACTTCTCGGCCTCTTCATAAAGCTCTAATTCATATAGAGCCGCCCCCGCGCCGCGATGGTAATCGCCGTCATAAGGATGCGACGCAATCAGCTGCCGATACAACTCATAAGACTCTTCGTAAAATCTTATCAGAGTATAAATGTCCGCAAGTTGCTCCATAGCCTCGCTATTCTTAGGGTCAACTTTGAGAATCTCTTTAAAGCCCTCTGCCGCATCAAGGTAGTGGGTGTCCGCATTGTCTTCGTCGTGCAGTTGCCTGTAAACGTCACCCAAGTTTCTGTGGAAAAAAGCCTTACGCTGCCCTGTGCTAAGCCCTTGCCAATAAGCGTTGACGGCGCTCTCTAAAGCACCGCCGAGACGATAAGCAAGCCCCAAAGACTCATAATAATCAGCTTCTCCGGGATTGCGAGCTATGCACCAGTTTATTTTTTCTATCGCTGACTGTAAGTCTCTTGAGCTGATATCTTTAATAGCTTCTTCAAATTTTACATCAATGTCTTCTAAATACGCGTTCAGCTTTTCATCGTATTCTTCGCGTTTTTCTTCATCGACCAAAACTTCAAAGCCTTCTTTTAATGCCCTAAGCTTAGGAATATTCGCCAATGGCGAATCCGATGAAAACAACTCGTTATGCTTCTGCTTATAAGCAGCGGCAATTTCTTCAAAAGAAGCAAAGTTAGAAACACCCAGCAGATGATAGTAATTCTGCATAAAATTTATACCTTAATCTTGTAAGTGCAATAATTTTAACGATTTGCGCTAATTTTTACAAGTGATATCTTTCTATATCCGACAGCAACAACTCAACATCTGATTCTTTGGTGGCCCAACAAGTGCACACCCTAACCACAGAAGCGCTTTCATCGTGCCTGCACCAAAACTCAAACTTATATTTGCCTTGAAGCTCTTCGATTACTTCATCGGGCAAAATAAAAAACTGTTGGTTACTCGGGCTTTCAAATGCGCATTTAAAACCCTTACTCAAAAATGCGTCACGAATTTTGTGCGCCATCTTAACTGCGTGCTCGGAAATTTTGTAATATAACCCCTCTTCAAAAAGAACAGAAAATTGAATTCCCAATAATCGCCCTTTTGCAAGCATGGCACCGCGCTGCTTCATGATGTATCTGAAATCTTTTTTTAAACTTTCATTTCTGATAACCACAGCTTCACCAAACAAAGCTCCGACCTTAGTACCGCCTATATAAAAAACATCGCAAAGCTCTGCCAAATCTTTTAAAGACAGCTCTTCGCCATAACTTTCCTTCAAAGAAGCTAACGCGTAACCTAAGCGTGCCCCGTCCAAATACAAATAAAACGCGCACTCTTTGCATGCCCGGCTTATTTCTTCAAGCTCAGACTTTGTGTAAACCGTTCCGCATTCCGTAGATTGAGAAATATAGATCATTTTAGGCTGAACCGTATGTTCATAGTTTGGATCGTTAAGATGATCTTTGTAAACTTCTCTTACCTGCGACGCCGTTATCTTGCCGTTTGCGCTTTCAACAGTCATGACCTTGTGCCCCGTAGACTCAATAGCACCGGTTTCGTGAACATTCACATGACCGCTTTTAGCTGCAACAACTGCCTGATGAGGTCTTAACGCAGACGCTATAACGGTAGTATTGGTTTGTGTTCCTCCAACCAAAAAATGTATATCAAGCTTTTCGTTGCCGCAAAGCTTTTTAATTGTGTCGCGTGCGCCCTCGCAATAAACATCTTCACCATAACCGGGCGTCTGAACAAAATTAGTTGCCACGAGTCGTTCTATTATCTGCGGATGAGCACCCTCTGCATAATCACATTCAAACCTAATCATGTATAGCCTGCCTTTTAAGAACAAAAGTTTACCGCAATCGGCGGCAAAATATTCTAACACAAATTAACTTATTGAAAAAGTCGCCCTGCTATTGTAAATTGATGAAATCAAAATGAAACTTAAACTAAATTTCGTTAAAACCATAGATAAATACGTTCTCAAAGAATTGCTTGAACCATTTCTCTTCGGAATGGCCTTTTTTATTGCAATCTTTTTGATCGACCTTATGATGGAACTCGTGAATCTGATTTTCGCAAAGGGAGTTCCGTTGAGCGTTGTGTCACTTTTCTTTATTTATAGCCTTCCGCCGACTCTTGTTATAAGTTTTCCTATGGCACTTCTGCTCGCAAACTTGGTCGGCTTCGGAAGAATGTCTTCAGACTCCGAAATAACAGCCCTAAAAGCCGGAGGCTACAGTTTTGCGAGAATTGTCGCGCCCTCTATCGCAGCAGGCCTGTTTATTACAGGAATAACTCTGATTTTTAACGAAAAACTTGTTCCGGTAGCAAACGAAAAATTCTCAAAATTATTCAGACGAGAAGTCACACTAAAACGCCCTTTGCCTACCATAGCCGAAAACAGATTCTTTGAAGCAGGGCCGGGAAGAAAGTTTTTCGTCAGAAAATTTGATCAAAAAACAAAAGACATGTTTGGCGTAGTAATGTATGAAGGGCAAAGCAAAGGGTTCCCGAGAGTTGTGGAAGCAGAAAAAGCCAGAATAGACAACGGGGTTTGTTATTTTTGGAACGGACGTGTTTCAAACATACACTTAAGCGGAGAAGACAGAAATTATACATATTTTGAGGTCATGAACTACCCGATTGACACTCACTATGTAAACCCCGACCATGTCCCCGAAAACAAAAGCGCGCGCAATATGAGCCTTCCCGAACTCTATAAATTCATCAAAGAAAGCGAAATGCGCGGAATGCCCGAAAGAATTATCACACAGCACTGGATAGAACTTTGGTCTAAAATTTCTATTCCGTTCGCAGCGTTTATTTTTGTGCTTATCGGAGCACCGCTCGGCTCTCAGACAAGCCGATCAGGCAGCGGAATCGGCGTGGGGATGTCAGTCGTTATAATATTCATATATTACCTGCTGATGGGCGCGGGAAAAGCCCTGGCCAAGGGAGCGTTTTTGTCTCCGTTTTTCGGAGTTTGGTTCCCGAACATAATAATCGGAATAGTCGGTCTGTGGCTTACATTCAAGGCTAAAGCCTGATACAAATAAAGAATCAGAAAGAATAAGTAAAATCATGAAAAAGCAACTCGTAACATTAATTCACAAAAAACTTGCCAAAACATTTGAAAAATACAATATTTCCGACTTCGATTTTATTGACATACAGGTTCCGCCCGACAAAAACAACGGCGATTTTTCCATGAATGCGGCAATGAAACTGGCTAAAGTTGCAAAATGTGCACCCGCACAGCTGGCCAAAGAAATGAAAGCAGAGCTTGAAACAGCAACAGATTGGTTTGCCAAAATAGAGATAGCCGGACCCGGTTTTATCAATATGTTTTTGACAGACGCGATAATAGAAAAACTTTTTAACGAGAAAATTTCAAAAAACACAATATTAGACGCACAAAACGAGAAACCCGAAATTACAATTATTGATTATTCAAGCGTTAACATAGCCAAGCAAATGCATGTGGGGCACTTAAGATCAACTATTATAGGCGATGTGCTTTCAAGGGTTATCGAAGCCCTCGGAAACAAAGTCATAAGACAAAACCACTTAGGCGACTGGGGTCTCCCCATGGGAATGGTAGTCTTTAAAGCCAAGCCCATAATTGAAGCGGCCGAAAAAGACGGCATTCCGTTAGAGCAGGTGCTGCCTTTGGCAAAACTTGAAGAACTGTACAAAGAAGCCACCGCCGAAAGCAAAGAAAACCCTCAAATCGCACAGGCTTGCCACGAATGCTTAGTAAAACTTCAGCAGGGCGATAAAGAGCTTGTAGAAATATGGCGAAAAGTCGTAAGAGTCTCTATGACCGAAGTTTATAGAATTTATGGACAGCTCGATGTTAAGTTAAAACCCGAAGACGAATGCGGCGAAAGCTTCTACAACAAAATGCTCGCCGAGACTGTCGAAGTCATGAGAAAAGCAGGCGTATTAGAAGAATCTGAAGGCGCCTTGTGCATATTCCTCGATGAATTCAAAACCAAAGAAGGAAAACCTTTACCGATAATTGTGCAAAAAAGCGATGGTGGCTACAACTACGCAACCTTTGATTTGGCAGCCATGAGACACAGAACGCAAACGCTTAAGGGAGACAGAATCATATATGTTACAGATGCCCGTCAGGCCCTTCATTTCAAGCAAATTTTCGCGGCATCAAAACATGCAAAGATTCTTCCGAATGTCGATGTTAAGCTAGAACACGTAACTTTTGGCAGCATTCTCGGAGAAGACAACAAACCCTTAAAAACTCGCAGCGGCGAAAACGTTAAACTTGCCGACCTTTTAAAAGAAGCTGTTGATAAAGCCTACAACGTAGTTAACGAAAAGAACGCTTCATTAAACGAAGAAAAAAAACAAAATGTCGCTTTAATGACCGGAATCGGAGCCATAAAATACGCTGACTTAGCTCAAAACAGAAATAACGACTATGTTTTTTCGTTTGACAGAATGTTGGCTTTAAACGGGAACACGGCGCCTTATCTGCAATACGCACACGCGAGAATTTGCTCGATTTTCAGAAAAGGCAGCATAGAAATAGAAGGGTTTAGGAGCGAAGTTCATATAAGCGCACAAGAAGAACGTGATCTGATAATCAAACTCATGGATTTCACGCAGGCTGTTGTAACGGTGGCAAATGATTTACGACCGCATATTCTGTGCAATTATCTTTATGAACTCGCTTCCATGTTCTCCTCGTTTTACGACAAATGCCCGGTTATGAACTGTGACAACGATAAAACGAAAGCATCAAGACTTTCAATTTGTAATTTTACACGAAAAACACTTGCCGCCGGCCTCGACCTACTCGGAATAGCGGCACCAATGGAGATGTAAAAATGGCTTTGTGTCCAAAATGCGGAAAAGATATCGGAATAGGCGCTTTTTGCGGAAAATGCGGCCTTACCGTATATGAGAACCAAAAAAACAATGCGAGTGCCTCTGCAGGAAAAATTTCGGCAGCAAGTAAAATTGAAATAACCAAAGCAGATTTGGACAAACTTGAAATCGCCTTAAGAAAGGCTCCGAATGAGCCTTTAAGTTACGTTAACCTTGCCGAAGCTCAGCTTGCGCTTGGCAAGATAAAACAGGCGTATTCAACGCTCAGAGCCGCTAAGGCCATTTCCCCAAAAAATTCGGCTGTATTAAAAGTAGCGGCGAAAATATACGAAACAATGAACAGGCCCGAAGACGCGGCGAAGGCGCTGACAGAGCATTTAGAGCAAGACTTTGACAATATAGATGAAGTAATTCATCTTTCTGAGCTGCTATACGGCTTAGGAAAAAAGCAAGAAGCGCTGGTTTGGCTTGGAAAAGCGCTTAAAAAGAACCCGAACAACCCGCAGGTCGTAATAAAAATTGCAAGCATTTACCTGAGCCTTAATAACGCGCAAGAGGCTGAAAAATTTTTG
>Ga0265294_10010479_pt1 | contig 10533 bp, 10 predicted proteins | sample MunlanPumphouse3_FD_192504 | JGI IMG/M metagenome (GOLD analysis project Ga0265294, IMG submission 192504) | Groundwater microbial communities from a municipal landfill in Southern Ontario, Canada - Pumphouse #3 | ecosystem: Environmental > Aquatic > Deep subsurface > Groundwater | place...
GTTAGTGATGATACTGAAACCATTAACTATGAAACCATGAGAAAACTTGCAATTGAAAATAACCCCAAAATGATTATGGTGGGCGCATCTGCTTATCCCAGAATCATTGACTTTGCAAAAGTAAAAGAAATCTGCGATGAAGTTCAAGCTGTAATGTGCGTAGATATGGCTCATATTGCCGGACTGGTTGCAGCGGGTCTACACCCCTCACCTATTCCTTATGCCGATTTTGTAACGACTACAACCCATAAAACCCTAAGAGGCCCCAGAGGCGGAATGATTCTTTGCAAAGAAAAATGGGCCAAAGCAATTGATAAAGCTATTTTCCCGGGTCTTCAAGGTGGGCCTTTAATGCATGTAATTGCTGCTAAAGCCGTAGCATTTAAAGAAGCACTCCTCCCTGAATTTAAAGACTATCAAAAACGAGTATTGGAAAACGCGCAAGCGCTTGCGGCCGGTCTAATTAAGAAAGGGTTTAGACTTGTTTCCGGCGGAACAGACAACCATTTGTTATTGGTAGACGTCAGAAATAAAAATATTACGGGCAAAGCTGCCGAAAAAGCTCTTGACAAAGCCGGAATAACCGTAAATAAAAACACTATTCCCAACGATCCGGCTTCTCCTTTTGTTACATCAGGTCTCCGCCTTGGAACTCCTGCAGTTACAACCCGCGGAATGACACCCGAAGTAATGGAAAAAATAGCTGCCCTTATAGACCAAGCTATCACTGATCCGGAGAACGAAGATAACTTGGCTTCTGTAAAAAATCAAGTTATCGAAGTCTGCAAAAATTTTCCTTTCTATAAAATTTAACTAATATTTTCAGGAGAAAAACATGAAATTTTCAAAAGAACACGAATGGGTCAAATTGGAAGGCAATACAGCAACCATAGGAATCACTGACTACGCAGCCCACCAGCTCGGCGATATAGTTTTTGTAGAATTGCCAAACAAAGGCTCAAAATTCGAAGTTAACAAAGTTTTCGGCACAATTGAATCTGTCAAAACCGTTTCTGATGTTTATGCACCCATGTCAGGCGAAGTTACAGAAGTAAATGATGAACTCGACGCTAACCCCGCGCTTGTAAATGAAGACCCGACCGGAAAAGGCTGGATAGTTAAAATTAAGATTTCTGATCCCAAAGAATACGATCAATTACTTGATGAAGCTGCCTATAAAGCAACTTGTGAATAACAAAAACATCTCTAATTACGTGACGGAGTAAAAAATGTCCACATATATTCCTCATACAAGCACCGAACTACAAGAAATGCTCAACGTAATAGGTGTAAAAACAATTGATGAATTATTTGCAGAAATTCCGAATAACCTTAGATTAAACAAAGATCTGGATATCCCGTGCGGAATGAGCGAATTAGAAATGACTCGTGAATTAACTTCCCTATCAGAAATAAACAAAACAGTTGATAAAAACGTTTGCTTCTTGGGCGGAGGTGCTTACGATCACATTATTCCGGCAGCAATTGATCACCTGCTTTTGCGAGGCGATTTTTTCACTGCATACACTCCTTACCAACCTGAAGTTTCACAAGGTACTCTTCAGTGTATTTATGAATATCAAAGCTTAATATGTTCTCTGACAGGAATGGACCAAACCAACGCTTCTCTTTACGAAGGCGCTACTGCTAATGTTGAAGCAATAAAAATGGCTGAAGCTCAGACCGGCAGAAAAAAGGTAATTCTGTTAGACACAATTAATCCCGCATACAGAAAAGTAATAAAAACAATTAACGGTGCACAAGACACTGAAATCATTACTCTTAGTTTTGAAGACGGTGTTTGTGATGTCACAAAACTTGCACGGGCTATTGATGACAAAACAGCCGCTGTTCTTGTACAGTATCCCAATTTCTTTGGTTGCCTTGAAGACATCGAAAACATTGCAAAAATGGCCCATGAAGCCGGTGCTTTATGTATCGTTTGCGCGAATCCGATCGCACTTGCAATCCTTGAAGCGCCGGGAAATCTTGGCGCTGACATTGTTACAGGCGAAGGACAACCTCTGGGTGTTCCTCTCTCATTCGGTGGCCCATATATCGGTTTTCTGGCGGCAAAAAAAGCACTTTTAAGAAAAATGCCGGGCAGAATAGTTGGGAAAACTCTGGATATCGATGGCAAACAAGGCTTTGTTTTAACTCTTCAGGCCAGAGAACAACACATCAGAAGAGAAAAAGCAGGAAGCAATATTTGCTCAAACCAAGCACTTGTCGCACTAAATACAACGATATACATGTCTTTGATGGGTGCTGAAGGACTCAAAGAAGTTGCTTTGCATTGCTTCCAAAAAGCTCACTACATGAAATCGGAACTTGCGAAAATTGAAAAATTAACTGTTCCGTTCACTTCAAGCTTTTTCCATGAAATGGTCATAAAGGTTCCAAATGCTGATTCTGTGTTAAAGAGAATGGAAGAAAAAGGAATCTTTGCAGGAATTGCACTTGAAAAATACTATCCAAATCTAAAAGATTGTATTTTGCTTGCAGTAACAGAAAAGCGCACTAAATCTGAGATAGATGACTACTGCAAATACCTTGGGGAGGCTCTAAAATGACTGAACCTTTACTTTTTGAACTGGATAAAAAAGGACGAAGAGGTTATGCATTACCGAAACTTGATGTTCCAACAGTAGATCCGGCTGATCATATACCCACTAAATTTTTGCGAAAGCAACTTAATATGCCATCTCTGTCAGAACTCGAAACAGTAAGGCATTTTACCCGTCTTTCAAGAATGAATCATAGCGTGGATGTTGGGTTTTATCCTCTTGGATCTTGTACAATGAAATACAATCCCAAGGTAAATGAAAACATAGCAAGATTACCGGGGTTTGCAAATATTCACCCGCATCAGAATGCAAATTCTGTTCAGGGTGCCTTGAAACTTCTCAAAACTACAGAAAAATATTTGGCCGAATTAACCGGAATGGATGCCATAACCCTTCAGCCTGCTGCCGGCGCTCACGGAGAACTGACAGGCCTGCTGATCATTAAGGCTTACCATAACAAAAAAGGTAATAACAAAAAGAAGATACTTATTCCGGATAGTGGCCATGGAACCAATCCCGCCTCTTGTACAATGGTTGGTTACGAAGTTGTTAATATTAAATCTGATAATCGCGGATGCATTGATATAGAAGATCTTAAAGCGAACATTACTCAGGACGTAGCCGGACTGATGATAACAAATCCCAACACACTTGGCTTGTTCGATGAAAATATCGGAGAATTGGCCTCACTTGTTCATTCAGTAGATGGGTTGTTATATTATGACGGCGCGAACTTCAATGCAATAATGGGGTGGACACGTCCCGGAGACATGGGCTTCGACGTTGTGCACCTAAATCTACACAAAACATTCTCGACACCCCATGGCGGTGGCGGACCCGGCTCCGGCCCCGTTGGCGTAAAAGCACATCTTAAAGAGTTTTTACCGACTCCATTTATAATTGAAGAAAATAACACATATTCTTTAAAAAATGAAAATGATGATACAATCGGAGCTGTGTTAGGTTCTTTAGGGAATTTCTCGGTTATTGTAAAAGCGCTGGCATACATGATGTATAACGGAAAGGAAGGCCTTAAAGCCGCTTCTGCTTACGCTGTACTTAATGCTAACTACATGATGAAAAAGCTCAAAGACACCTATTACGTACCCTATGACAGATTCTGTAAACATGAATTCGTAATATCCGGAAAAACATTTGCAAAACACGGAGTGAAAACACTGGACATTGCAAAAAGACTTCTTGATTTCGGCTATCACTCACCCACAATATATTTTCCTTTGATAGTAGAAGAAGCAATGATGTTTGAGCCAACAGAAACCGAATCTAAAGACACATTAGATGGGTTTATCGATGTCATGGAAAAAATTGCCAAAGAAGCTGTCGAAAACTCGGATCTCTTGAAAAACGCCCCGGTCACCACCCCGGTAAGAAGACTTGACGAAGCGACTGCAGCCCGAAAACCTGACATCAACTTCTACCAGAAACCATAATAAAGAACGAGAAAAATGATTATAAATTTCCCGCAACTTGAATCAGTTTTGTTGCGGGAAATTTTGTCTTTTTTGCATCCCTCTGAAACTAATCAAGTTTGGTTGGTAGGTGGCAGCATAAGAGACCTAATTAAAGGTAAAAACACTAAAATTTATGATCTGGACTTGGTAACATCATTTAATCCCATAGAAAAATGCAAAAAATTCGCTAATGAAACCAAATCAGGTTTTGTAATACTCGACGACGAAAGAAATATTGTCAGAATAGTTTATGAAACAAAAAACAATGATTTTTACACTTTTGATGTCTCTCAATTTAAAGCAGATAACATTGACAATGATCTGTTATGCAGAGATTTCACGATAAATGCGATTGCTTCTCCTCTCTTTGATGAAGGACGAAAATTACTGGAAAATAATAAATTGTTGTTATATGACCCGCTTGACGGAATTACTGATTTAAAAAAAAATCACATTAAAGTCTGTTCAAGCGAATCTTTTAAAAGCGATCCTCTTCGTATTATGAGGGCCTTTAGATTTTGCTCTGCTTATAAAGCTGAAATAACTGCTGAAATGAAAACTTTATTTAAGATTAGCCAAAGTCTTCTTGTTAATATCTCCGGCGAAAGAATTCGTGATGAATTATTTAAGGTCTTGGCAACTAATAATTCAGCTAAATACATTAAAGAAATGGCTGACATGAAAATCCTGGATGTTATTTTTCCTGAACTTGAAAAATGCAGAAATATTTCACAAAATGCTTGGCATCATTTAGATGTTTTTGATCATACCATCTTAACTTATGAAAATTTTGAAAAATTACTGAACATGGCTCCGCCTCATTTCTGGTGGAATAAATTTCTTAAGTATTTACATGAAGAAATTTCACAGGGAAGAACCTATTTACAATCACTTAAATTAGGATGTCTTTTACACGACTTGGGTAAAATTCCATGCAGAATAGTTGACAAAGAAACAGGTAAAATAATTTTTCACGGCCACGAAATGCAAGGATCAAAAATTTCCAAAGAAATTGCTGCTCGATTAAGACTGTCATCTGCCGAGAGCTTGTTCCAACAGAAATTAGTTAAAAATCATATGAGACCGGGCGTAATCTTGCAACAAGGAATAAGCAATAAAAGGCTATTTAGATATTACTCCGAATGCGGGATAGACGGAACCGGAATAGCTCTCTTGTCATTAGCAGACAGACTTGCCGCTTTAGGTAATTTTAACGAGGATGAAATTATAGAGTTTACAGCAGGAATTTATCAAATAATGAGCGAATATTTTATTCAACAAAGCAAACCTCTGACAAAAGAGCTCTTGCGCGGTGACGACTTGATTTCGATGGGCGCCAAACCGGGCCCGTTGTTTAAAACAATATTAGAGGCAGTAAAAGAAGCTCAATATACCGGAGAAATAAAAACCAAAGAAGAAGCTGTTCAATTGGCAAGAGAGTTTATTTTCCAAAACTCTAAAAAGAAAACAGATATTGAGCCACCATCCACTCCTGTCCACGATTAAACCCAAACTGCTCAGATAGTGCCAGAAAATACATTTTCCATCTCTGCATCCAAGTCCAGGCCATCTTTTTCCCGTAAACTTTTTCTAATGAAGAAAAAATAGCAATTCGATTAAAATAAAACTTTTTCAACCATTTTTCAGCGGTTAATTTATATGCTTCTCCGCTTATTTTCCAATAGTCCTCAATATACAGATTCTTTTGGAACATCATTAACATTTCCGCTGAAGGCATAAGAAACGGATTCAAAATATAACGCCCCGGATATTCTGCTAAACCAACAGAATCTTGATAATAAGAATAAGAGCTATGAACAGGAAATTGAAGGAAAAACTTACCTTCAGGCTTTAGCATTTTAGAGATTCTGCTATCCCAATTTTCCGTCCGTGCAATTAAATCAAATCGTTCTAAACAAAGAATTCGATCAAAAGATTGTTCATAGTCTAACTCTTCAAAGTCAGCCGAAACAAACGTAATATTGGTAAGCCCCAATTCTTTGATTTTCTTTTTTAAAATTATCAATCTCTTAGTTGAATCAACTACTGAGGTAATTCTGATATTAGGATAGTTTTCTGCCAGCCAGAATGTCATAGCACCCCAACCGCAACCAATTTCCAGAACATCCATGCCATCTCGGATTTTTGCACGATCAGATGACATCCATAGCATGGTTTCCTCAGCATCATTTAAATCCTCGGCACCTGTCGGAAAATAACCGCATCCTTCATTTAATCTTTCACCCAGAAAAAGCTTAAAAAAGTCAGGGTTTGGCTCAATCCCTTCACGCTTAGCCTCTGAATCACGGTTTAAAGACACTTTGTTTTTTATATCTTTAATAATTTGCCTAAATACTGCTTGTCGGGCTTCAATATCACCTAATGAGGCTGACTTTAATGCTCTTGAATAAAGCCTTCGGCACCAAAATCTGATAACTTTTTCAGGAACAAGTCCCGTTTCGCAAGCCTTTAACACAAATTTTGATATAAGTCCCATTGCCGACCTCCACTTTAGATAGTATATTCTAGCATAGCAAGGATATATTTGCAAAAAGCAGATGTAGCAATATTATTAAAAACGCTTTATAATTGCTCAATTGATAAGAGGTAAAAATGAAAAATATCGCGATTATTCTCGCTGCCGGTATTGGCAAAAGGGTCGGAAACCCTTTACCAAAACAATTCATAGAATTAAAAGGCAAACCGCTAATTCTTTATTCCCTTGAAGCTTTTCAAGCACACCCGGCAATAGACAAAATTATTGTTGTAACTCATGCCGATTACTTAGATCATACAAAAAAGCTTATAGACAAAAAACACTACTCAAAAATTGCAAAAATAATTGTGGGCGGAAAAGAAAGATACCATTCAAGTATTGCAGCAATAGAAGCCTGCGATAAAATTACAGATAAAGAAAATTTGAATTTAATTTTTCATGATGCGGCTAGACCTTTAATTAGCGATACTATTATTACAAAGGTAATTGAATGCCTAAAACAATATTCCGCTGTTGATACGGCAGTACCAACAACAGACACAATATTAATAGTCGATAAAGACCTAAACATAAAAGAAATACCTGACCGCTCTATGTTGTTCAACAGTCAAACACCACAGGCATTCAAATATACCATAATTAAAGAAGCTTACGCACTGGCATTAAAAGACCCCGATTTTACTACAGCCGATGACTGTAAAACAGTAAAAAAATATCTTCCGGATATCCATATTCATGTTGTTTTGGGAGACACACAAAACATGAAACTGACCAACCCGGAAGACATTACTATTTTCGAAAAAATAATCAGGAATCGATAAACCAAAAGTTACCTTTTTCTGGATAAAATGCTTAATAAACGCAGTATTTCTATATAAAGCCATACCAGAGTCACCATAAGCCCAAATGAAGCGAACCATTCCATATATTTGGGAGAGTTGCTTTCTGCACCCCGAATTATTACATCAAAGTCAATTATTAGATTCAAAGCCGCGATAATACAAACAAACACACAGAACAGTAAACCATAGATACCCGTAGAGTATAAGTGCATCCCGATTCCCATGAAGTATAGGGCAAAAGACAAAAGTGATGCGAACGCAATTCCGATAGTTGCAGTGATTACGACTGACCTAAATCTTTCTGTTGCTTGGATAACACCCGTTCTAAATAAAGCCAGCATTATTAACAAAACAGAAAATGTTATCAAAACCGCATTTAATGCAATGCCCGGATAAATCCTGTTTAAAATCGCAGAGATTGCGCCTAGAGCTACTCCTTCCGCCAATGAATAAGGAACTGCAGTATATGGAGACAAATTGGGTCTAAAAGCAGTAATCAGAGCCAAACAAAGACCGGAGATTCCTCCGATAGTAACCAAAGAGTTCATAGAAGCCGGATTATCAAGCAGTAATTTCCAAGAAAAACTTGCTGCAAAAATCGCTGAAAATATTAAAATCAAAGTCTTGCTAATTGTACCCTCAACCGTCATCGACTGATTGTCGGCAGAAATATTTTCAAAGTAACTTTCTTTCATAAAAGGATTAGAACTGCTGCCAATACTCATAATTTATATCTCCTAGTTTATTGTATTGCCTGTTTGCTTCGTTTTTCAACTTCAGCCAGCCCATTTTCAAGGTCAACAAGACCCGAACGAATCAATTCAACCTCCTTTACCATGCTATCGGAAGAAGCTTCCATTCCTATTACATCAGTAAACTTCAAAGTGTTCATATGGCCCATTAAGCCGGAAAACATCTCTTTCATTTGAACTTTTTGCATCATGATTCTGCCAAGGCTGGTTTTAAGAGTGTTTAGATCTGATAATCTTGTCTGTTTCATTTTAATAGTAGATTCAATTTGAGATTTTAAAACACCGTCTTCGGTTTCTTTCAGTTGAATAAAAAGCTTATCTATCTCATTCTGTATCTGTTTTGTATTAATCGAATTTAAATATTCTCTTAAGCCAACAGCCCTAACCAAAACTCTTGCATGGTCTTTCTGCAAGTTTTCAACCTGGTGTATAGATTTAGATATAGCTCTTTTAATTCCGTCACTTTCTTTAGAACAAGCTCTTTTAAACTTGTCTAACTCTTTTTGCACTTCTGTAAACTCACTTATGTCATTGTCCTCTATAGATTCAGAAGAAATATTTGAACCTGATAGCTTGATTATTCTTTTCTTTATTGAAGCCTTATCATATAATAAAGCAACGCCGGTTATTTTTTCTGACAAATAATTCAAATCTAAATTTTTGAAAAAGAAAATGGATAATATAGCCATAAAAAAGCTTAACAACGCAATCAGCGAAAGGCCTGCTTGCATAATAATAAAGGGCACAAAAGATAATCCGAAACATAAAAATAAAATACTGAAATCTTTTTTTACAATGCTGTAAACAATAGCAACTAATGATAAAAGGTTAAAAAATAAAAATGCATTTGAACCAAGCGGAACTTTAAGAATGTACATAAGATAAGAATTCACAACAAAACAACAAAAAGTACCGACCGTTCTTCTAATTTTATACTCATCAAATACTTCTGTTGAGATTGCTCTTTTATTCATGGTATAACCTCTTGCTCAGCGAGTTGGCGGATAATCGGGAAAAATCAAATTATGCTTATACAAGTCAGCCCCTAAATAAATATTTTTATCTTCAAGAATATCAAAAAAGCAATTAATAATTCCTCTAACAGCCTTAGTATCACTCATTGCACGATGGGCGCCTATTAAAGGAACTTGAAAATACTTTGCAACTTCTTCCAGTTTATTAGACTTTAAAGACAAAAACTTTCTTGCCAATCTCAATGTGCACAAAGAAGGCATTTTAAGAGATTTTTGAAGAGACTTTTTGTAATGATAATCAAAAAAAGACCAGTCAAACGGAACATTATGAGAAACAAATATACTATCTTTAAATAAATCTTCAACCATAGGCAAAATATCTCTAAACTTTGGTTTTCCTATTACCATATTGTTGTCTATGCCGGTTAAAGCTACGATTTCATCAGGGATAACGGTTTCAGGATCAATCAAAGTCTCAAAACACTCTTCTTTACCGTTCTTTAATGAAATAATCGCTATTTCGGTTACTCCGGATTCAGAAGGCTTGAAACCGGTTGTTTCAAGGTCAAGTATTACAAATGATAAATCTCTGATGGGCCTGTTCATTATTTCGGGAATTATGTTTTTCATAGCTTTATGTTATAACTGAAGTATAATTTTTTCAAGAAATGTTTAACGGAGATACAATGAATAATATTACTCATTTAAAAGGTTTTATTGAATCAATAAACGATGATACGATTTGCGTCTTTTCTAAAAAAGATAACTGTAGATACCTATTTAAAATAGCGGATATTCCAAATTCTAAAACATTCGATAAAGTAGACTTATTGATAATTCCTGCAAAACCGGGCGAAGAATTATCGCGAATATTATCTGCAAAACCAAGCAAAAAGCCAAAGCCAATAAAGATAGCAAATTTTAGCACATTGCTTAAACATATGATTATAACTAAAGAGAGGCTGATAGCTACACAAGAAGAAGAGCAAAATTCCGAGTCAACAGAGCAAATTCAGGAAAAGATAGATTGGCTCACAAAAGGAATATCTCTCTTTTCCTGAACCTTAAGCTTCAGCTTAATCTCTTCCGATTAAGCTGAAAACATACCTAATAGGCGCTATAAAAACGATATAAAAACATATACAAACAAACTGAATAATTTTGTAAGTACAATATACCCCAAGCAGGAACAGAGGAATGTTAATCAATAAATTTACTACCCAAGACAGATAGTTATTCCAGATTCTGACAGTCCAAGGTGTATTTTCATTTGTTCTGTATGCGTAGTTGTCATCTTTGTTGAATGCAAAGATTGAAGTTCTTTGAGATTTATTGGTTCTATATTCATGCGCCGGATTAAATTCGGAAACATCATTATTTTCATACACAACCGGCTGATTCAGATATATTTCGGTTTCTTCTTTGTTAA
>Ga0265294_10010480_pt1 | contig 10533 bp, 11 predicted proteins | sample MunlanPumphouse3_FD_192504 | JGI IMG/M metagenome (GOLD analysis project Ga0265294, IMG submission 192504) | Groundwater microbial communities from a municipal landfill in Southern Ontario, Canada - Pumphouse #3 | ecosystem: Environmental > Aquatic > Deep subsurface > Groundwater | place...
ACGGTAATTGCGACAGGCTTTGAAAATGTTGGTGAACCACTTTATCATTCATATGGAAATAATACCGTAGAATCATCTAGTGAAGAATCAAGTGATGTTGATGAAACAATTATTCCATCATTTTTAAGAAAAAGAGGATTTTAAGATATAAAACGACACGATTTATCGTGTTTTTTTTATATACTTTTATTGGTGATATTATGAAAGTATATTTGGATTTAATTTTAATCCTAAATTTCTTCTTTGATTTAATACTATTATTAAGTGTTTCAATACTGCTTAGAAGAAATATACCATTATATAGATTAATGATAGGTGCTTTTATTGGAAGTTTAAGCATTTTTATTTTATTTTTAAAAATAAATTCCTTACAACTTTTTATAATTAAAGTATTTATTAGTATTATCATGACTCTTATTACTTTTGGATATCGAGATTTAAAATATTCTTTTAGAAATATCCTTTTCTTATATTCAGCTAGTATTATTTTAGGAGGCTTTTTATACTTTTTAAATATTCAATTTTCATATAAGCAATCAGGATTAATTTTCTTTTTTAATGGTTTAAGTATAAATGTTATTTTTTTAATTCTATTTTCACCAATAATTATATATATTTATATAAGACAAGGTATAAAATTAAAAAACAATTATTCTAATTATTATCAAGTAGACATATATATTAAAAATAAAATAATTAAATGTAATGGTTATTTAGACACAGGAAATACTTTAACAGATCCATATTTAAAAAGACCAGTAATTTTAATTAATAAAGGTAAAATATCTTTTAACATAAATGATGAAGAAACATTTTTAGTCCCATATCATACTATTAATGATACGGGGATATTAAAGTGTTTAAAAGTAGATAAAATATATATAAAAGGCATAGGAACAAAGAGTAATTTACTTTTAGGTATTATGAATAACAAAATAAAAATAGATGGTATAGATGTAATATTACACTATAAAATATTGGAGGGATAAAATGATTAAAAAAATTATTAAATTAGTAATAAGTATTTTTAATGAAAAAGTAAATATTTTCTTTGTAGGTAGTTCAGATAAACTACCAGAACCTCTTTCTAAAGAAGATGAAGTTATGTATGTAGAAAGAAGTATGAATGGTGATGAATTTGCGCGCAATAAATTAATAGAACATAATCTTCGTTTAGTAGTATTTCTATCTAAAAAATATGAAAATACTAAGATTGATTTAGAAGATTTAGTAAGTATAGGTACAATTGGTTTAATTAAAGGAGTAAATACTTATAAATTAGATAAGAATATAAAATTAGCCACTTATGCATCTCGATGTATTGATAATGAAATATTAATGTTTTTAAGAAAAAACAAAAAAAGAAGAGGAGAAATTAGTTTTGAAGATAGTTTGAGTTATGATGCTGAAGGTAATGAACTTCATTTAGAAGATATCTTAGGAACAGAATCTGATATTGTTACTAAAGGATTAGAAGAAGAAACAGATAAAAATATGTTATATGAAGAGATAAACAAGTTAAATAAAAGAGATAAAAAAATTATGACTTTAAGATATGGATTAAATAATCAAGATGAGATGACACAAAAAGATGTTGCGGATTTATTAGGTATTAGTCAATCTTATATTTCTAGAATTGAAAAAAAAGTTATTAGAAGATTAAAAGTATTAACGAAACAATAACTATTGTTTATAAGCATTTTCTAGTATATAATATTAGTAATATATTATAATGGAAAAATGAGGAAGTATAACTTATGGAAAAGAAATCTGTAACTAAAAAAGTTTTAAAATTATCAAAGTTTAGAATAGTATTTAGAACAATATCTTGTATTATGTCACGAGTATTAGTTTTATTAATACCAATTTTTTTTGGTAAGACTATAGATCTTATATCGAAGAAAATGTATGATGAAGCTATTATGATGGCTATTATAGGTGTTATTCTATCAGTTGCGGTCACGGTTTTAGATATAATAATGACATATACATGGCACTATTTACACGAAAAGTTATATTCAGATTATACTGATGTTGCTTTGGACAAGTTGTTTGGCAATTCAATATTTAGTATTTCGAGAATAAATATGGGTGAATTTATAAATATAATGAATCAAGATATAAATGTTATGGCCAGTTTCTTTCCTGACTTTATACGTAGAATTGTTACTACTTTTGAGATTGTAGTTATCTTTATATACTTTTTTTCAATAGGTATACTTTTTGGAGTTTCTAGTATTGTGGCATCAATAGTATGCTTTTTAATAATATTTTTTAATAGTAAAAGAATTACAAATGTAAATAATAAAAAATCTATGTTGTTTGATGATAAATCAAGTATTATGAATGAAATAATGGTATGCATTAAAGAAATAAAAGTTTTAAATATTCATAAACATATTAAAAATAGAGCAATTAAAGCAACAGATGTGTATGCTAAAGCAGTCTTAAAACAAAGAGTAACTGAAGATGCTGTTAAATTTACTACTTTAGCAGTCATCGAAATATTTAGATGGGGTTTATTAATATTTGGAATATTTCTTATTGCAAAAGGTAATTTTGAATTAGGAAGTATAGTTATAGTATATAATTATTATTCGCAGTTAATGGATTCATTTAGTGAATTTGCAACCATTAATACTAGTATTAGACAATTTAAAGTAGCGGAAAGCAGATTCAATAAAATTATTGAATATAGTAAAGAAGAAATTCGCAGTGAAGAGCAAAAAACTAATAATGTTAATGGGGATATTGAGTTTAAAAATGTTCTTTATGGTTATCGCGATAATCCAGTCCTCAATGATGTTAGTTTTAAAATTAATAATAATAGTATCAATGCAATAACAGGATCAACTGGTAGTGGTAAATCAGGTATTCTTTATCTACTATTAAAACTTAATCGTCAACACGAAGGTAAAATAACAATCAATGACATTGATATAAATGATATTTATGCTGAAGAATATTATTCTATAGTTTCTTCTATAGATAAAGAACCAATATTCTTTAATGTAAGTATAAAAGAAAATTTAAGTATTGTTGAAGAAAACTTTGAAAGAGCTATTGCATTATGTAAGGAACTTGAAATACATGATGAAATCATTCATTTGAAAAATGGTTACGATACTATAATAAATAATAGTGATAATCTTTTAAGTACATCAACTAGAAATAAATTAGCAATCGTAAGAATGCTACTTAAATCACCCAAAGTTATGATATTTGATGAAACATTTAATTCGCTTGATAAAAAAACAGATTTAAAGATAATGCATATGTTAAAGAAATATAAGAAGGATCATACTATAATAATAATGACAACAGAAATGCATATTTTAGAAAAAGCAGATAATATAATCTTTCTAGACAAAGGAAAAATTAATGATTATGGAAGTCATGATCAATTACTTTCATCAAATATACTGTATAAGAACTTATTAGAAAAATAATATTTAAAACTTATATATTTTTCGATTTTAAATTTTATGTTATAATTAAGTTAGGAGTGATTTTGTGAAGAAGAAAGTTTTACCAATTTTATTTACATTATTAATAGGTGGTTTATTTTATTATTTTATGTTGCCACCACTAAACTATACTGCACCTTTATTTTGGGTATTTCTATTTATGATAGGAGTAATATACTTTATTACATATTCAATTTATAATATTAGAATTACAACTATTGTTTCAAGTCGTAAACGTTCTGAATTAAGTAAAAAAAGTACTATTATTTTAATTAGTATATTTTCGTTATTTGTAATTATTATGTTTATTAATATAATTAATTCACCAATGTTTAGTGCTAAGTCATATTATAATCGTATTACAGTTAATGAGGAAACTAGTTTTGAAGAAGATATAAAACCAGTTAATTTTAAATCTTTACCATTACTTGATAAAGATTCTAGTCGAAAACTAGGAGACCGAGTTATGGGACAAATGACTGAATTAGTATCTCAATTTAGAGTATCAGACCTATATACTCAAATTAATTATAACGATGATATCATCAGAGTAACACCTTTAGAGTATGCTAATATTATTAAATATTTTACTAATCGTAAGGGTGGAGTAAAAGGATATATAAAATTAAATTCTGTTAATGGAAAATCTGAATTAGTTAAACTTGAAAAGGGTATGAAATATATGCCTTCAGCGTTATTTAATGAAAATTTAGTTCGAAAATTACGCTTTATGTATCCTACTGATATATTTGGAAAAATAAGTTTTGAGATAGATAATGAAGGAAACCCATATTGGATAGTACCTACTATTAAATATGCTGGAATCGGATTAAGAAGCGAAATCAAAGATGTAATTATCTTTGATCCAGTTACAGGTAAAGGTACTAAACTTGATGTTAAAGATGTACCTAGTTGGGTTGATCATGTTTATCCATCAGATTTAATTATTGAACAAGTAAATGACTGGGGATTATACGAAAGTGGATTTTTTAATTCAATCTTTGGTCAAAAAGGTGTAGTTGCGACTACTAGAGGCTATAATTATCTTGCTATGAATGATGACATATATTTATATACTGGAGTTACTTCAGTTTCTAGTGATGAATCAAATATAGGTTTTATTTTAACTAACTTACGTACTAAAGATACACACTTTTATGCAGTGTCAGGTGCTGAAGAATACTCGGCTATGGCTAGTGCTGAAGGTCAAGTACAACAAATGAAGTATAGATCTACTTTCCCATTATTAGTTAATTTAAATAATAAACCAACATATTTATTATCGTTAAAAGATAATGCTGGATTAGTAAAGATGTATGCTTTTGTAGATGTAGTTGACTATCAAAATGTAGTTGTAAGCGATGCTAAATATGGCATTGAAGAAGCAGCTAAAAACTATTTAGGTAGTGATATCGATAACAACAATGATTCACTTACTAAAGATATAACTATTTCTAAGATAAATGTTTCTGTCATTGATGGTACTAGTTATTATTACCTAACTGATACTGAAAACAACAAATATAAAGTATCAATTAAAGTTGATCAAAACGTTATTCCGTTTATTGAAGTCGGTAATAAATTGAATGTCAGTTATACAGAAAAAAATAGTATTAGAGAAATAACAAAGATAAATAAATAATGAATAATTAATCTCCTTTTGTATCATAAAGATATGAAAGGAGATTTTATATTGGCACGTCATAAAGTAGATATATGTGGCGTGAATACTGCGAATATTAAAGTTTTAACAAATGAAGAACAAGTAGAATTATTTAAAAGAATGAATAGTGGTGATATCTTTGCTAAAGATCAACTTATTGAAGGAAATTTAAAGTTAGTATTAAGTATTTTAAGAAAGTTTAATAATCGAGTTGATAATTTAGATGATTTATTTCAAGTGGGCTGTATTGGTTTAATTAAAGCTATTGATAACTTTGATTTAAGTTATGAAGTTAAGTTTAGTACCTATAGTGTTCCAATGATTTTAGGAGAAATAAAAAGATATTTAAGAGATAACAATAGTGTTAGGATATCTAGAAGCATTAAAGATTTAGTATTTAAAGCAATACGCAAGAAAGAAGAACTCACTGCTTTAAACAATCAAGAACCTACTGTTGCGATGATTGCTAAAGAATTAGGCGTAACTGAATATGAAGTAAGTAATGCTTTAGAATCAACTAAAGATACTATTAGTATGTTTGAACCTATTTATAATGATGGTAGTGATACTATTTATTTATCTGATCAATTAGAGGATAAAAGTAATAATAATTATAGTTTAGAAACGAGAATTGCTCTAAAAGAAGCCTTAAATAATTTAAAAGAAAAAGAAAGATATATATTAACTGAAAGGTATTTAGTTGGTAAAACTCAAGTAGAATTGGCACGTGAAATAGGCATTTCTCAAGCACAAATATCAAGATTAGAGAAAAGTGGAATTGAAAATATTAAAAAGATGATAGATTAATAAAACTTCGCATATATTTTATTGGTGATAGTATGCGGTTATCAGATCTTCAACACAAAGATGTTGTCAATGTATTAGATGGCAAAAAAATAGGTAATATTATTGATATAAATATTAATTTAGATGGTAATATGAATAGTTTGATTGTTGAGAAGAGTAAACTTTTTATTTCCATGTTTAGTAATAAAGACGAAATAGAAATAAAATGGGAACAAATCGAAAAAATTGGAGAAGATGTAATCTTAGTAAAAATTAGCATATAAATAATTGAATATCTTAAAATGATATTCTTTTTTGTTATAACAAGGAAAAAAAAATATTCTAGAGTATTATATTATCAGAAGTATAGAAGAGGTATATAAATGAAAAGAGATATAATAAAAACAGAAATAAATGTTAAAGACAACAAAATAGGTATAATAAGAGTAGATGATGAAGATTATATGTCTTTAACAGATTTAGCGAGATATTCAAATCCAGAAGATCCTAAAATCCCAATTCAAACTTGGATGAGAAATAAAAATGTTATATCTTATTTGGGTTTATGGGAAAGTATGAATAATGAAAGTTTTAAAGGTCACGAATTTACGACCTTTGAAAATATGGCAGGAAAAAATAGTTTTTATATGTCGCCACAAAAATGGATTAAAGAAACTAATGCTATAGGAATTGTGTCAAAATCCGGAAATAATGGAGGAACATATGCTCAAAGTGATATAGCTTTAGAATTTGCTAGTTGGTTGTCACCAGAATTTAAATTATATGTAATACAAGAGTTTAAAAGATTAAAAACTAATGAAGCTTATCAAGCAAAAATAGAATGGCATGTAAATAGATTATTATCCAAGCTAAACTATATTGTACATACTAATGCAATAAAAAGTTATATTGTCCCAACACTAACGGAAGATCAAAAAAATTATGTATATGCATCTGAAGCAGACATTTTAAATGTTGCCTTATTTGGAATGAGAGCTAAGGAGTGGAGAGAAAAAAATCCGGATTCAGCAAAAAATGGCAATATTAGAGATTATGCAGATTTATTACAATTAGTTATTTTAACTAATTTAGAGAATATTAATGCTGAACTAATTGAAGAGAAAATACCACAAAAGGAAAGATTAATAAGATTAAATAATTCTGCTAGAAGACAAATGAAAATACTTAAGGATAATAAAAATATAAAGGAATTAGAAACACTACAAAATAAAGTAAATGAAAACAATATAATGATTAAGTGAAACTATCTCTTTGATTCTTTCTTTTTTTTTGGTATAATTTAGAAGGTGATAGTAGTGAAGGCATATGTAAGTTATATTATTGTTTCAATAATAACTATTGTATTAAGTTTATTATTTTTATTTAGTAGCACAAACAAAAAAGGGTTATATACCACTAATTTATTTTATATGGATACTTATATAAATATTAAAATATATGATGTTGATGAAAAAACTAAAGATAAAGCATTTGATAATATTGATAAAATCTATAAAAAGTATCATGAATTATCCGATCGTTATCAAAAATACGATAATGTAAAAAATATCTATTATATAAATAATATAGATATAAATACAGAAATAGAAATAGAAAAAGAACTATATGACTTAATCGATTATAGTGTATCATTTTGTAATCAAAGTAATGGATTACTCAATATTGCTATGGGAAATGTCATAGATGTATGGAAAAGTTATCGTGATGGTGAAAAAGAAGGAATTCCTACAATTGATGAATTAAAAGATAAAAATATTAATCTTGAAGATTTAGTATTATTAAAGAATAATAAAATTTTAAAGAAGAGTAATATATCATTAGATTTAGGAGCATTTGCTAAAGGATATGCAACTGAAGAAGTAGGAAAATACCTAGAAAGTATTGATATAGATAAATATATTATTAATGCTGGCGGAAATGTAAAAGTTGGCAATCATTATAATAATAAAAAGTATAAGATTGGATTAGAAAAACCTACTAAAGAATCAGATATTTATAAAGTAGTTAATGGTAATAATATTGCGGTAACTACTAGTGGTAGTTATGAAAGATTTTATGAGTATAATGGAAAAAGTTATCATCATATAATTGATCCTAACACTTTATTTCCACCACAATATATGTTATCTGTATCAGTAATCACTAATGATAGTACATATGCTGATGCTCTTGATACAATGTTATTTTTAATGTCTACCCTAGATGGATTAGATTATGTGAATAAATTAGATGATGTTTATGCTATATGGTATACTAATGATGGCAAAGTAATTAAATCAGAAGGATTTAAAAAGTATGAATAAGAAAGATACAATACTAATTGTAATAGTTTTAATTATTTCGATTGCTATTATTTTAGGATACAAACTATTTGAAAAAGATGGTATAAAAAAGGCCTTAGTATATTATGAAAATGATTTAGTATTAACTATTGATTTAACAGAAAATATTGAAAAAACATATTATGTCGAAGGATACAATGGTAAAGTAAAAATCCTAGCAGGTAATGGTAAAGTAAGTGTTGATGAAGAAAATAGTCCTTTACATTTATGTTCTAAACAAGGATATATTAGTAAGTCATATGAAACAATCGTATGTTTACCTAATAAAGTGATTATTAAAATTGATAATATTGATGAACTAGATGCAATTGTGAAATAGGTGAAGTATGGAAACTAGAAAATTTACTACTCTGTCGATGTTACTGTCTTTAGCGGTAGTACTAAATATAATTGAAAGTGTTATACCGTTATTTAATGGTTATATACCAGGATTAAAATTAGGATTAGCTAATACAGTTATATTGTTTGTTTTATATGTTTATTCTTTTAAGGATGCATTATATGTGTCTATATTAAGAGTTATTTTAGTAGGTATCTTAAGAACAGGATTATTCAGTATTGCCTTTTTCTTTAGTTTAGGCGGAGCAATACTTAGCGTAACGATGATGTTTATATTTAAAAAAATAACTAAATTATCGATTGTCGGTATTAGTATTGTTGGTTCAATATTTCATAGTTTAGGGCAAATTATAGTTGGCATGTTTATACTGGAAACAGCTAATATGATTTACTATTTACCGTGGTTATTAATGTTTTCAATACCAACTGGTATAATAGTTGGATTAATAAGTAAAGAATTAGTAAATCATTTGCAAAATGACTTGAAAATAAAAGAATATTAATATATAATATTGTTATATGATAAGGAGGATATCATGAAGAAGTTTTTATGTTTTATTACAATTTTTGCTCTATTATTCACAGTAGGTTGTGAAAAAGTCACTGAAAAAGGCGATTATAAGGAAGGTACATATTTTGCTAGTGTAACTAGTGGCGAAAATACTGTTACAGCAGTAGCATATGTTGATGAAAGTGGTGTATTAAAATCATTGTTCATCGATACTACTTATCCTAAAAATGATGTTCTTTCAACTAAAAAAGCTTTAGGTGATGCTTATGCAATGAAAGGTAGATCTGCAGAAATAGGTGTTATTGAAGGCGGAGCTGAGTGGGATGAACAACTTAACACATTAGAAAAGAAAATTTTAGAAGAACAAAATCTTGATTGGTTAAAATGGACAGATGAAACTAAAACAAAAACTGATTCTATTGCAGGTGTAACTGTTACAATTGATAAATATTATGCTGTAGTAGATGATATATTAAAACAAGCTAAGAAGTAGTAATACTTCTTTTTTTATATATTCAAAAGATTGACTTATAGTAGAATAAATTATATAATTTCTATATAAGATAGAGGTGTTTTATGAAAAAAGGATTTACATTAATAGAACTATTAGGAGTAATAACCATATTAGGACTACTTACTTTAATAGCTGTCCCAACAATAGAAAAAAACATCAAAGATGGTAAACAAAAATTATATAATGTCCAAATAAGTAATATCGAGTCAGGCTTAAAAAATTGGGCAACCGATAATTTATTTTATTTACCAGATGATGAAGATGGAGTAGTTACTATTACACTATACCAATTAAAACAAGGGGGTTATGTCGATAAAGATATCACTAATCCTTTAAATGATCAGTTGTTTCCTAATGATATGTTACTTACTATTACAAGGAAAAATAAGGCCTTTGAATATGTAGCATTAACTAATACAGGGACACCGACTAATACAGCAACAGTTAATCCTGATACACCATCGTTATTGTTAAATGGTGGACCAATTCAATATGTTGAAGTATTTGATACATATATTGACCCAGGAGTAACTGCTTTAAATAAAGATGGAGAAATAATTGATTCATCCAATGTTGTTACAACTATTAGTGGTGCTGGAAGTACTATTGATACAGATATCTTAGGTAGTTATATAATAAAGTATCAAGTAACTGATCCAAGTAATGGTTATAAGGCAACAGTTACACGTACAGTAATAGTTAATGATAAAACTAAACCGAACTTGATAATACCGGATAACATTGCTTTAACACCAACAGAAGTTCTTACTTTTAATGCTAGAACTGGTGCTAGTGCAACTGATAATTTAGATGGTACTCTAACACCAGCAATAGAAATCACAGGTAATCTAAGTATTCTGCCAGGTACATATTATTTAACTTATACAGTA
>Ga0265294_10010481_pt1 | contig 10533 bp, 14 predicted proteins | sample MunlanPumphouse3_FD_192504 | JGI IMG/M metagenome (GOLD analysis project Ga0265294, IMG submission 192504) | Groundwater microbial communities from a municipal landfill in Southern Ontario, Canada - Pumphouse #3 | ecosystem: Environmental > Aquatic > Deep subsurface > Groundwater | place...
TCATGAATATATCAAGCTTCTTAGTTTGGAAGGATTAGAACATCATAAGCCCTATCAGCTTTCCGGTGGTCAGCAGCAACGAGTGGCGTTAGCGAGGATTTTAGTTAGTGAACCAGATATTCTTCTTTTAGATGAGCCCTTTAGTGCTTTAGATGAGCATTTGAGATCAACTTTAGAAGTAGAATTTATTAACTTAATTAGGAAATTTGGTAAAGACACCATTATTGTCACCCATAACAAAGAGGAAGCCTATCTATTAAGCGATAGCATCGCCTCGATTAGCAATGGAGAGATTGTTATCTATAAGAATGCGAAAGAACTATTTCTTAAACCTGAATATGTTGAATCGGCGATTCTTGCGGGTTGCAAGAACTATTCCAAGATTCAAAAGATTGATGAACAGACTATTTCATTAACCGATTGGGGAATCAAGATTCCTATAACAATCACTAATGAATCATTTATTGGAGTGAAGAACGATGGCTTTGCCATGGAAGGTGATATCAAATACCCGATTCAAATTATCAATGTCTTTGAAGAACCAGATAATCTTTTAGTTATCTTTCGTTTTCAAAATCAAGTGGAAGGCACTCCCTCTATATTTTGGAGGCCTTCAAAAGACATGAAAGAAACACTAAAAGATTTAAAGGAAGTGGCAATTAAGTGCGATTCAATTCTTCTTTTAAAATCTCATTAATGACATATTCCATTTAGCATCAGATGCATTTTGAGATTATTAATATTCAATTATTTTGAATAAAAGAAATGCGAGCAAGTTTATCAATAACTATCCTCATCAATTAGATATGATTATCATGGATCCACCTCGTAAAGGTAGTGATGAGAAATTTCTCTCATCGGTGCTTTCTCGTAAACCTAAACAAATTATCTATATCTCTTGTGATCCTGAAACATTAGCAAGAGACATTTTATATCTTAAAGATAAGTATCAAGTTACTTTTGTCCAACCAGTGGATATGTTTCCTATCGATAGTTGCGTTTATGAATTTTTATAGTGACAACAGCACACGTGAAACAAAAAGCAATAAAAAATTTCACATAGTATTTTAATGGTGGGAAAGTCATGGATATGAACGCTAGTGGCATTAACAAAGTGGTTAACCTAAGACATGACTGTGAGTTTATTTTCAATGAGAATGTCATTTCATATCCGACAAACTATGTCGTCTTGTGCGAGATAAATAAAATAGCAGAGGAAGACTTCTAATATTCTGCCGGAAAGATTAGATCGGCAACAGTTACTATTGGCGGATCAACATATGTCCTGCCAATCCCATTTGAATTAGATGTTAAAGAGAAAATAAGAATCATAATAGAAAACGAATAATCACCTATTGGTATCGCTATAGAATTAACATTTTTTGCCATGAAAGCTCAAGTTTATTTAGATGGAAACAAAATGTAACAAAAATACTTTAAGCAAATTTGATACACAATTGCTTAACCAATATTTAGCTGAATCCTATTTTATACTGGAACTGATTGGAATTAATGTCTTCAAAAAAGAAAAAGGCCATAAAAAGTTGCTTCTTTTATCGAATGAAGATGCCGAAAATAACCAGATTGATGCGAATATCTATGTTTCTTTACTCTCATTGAAATCCGCTGGAATTATTGATGGCAACGAGATTGAAATTCTCACTGAAATAATTAATCCATCCAATCAGCAAAGTGTTGCTAATTTTGGGGTCGACGGAGTCGTTATTTCCAATAAAATGATTTCTCTTTATTTGATTCAATTGTTAACTCATTCGGATTCGAAAAGATTTTATCGTGATATCATCTCCACTGATTCAGAAGAAAACGATGGCAACATTGACCTTGATATCAACTTGGCAAAAGAGCTCCTTGATATTAGTTCCTCTCTCACCTTCTCTTCCAAATCGGAACTGGTTAATGCTTTCTATTATTCCTCTCAAAAGAAACGCATGATTATCGCTTATAAAAAAGATAACATCGTCGTTTTCCTTGCCGATAAATTGGATGTCGAAGAAGAGATTATTATTGAACCCAACACAGTTATTTATACAATTGTTTACCAAAGATAAACTGATTTTTTGCACAAAAGATTTCATTAATGATGTAGAATGATTTCATATCAAGCAAAGATGATAGGGAGCAAATTATGTCTTTTTTTAATCCGGTTAAATATATAAAAACAATTTATTTCAAAACCCCAGTTGATGTTCTGTTTGATTATGTAGAATGCGATATTGGTGATGCACTATTTGAACTAGGTCAAAGGTATTACCTAGGGAAACATGTCAAAAAAGATATTGCCAAAGGTCTATATTTAATTTCCCAAAGCATTAGATTTCATTGCCAAAATGGCAAATTATTTTTCCTCTCCGTGATTGACAAGACAAATTATTTGGATGTCTTAAGCAGCAACGACGTTCAAGGAAAGATAAACATTGCCTTGTTTTTTATTTTTGCAAAACGAACAAAAAAAGAAGAGGAAAAGGGACTTGATCTTCTAATCTCTTTTTCACAGGAAAATCTTATTGCTGGCTTAGAACTTGGAATGTTTTATTTTGGGAAAAAGCAATATGAGAAAGCATTACCGCTTTTAGAAAAATGCGCTCAAGAAGGCAACTCAAAGGCTCAATGCATTGTTGGTTGTATGCATCTTTTAGGATACGCTACAGAAGTTGACAAAGTTAAAGCCACCTCTTACTTTTTAAAATCTGCTAATCAAGGTTACCCGTTAGGAAGCTATTCCCTTGCCCTTGCCTATACACATGGTTACCAAGGAAGGCGTGAACCAGTTTTAGCAATTCCCTATTTAAGTGACGCCTCAAAGAAAGGTCACATCGAATCTATGATTCTTCTTGGCAAACTCTTTTTAAAAGGCGATGATGGTGTTTCACCAGATTATGAAAAGGCGCGCGATTTATTTGAATGTGTTAAAAAATCTGGCTCCTCAAAAGTGGATGAATACCTCGGACAAATGTATTTTAATGGATATAGTTATCATGTTAACTATGATTTGGCTTTTGATTTACTTACCAATTGTGCAACCATAAATGATGCTCAATCATTTTATTGTCTTGGACTCTTATATAAAGCAAAAATTGAAAAAGTTAAAGCAAAGGAATTTTTAGAAAAATCAGTTAAGCTTGGATCCACCGATGGAAAAGTCGCTCTTGCGGAAATTTATCTTGAAGAGGGAGCTTACCAAAACGCTCTTAAATTGCTTAACGAAGCAAAGTTACAAAACTGTCCACGATCCTACTCCATCATTGGAGACATGTATCATGAAGGACTTGGCTTATCCACTGATTTTAAAAAAGCTGTCTCATTTTATATTCGTTCTATTGAATTAGGGGACTCACATGGTCAATTTGTCTATGGAAAGATGCTTTTCTTCGGGGAAGAGAAACTTTTAGACCAACGTCAAGGCGCATTATATTTAGCACATGAAGCAGATTCAGGGAACATGAAACTGCAAATGATACTCGGAAAATACTATTACGATCATGCTGACCACTCCCTTGCTTTCCACTTCTTTAATCAAGCTGCTAAAAACGGCAATGCTGAAGCAATGTATTTTTGTTCATTATGTTTAGATAATTTTGGTGAATCAGAGCGCTTCTTAAGACAAGCTGCCGAAAAGGAACATGTTGATGCAATGAACGAATGGGGAAGAAGATGTTATGTTTATGAAGACTATGATTCCGCCATTCATTGGCTTAAAGCAGCTGCGGAAAAAGGCAGTTCAAAAGCCTCGTATAATTTAGCTCTGTGCTATTTGATTGAAGATAAGAAAAAAGGTCGGACAATAGATTATACCGAAGCAAGATGCTGTCTTGTTGATGCCATAGCCGCTGGCGAACCGGGAGCTCAGAAACTTCTCGACGAAATTGATTTGTATGATTACCCTGAGAAAAAATATCGAGGACCATTTGGCAATAATGATGGTCATTGATCTGATAAAACAACCATCTCGGTATCGACAAGCTATTCCTCATTCTGGAACAAGAACTTCCTAATTTTTGATTTTATTATGCAGCCAGCGGAATTTTTTTCTTTGTATTTATTTTTTTAGTAATGGTAAAATATAAAAAATGAGAACAAATCCACTTCACTACATTTTTTTGGCTCTTCCTTTTGTTGTAAGCCTTGTAATTGGAATCATTGGAATTATTACTGAATATAACAATCCCGAGACTTTTTGCGTGGCTTTCGCTTTTATTGGAGTCGCTTGTTTATATCCTTTTATTCTCGCTAAAATACCCGATTACAATTCAGAAAAAACAAAGGTATTTGTTGTCTTGATGATTGTTCTCTCATTAGTGTTAATTGCTATTGTCACAACTCTATTTTTTGTTTTTCCTAATAGTTATCTCGATTATGCGGAACTGTATCAAAAAGATTTTCCAAGGTTGATGATTCCTCCCTTGCTGTATTTTGGTGCCATTATCGGAGAAATTGTTTTCGTTCTCTTTGCTAAAGCAAAGGAATGGAATATGGTTGTTTACTATTTTGGAGTTTACTTATCATTTTGTATTGGGGCAATTTTAGGCGTTATTTCGATTCCAATCATTTTATTCTATTTGCTTATCAAATTCATTGTCATTGCCAGCGCGGTGGGGTCTTCTGGTGGATCATCAAGTTCAAGCGAAACCAAAACAACTTATGAAATTGATGGGAAAGATGCTACCGATATCGGTGGTGGCGAGTTCCGCGATAGTTCTGGAGATGTTTGGTACCAAAAATACGGAGACAGTGATCATGTTTATCGAGATGTTGAAGTTGAAGTAGAATCGGATGATGATTAGTCCCTTGATTATATAGTCATACATACAGGGTTATATGAAAAAGAATCAAGCAAAATCAAAAAGAGCAATCTGTTCTCCAGAGAACGATACCTATTTTCGCAAAAAAATATCTAGCCTTTTGTCTTTGAAAAAAGATGAACATTCTTTCTCTTTTATCTTTGACCGCCTAAACGATTTCAAAATCGTCTTTTTTAAAATATGTTGCTACGCAGAATTTTATATCGCACAAAGAAAATATGAGAATGCCATCAAATTTCTTAAAAAGCTTGTTAAGGTCTACAATTACTATTCTAAAAAAGAGAATTATTTCTTTCCCGCTTCTTATATATGTAGAGTCTATCGAAATCTTCTCGACTGCTATTTGAATCAAGGAAAGAAAAAAGAGTATTCCTCTATACTCAATAAATATATGTTTCACACCAGTGGTGATAGCTTTGATGATAAGAAAGACATTAAAGAGAAAATAAAGTCTCTTTTTTACTACCTCGACAATGCCCCGCTTGATGTAATTAATCAAACCAAAATAATTAATTACTGTATCATTTTTTCTACCAGAATTGATTCCTTTCCTAAAACAAGTGAGGAGAATGCATATAATGATATTTTGAAATTCGATTATCTACTCTTTTGCTTTTGCCAAAAATGTGAAGTCAATAAAAAAGTATCTTGGTATTTTCTTGATTCTCTTGCCGCAGATATTGTTGAAGCAGATGGTGTCGACAAACTAATTGTTGGTAAAAGCAATGCTAGAAAATATCTACATGAAATTAAAAAATTATGTGATGAAAACACTTTTGAATATCCTATTCATCGGAAGACTCTTCATTTTGAAGCGATTCGTTACTTAAAAGGAATAATAAAAGGAGATTATGATGACCAAAGAAGAAAAATATCTTCAACTTTTTGAAGAGACATTAGAATCATGTTTGAAAGAAATCAGTGAATTGGCTGAAACCTTTTTTAAGACTGACAAAAATGAAAATATTGAAGCTCAAGAAAAGTTTAAAAATCACTACTTGCTAAATGTCTATTTTTTAATACTAAACATCGCTATGTATAACGATGATGTGAATCCCGAAGAGCGACAAATTATTGAAGAGATGCAAAATAGAATAAATCTTTTTTCAATTCTTGAAGTCACCACTGAAAAAGAAACACCCGTCGACCTTAGTGGTTTTATTTCTGGTCCACACAAATTGTTTCTTGAATATATTGAGAATAGAATGAAGCCAATCATCTTTTCTTTTTATTATCATGTTGCTTTCACTGAAGTAACAACGAGGAAAGATGAATCATCGCACGATCTTTTTCTTAAAATTATCGATGGAATAAAAAAACTTTGCATTTTATTTATGCTTGTTGATGAGGAAGATAAAGAGGAAAGAGAATATATTATTGATTTAGTTGTTAGAACTCAATTTGATATATACAACCAGTCCTATAAGACAGCCGTCACCTATTATGGTTAAAAAAGGAATTATTTATGATCAATGATTGTAAAAATATCAAATCACTTGATTTGGAAGATAATTCTAATACAACCAAACTTAAACACGTGAAAGAAAAAACGCCTCTTTTGGATGAATTTGATTCCACAGAAGAATATCATCTTGTTGACGAAATTGAAGATGAGGTCGATTCCAATACGTTGTCAAAATCCCATAAGAAAATAGGAAGAGAATCAAACTATAAAGACCAAATTACCGTGGAAGAAATCAAAAAATTTGAAGTTGATTTTCACTTAGAACTCGAACTGCTCAAAAAAGAAGCAAAAAGAAAAGAATAAAATCTATAGACATTTGTACTTTGTGTGAGCAAAGAAAAATTAGAAAAAATACATTACTTTATTGTGTTCAAGGAAAGGAATGCCACAACAAAAAATATGAAAAGAGGAGCCAATTAACTTAGCTCCTCTAGGGGGTTGATACTAGCCTAATCCCTGCTAAGAGATTGGCTTATGTTTTTGTTCGTCAAATACGACTGATTCGTATTAGAAATAGAACATTGCGCCGGTAGTGTGGCGAGTGATGGCGATTGACATAGTGGTGAGAATTAACGCACAGACAATCGTGCCAACCCGGATATTACCGGTTTTCTTGTAGAAATAATGTCCGAGAACAGCAATCAAAATCATCGGGGCAAGCAAGTTCCAAATCATGATACTTGGATCACCGAATGTGAAGTATGTTTGTCCAGTGGTGACTAGATGTGTGTAGTTGATAAAGATCAATAAGACGATGGGGAATAAGTTCGCTAAAGCGATGAATAATGTGCTACCCCATTCTGGGATCTCTTTGAATCGTGCTCCAGCATTGAGCGAGGTGTTAGCGAACATGAATACTAGCCAGAATGGTAAGTACTTCAAGATTTCTGGTAACCACTCATAGCGTGGGAGACCGACGCCATAGACCGATATTCCAAAATTCATTTGTGTGCCTTTGAAAGCGATGAATTGAGGGAGATACATTAATAAGACGAGGAGTAATGAGAAGAGGGCGAGTTTTCCGAATTGAGCGAAGCCTGAGAGTTTAGCATAGCTAAATGGGCTGACGACTTTAACGCCATCTTTTAAGTGGCAGAGTTTTTTAGCGATCCAGTTAACGAATAACATGAAGATGCTGAAGATACCACATACGAGAGTGAAGAAAGCTATACCATTGATATTGGGCAAGCCGAATGTTGAACCAAATAATCTTGGTGCAGCATTATAGCAAGGATAATACATGAAGATTGGGAAGAGAATGAGCGGAACGAAAGTCACAAGATTTGGCGCATGCAGTTTATCAAAGATGGTTTCTGCAATTTGATTTTCCAACTGGCGAAGGAAATTACTATAAAACTAATGGTGGGAAATTCCTTTTCGATTGCTCTCTAAAAAAGAACATTCCTATTGGATGGAAAGTTTGTTCGTTAAGCGATTTGATTAGTAAAGTTTCAAATTCTCACGATTATTCTATGGATTTGCCTACTGTTGACTTGAGTATTATGGCATCAGGAGACGTTTCAATTAATCAATTTAACCGAAGCAAAGACTTTGCAACAAATCTTTTTGCCCTAGAGAAAGGGAATATTCTTTTTGGTGCAATAAGACCGTATCTTAAAAAATGTTGTGTTGCACCCTGCGATGGCGCAATGACAGGCACTGTTTATCAATTTAAACCAAAAAGCAAAAATTATTTTGGATATGCATTATCAACAATGTCGAACGACTTCTTTTTCGATTATGCAGTCAAGATTTCTAAAGGGACAAAAATGCCAGTTGTTTCAGACAAGGATTTACTCAATTTCAAAGTGCCTTTCGATGAAGAAATTATCAAAAAGTTTAACGAGCTCCCGTTCATCCATTTGTTAATTAATACGACAATGATGAGCTACAAACTAAATGAGTTGAAGAATCGCTTGATACCTTTGTTGATTAATCAACAATTAGCTTAGTTGGCCATTGATTAGTAATGGTAATAGCAATTCTTTCTCTTTCATCAAGAGACATGTATTTTCTTCAATTATCGAAACAAAACTATATAGTTTTTCGGTTTTTTGATGGAAGGAAACAAGTTTATCATTAGCTGGAAGGTGTATTAATAAAGAAGACAAATCTTCATTATTAATTGCTTCTTGGGTTGCACCATGTGCCAATTTGTCTTTAGTGGTTTCAAAGTAAGGCAAGGACACATAATTGAGAATGTATTCGAATGAGATGGAATCACATTGAATTCCACAGAAGCCTGTCGAAAACACAAATTTTTTGACAAGAAAATAAGCCTAATCTGGAAGAAAAATGTGCTTTATACTATTTTTCATTTTTGCAAACCAAACGCTGTTATATCTCGGTTTCATATTGGCTCGGTTCTCCCTACTTTCATAATCAATGAGTGATGGATTCATATTCACATAGGGTCCATTCACATCAGCAGTAGCTAAATACTTTTTTGTTCCAGTAAATCTTTCTATGCCAGGTTTAATCAATCGTATGTACGGAAATTCCAATAGAGGAACTAGCTCTTTTTCATTCGCAAAAGTTTGACAAAAAATGGTGTGGCCCATATCTTGTAACTTTTGGTTCTATTTAGCTATTTTCCTTGCCCTAACTAATGATGATTTGCTGATTCCACTCAACGCTACAACTTCTTTATACGTATGATTATCAAGCAACTCAACTGCCTTTATTAGTTCTTCACCTGTGAATTTTGGCGGTCTTCCTTCTTTGTAATTTGGATCTAATCTCGCCAGTTCTTTTCCAGTTTGAGTTCTTTCAACGATTGTGTTTCTTTCTAACTCAGCAACTGCGAGCATTGTAGTCAAAAAGAACCTTCCCATTGGTGTGTCTTCCAAAAGGCCAATATTAAGAATGTGAATTGCAATTTTCTTGTGAAAAAGATTTTCAACTACCTTTATTCCTTCAACAGTGTTTCGAGCGAACCTATCTAGCTTTGAAACCACCAAAATATCATTTGGCGTTAGCTTTTTGATTAGTCGCTTAAAGACAGGCCTATTCAGTTTGGTCCCTATATATTGTTCTTTAATAATTATTGCATCTGGATACTTTTGTATTATCTCTATTCTTTGTGTCTCTAATCCATATCCATCCAATTGTTTCTTGGTACTAACTCTTGTATATCCGTATATCATGTTAATCCTCCGTGCAAATTCGCAGTATTGACATTATCTACTAGATTACTCATCATTCGTTAAAAGATTGATGAAGACTAATGTTTTGTGGCTGATGATATTTCTCTTTCTTAACTATTAATTTCTTGAAAGGCCGAGTTTTATTAACTGAATTACATGTCTTCATTGCTAGTGAGAGTGTCCATTTAGTAAAATAAAAAATAGATTTAAATATGTTAAAGTTAAAAAAATTTACTCTAGAAGATGTCGATGTTCTTTCTCCAATTATGAAAGATGCTTTTAATGAAGATTCAAGAATGCATTTACATAAAGATGGTGGTCCAGAAGGATACGATAATGGTGATTTCTTAAGGAAATGGTTCTTGTCCCCAAGAGCGACAGCTTATGTCATCCTAGACGAAGGAAAGCCAATTGGCGGAGTTAATCTTTTTATCAACGATAATGGTATCAATTACCTTGGCTGTATTTTTATCTCACCAGAATGTGAAAACAAGGGATATGGACAAAGAGTATGGTCACATATTGAATCCTTATATCCCAACACGAAAGAATGGCGGACCGAAACACCTATCTTCTCAACAAGAAATCATAACTTCTATATTAATAAATGCGGATTTGTCTGCGTTCATATTGCCAATCCTAAAGACCCTCTTGAAGGGCAATTTCAACTCCGCAAAATCATGAAATAGTGCTCAAAAAGCTACTATTTTTTAAATATTTCAACCGTTTCGTTCTTTTCTTGTTTCTTAGAAATAGGTAAGTAGAGGAGAGGACCCACAATTAAAAGGCCGGAGATAACATATAGGATTATTGAATAAGCCAAACATAGAGTTTTGTAATAATTATAAAAGGCCTGATGATCAGTTTCATCGTAATATATCTCACCATTGATACTGATGTAATAGAAAGAATAACAAGGCACTTTTTCATCATAGTAAGATGACTGCTGTTCATCATCATTTTCTTGATAGTGAAGAACAATTGTTTGGCCAACGGTAAAATCGTTATAAAGAGCAGCGTTTCCTTGATAGACTATTTCGCGGACGGGAGCGGAATATAAAATCATCTCATCATCAAGAGATATTCCCATATAATATTGATA
>Ga0265294_10010482_pt1 | contig 10530 bp, 10 predicted proteins | sample MunlanPumphouse3_FD_192504 | JGI IMG/M metagenome (GOLD analysis project Ga0265294, IMG submission 192504) | Groundwater microbial communities from a municipal landfill in Southern Ontario, Canada - Pumphouse #3 | ecosystem: Environmental > Aquatic > Deep subsurface > Groundwater | place...
GAACGAGCTCGATCACTCTCATCCCATCAAAGGTCGGCATCATGTAGTCGGAGATTACAAGATCCGGACGGAACGCCTCCAGTTTCTCAACGAAATCTTGTTCAGTATCAACGACTGAAACCTCATCTCCGGGAATACCCTGGAGATTTTCCTTCTAGCCAGGTCTACGTCAGTGTGCAGATCCTCTGCGAAAAGGATCCTTATTCTCGCGTCCTTACTCATCCTTCGCCAAACCTTGATGGAAGCCTGTTAAGCACCAACCAGTAATCGTTCATCTGTCTCAAAGACTCAATGAAGTTTTCGAAATTCACGGGCTTCACTATATAACTGTTCGCCCCGAGTTTGTAGGATTCTTCGATATCCGTCTCTTGTGTAGAAGAGGTCAGAACTACTACCGGTATTAGACTCGTTCTCGGATCTTTCTTAATCTCTCGTAAGACCTCTATACCACTGACCTTAGGAAGTTTCAAATCCAGTAAGATCACTTTTGGAGAATTGCTGACACTACGGTCGCTGTACTTGCCAAGCGCAAATATGAAATCGAGAGCTTCCTCACCATCTTCGGCGACCACAATATTGTTAGCCAGTTTACTTTTTTTAAGTGCTCTAAGGGTAAGTTCTATGTCCTCGGGGTTGTCTTCTACCAGAAGTATCTCTACTACGCTATCGGTCATGCTTTCACCTCTCGGGTATAGAAAAATAGAAGGTCGCCCCGTGGTCTTCTTCCCCCTCGGCTCTGACGAAACCCCCATGTCTGTGAATGATTCTCTGAACAATCGAAAGTCCGACACCCGTTCCTTCAAAATCCTTTGAACTATGTAGCCTTTGAAAAACTTCGAAGAGTTTGCTTTCGTATTTCTGGTTGAACCCGACACCGTTGTCCTTTACATAATAAGTGTTTACTCCATTTTCTGAATAACCGGCGACCTCTATTGCTATAAGCTCTCTAGAGGCAGAAAATTTTAGCGCGTTTGAAAGCAGGTTAACCCAAACCTGCTTCATCATAACTGCGTCTCCGTAGGCCTCAGGCAGATTCTCTAGAGTGAATTTAACCTTATCGCGGAGTTCTACAGAGATGACTTCGTGAAAGATAGAATTCACCATGCTGGTCATGTCAATCTTTGATTTGACAAGTTCAGTTCTATTTAGCCTGGATAAGGCCAGCAAATCAATAATTAGCTGATCCATCTTCTTTATGTTGCGCTTTATTACTCCAAAGAGTCTCAGGCCTTCACTGTCGAGGATATCGGCATAGTCCTCCTCAATTATTCTGGAATAACCGTCTACTGCTCTTAGAGGAGCCCTCAAGTCGTGCGAAACTGAGAAGGCAAAGGCTTCTAATTCCTTGTTGACGGCCTCCAGCTGTGTGGTCCTTTCAGCTACCCTTGCTTAGAGTTCAACATTCATCCGTTCCACTTTTTCCTGGTAGGATCGGATCTTTGTGATGTCGTGAAGGATCTGCAGCTTCGATATACTTCCGTCGTCATTGATAATAGGAATGCTTATCACTTCACAGATGCGGCCACTTTTTTCGAACCCGCATTCCCATCTTGCCGGTTGACTAGAAGAAGCACTGTCGATTCTGCACCAGGGACAAGGAGCTTTGAGTCCTTGAAAGAACTCAAAACACTTCTTATTCTCTATGAGACCATACTCCTTAATCAATGCGGGATTCGCGTAATCGATGTAATAGCTCTTGTTTATCATGTAAATGCCTTCGGGAATGTAGTTCAGAATTTTATGAAGCTTCTTTCTTTCTATCTCGAGCTTCCTCTCGGCATTTTTCTGATCGGTAATGTCCCTGGCAAAAACCGATATCCCTTCTCCTAACGGATAGATATTGATCTCGAGTGTTTTGGTCTTTCCCCCATGCTTATATTCGAAGACAGCAGATTCCGCTTTCCCTTTCAGAAGAACCCGCCGGTATGACGCCATCGCCTTCGCAGTAGTAGCATCTTCGGAGAAGACATCCGTTACATGCTTCCCTATCACATCCGCGGAACTGATTCCAGTAATTTCCTCACAGGCATTGTTCCAGTATATGTATTTCAGATTTTTGTCGAGTGCATAGAGCATATCTGTTACGCTTCCTGTGACTTTCGCGAGAAGTTCCTTCACTTCAAATCGCTGCCTCTCTCGCAACTTTTCTTGCGTAACATCAAAAGCGTATATTCTTGCTCTTTCGGTATCTGGAATTGGACTGAGTGATAAAAAAAAGATGCTCTTTCCAATTGTCTTTTCGTAGTTCACAGGGAGAGGTTCTTTCGACTCCCACATATGCTGAGGGATCTCTTCGGGTAGAAATACACCCGGATCTTTCAATCCATTTGAGTTCAGAACATCTGTAGCTGCTGCATTCCTGTAGATTATGCTTCCGTTGATGTCAACATCGAGGATAGGGTTTACATTCTTATCGATCTCCGTGGAAAACCGTAAGTCGTTCTCTCGCGAATCAGATTCAGTCCTTTCGTGAATCATGAGAACCCCCTGATTGTTGGATGAAATTGTATGACTACTGCAAATGACAAAGGAATTATAGCATTTCGCATGTTGTCAACATCACTGAAAATGACTCATACATTGTTCATGTCTTGAGATGAAATCTGACTTTGAGAGATCTCTCTGCTACCGAAGTCGCACTAGAAATGTCGAAGCATTTTAACTAATCGGTCATGGAAATGAGCTCAAAGGATCTTTTGCAAAACACGAAGGAATCAATAGGGGGAAGTAACTTGCCAGTCACTTCTAGTAACCGGTCGCTGTCTTTGGCAGAGACCAGTTCCAACTTTGCTGAACAAACAGCTAAATGGAGAGTATGGAACGTAAGACTGGGCATCACTTTTCGACGAAGTGGGCATTGAGACTTGGCGTGGTTTAAACCGTTTCTGATAACCCGCTCCTCCTAACCGATTTTCATAACCCGTTCCTGGTCGTGGCTCTTTCACCGCGCAGCTGAACTGGCCAGGCGTAGCCTGACTGGCCTCGCTAAAGGTGAGACCGGCTACTCTTGTCTCTTGCGAAACAGCCTCACTTCCCCGGATGTTACTGCTGGCCAACTTCCTGAGAGGTTCTTTTTGAAGGATGGAGGACCTTTGCGCGACCTACATTTACTTGTTTCCCGACTAGGGCAGAATTATGGAGACTAATACTCGTTGGATCTCGAGATCAACCATTTACCAGCTACTTTCTGCACTTTCCAAACTTAAGTTCTGTAATCGACCGGACCAGAGGTCCATGAGATAACTGCGTCAAATTCCACCGTTGCTTCGGTCGCTCCTTCTCCTAAATCAACTTCAACATCACTGTTTCTATTGAAGTAAATGACGTTCCTTCCTTCAAATCTGCTTGAATAGGCATCGACAATCTGCGAATAGGACTTCATCGCTGTGTTTATAAGAGCCGGGTTAGTGTATAACCCCGCAAGACCGACTGAATTCTCCGCTTCCCAGTATTTCTCAAAATCCTTGACGAGCCCACTGATTTTGATCACAGGATCAATGATGAAACACCCGGAAAGAAGCATAAGCAGAACGGCTATTAAAGAAATGTACAGAATGACACGTTTCATTATCTCGCCCCCATTTTAGTCGCAGATCCCTTGCAAATATGGAAGACATGATCGTTCCTTCAAAATCCATAATATACCAAGTATTCTAGCATCGATCACGCTGAAAACTGTTTGGATGGAATACCTCTCAATGAAGGACGAATTTGTCTCAGCAGAATAATTAGCTGGCGCGATAGCGACACCTGTCCAGTTGGTCAATTATTATATAGCTTCATCATCCAAATTCGTCAGGTAATTGCGCTAAACTGATGTAAGATGGAGTTGGAGGTGGGATTGTGAAAAAGAGATTGCTATTGCTTGTGGCTGTTATTTTCGTAATTGGCTTGACATTTGGAGCGGGTGACAGAAAAACCCTTGTTGTAGATATAAATGGCGGGCAGTACAAAAGCATACAATCGGCAATTGACGATGCTAGATCAGGGGACACTGTGGAAGTACTTCCAGGAACTTATAGAGAGAGCCTGACAATAAGCAAGGATATTTTTCTTAAGGGAGCTTCTAGAGATGAGGTCATAATCATTCCCGAAGAAGATGACCTGGCAATCTTCGTAAGGGGCGCCGCCGAGTTCTCGATCGAGAGTATTACGATCATGACTTCAAGCTCGGCTATAAACGTTTCGAGGTCCTCAGGACAGATTGTTGATACTTTCGTTGCAGGCGGGCGTTTCGGAATTTCGTTCAGCGGTACCGGAATGACCCTTAAGATAATTGATTCGTATGTAACATGCTTTCAAGGATTGGGAAATGAAGATCCACTAGAAACGAGGCTGGCAGGAATATACGCGTACGGTAATGCAACTTTGATTGCCGAGAATTCTGTGTTTGAAAGAAACGGTGTTGGAATAAGTCTTACCAACGATCTCAAATACAGAATAGAGAACTGTACATTCAAGCAAAACAGCATAGGAGTGTCGCTGGGAGGCGACGCGACGGGTTCTCTAATAGGAAACATCATAACTGAAAATGTAGAGAATGGAATACTCATAAACTCTTCATCCACTACAACGGTAAAGAACAACCTCTTCTACGGCAATGTCTGGCATGGACTGGATCTTTACCTCAACCGCTGTACCGAGTGTGAATGTGGCGGTGACGAGTTCACTGGAACAGTTGTTGGATCTGGCAACATATTCGAATCTGAGGATGAGATTTGTCCGCTCGATTTCTGGGACGACAGCTTCTACAGCTTTGACAAGAATCTGGGAAAAGAGTAGGCCAATTATTCACATATGGAAGCCTTTGATATTCTTGCTATCTGACGAGTAGCGATGATCGTCAAGTTCTTTTTTGAGTAACTCCCTTTCTGTTCTCCAACTATTTCAGGGCTTGAAAGTTAGTAGTGATTCAGTTCTCAGTGACTACTTTGCCTTCTATAAGTACTGTTCTGAAGACAACTGCCTGTAGATCCGCGAAACTTGAAATGCAGTTTGCCTTCTTCCTCAATTCACACTCTGCAAAAAAGACAATGGTATACTAATGTTGGTGATAGCAGAATGCGGAAAACCAACTGGGACAACATAAATAAAATAGTGGCGATCGCGCTGAGTATAGGCTTGGTGATTGCATTAGTCATAATGGTATTCGCTTTTATAAATCTTACAAAAGCAAATGCTTCTTCAAAGGCCTTCAGGGATACCCTCACTGAGTCATATGGCATTGAATCCAATCAATGAGAAAGGAATCCACATCCCTCCAATCACTTGACAAGGGCCAAATACTGGACCAACGCAGCTGAAACAGGCAGATCTCTGGATGTCGTCCTGTCATCCAAGTTCTGTTTTTTTGCACTATAGATGTAGCAAATTGATTGCTGGCCACTACAATGCAGAACAAAGAGTCATCCACAACTGACAAGAAAGAGCATTTCTCCCATCATCTCCACACAGATAATCGGAAGCATTCTCGGTGATTCTTGGTGAGATGTTAGGGATTCGAGATAGAAAAAGAAGTTGCTCTTCGTCGGAAAAGAGAAGAGCTTTACTGGCTGGAACTTCAAGATCCATAAGCTAGTAGTGCAGACTTTGGGCAACTCCCTTCATAGACCAGCGAAAGATGGATCTTCGAATCTTCTCACTCCAAACCGAGTGCCCTCTACCTTCCCGAGATTTTTTTGAATGACTTACAGGGGTCCGATCTTGGACGGCCAACTTATGACGTTTAGCAAAAAGTCATCGGCCTTCACCAGAGGCAAAGGCCGATTAAATGCTCTTACTAAGGCTCCCTAACAGGCATCACAATCTTTGTCAGGTACTGGTCCTCAGGAAACTCCGGCCCGTTGTAATAGTATTCATAAACGGTCCCAGTAGGAACATATCCGCTCTTGCTAATCCACTCGGCCATTTCACTGTACACCGTCTCCATCTGACTGTATGGACCCATGTAGACAGAAAAGACGCTTAACCCCTCGGGAATGGAGCTCTGAATGATGTCGCCTTTTCCGGGCAGGTCGGATGAAACCGGGAAGCCTATCTCAACATCAAGATTCTGCATGTCCATGTTGTGATAAGCAACAAATGGGATATCTGCAGGAGATTCCCCCAACTCGCCCAAATAGGCGGCAATCTCTCCATAACACTTTCCAATAAGAGAAGGTAGATTCTGAACGCTCGTTTTTGTGCGGACAACCAGAGTGGAACTTGCACAGCGCTTCAATAATGCGATAGGTGTTAGCCTCGGCATAATTACCCCCTTTAATTCTTCTAGTGACTTGTGTCCCGTCAATAGTATTTCCAGGTAGATCGGATCAACTGAATCAAACGAGACCAAACCAATAATAATACATTTTCCTGAAATACCGATGCTTCATTAGAAATCCAGGGCATATGACATGTCCTGAATCAAATACTACCGTCCCCAGGATAGCGCTGTCATTACTCTATTGCAGAAAGCCATGTATAATCCGAGCCAACGGGATAACCGTTCATCAATGCAGACACGGCGCCGGACATATTCTCGCCAGATTAAAGCGTGATGTTGGGCAAGAGCAGTACGAAAGACTGTTATGACATCTTCTAATTGATTGTATGGAAGTAGCTGCAATTGTCATTCACTGACGAGAGTGTAGACTGCAGAACGTGGAGCACCATAAGTAATCAACACCACTACTGGGATAGGGCAGTCGGCATCGGCCGTTTCTTATAAAGCTGATGCTCACTACTCCAATTTTGATTTGACCCGTACGCGAATAGAAATTCATCAATAGTAGTAATGTCAGACGAATAGAGATCGATCATCCTAGTTCCTCTTTCAGAGGCGCTTCCAATCATTCACTATTGCCTGTACGCCTTTGTTTGTAGTCGTTTCTGAACATTTCTAGAGACTCTTTCCGCGCTTTGGAGAAATCAATCGTTTCTGGTAGTTTGATAACAAAGGAGAGTCACAAGGAGGTTGAACTAATCAGGCATGGGTATCGTTAGAAATCTATACATCTCTTTCAGAGTCAGGTCTAACCGTTTTTTCAGCCGCACAAACAGAAACAAGACTTCTCCCGACTCTAATGCGATCAAAGCAATGCGGCTTTGCCGGGCGATGAAGTAAGCATATGTTCGACAAGAGAGTTATCTTTCTCCCTGTAGATGAGCGATTCTGCACGAGAGATTATTTCCTGTTGCTGGCTCGTGCCGCAAATATTGACGTCGTTACTCCGCCGAAAGTTTATCTGGGGGCAAAGAAAACGCCCCCAGACCTTCGCCGTCTATCTAAATGGCTTAAGGAGACTGTCCTGCCGGGCGATTACCTGGTCATTTCTGTCGACATGCTCGTGCACGGCGGACTTATACCCTCGAGAATAAGCCTGGACACTCTGGATACCCTCATTGAAAGGCTCGGCCTGCTGGAGGAGCTGAAAAAATCGGACGTGAAGATCTACGCAACCACGACTATCACAAGAACGCCGTTCTACAACTCGTCCGAAGAGGAACCGGATTACTGGCAATACTTCGGGCTGGACATGTATGATCTCTCCAGACTTCTTGCCAGGAGCTTTAGAGGTGAGATGGTTCACCGCTCCATGATAGAAAAGATCGGCAAGATTCCCTCTCACTTCGTAACGGACTATCTTGTGAGACGAATAAGAAACAGAAAGCTTGTCTCTTCAGTAATAGAACTGGTAGACAAAGGCGTGATTGACTTTCTGAATCTAGTTCTCGACGATAACAGCAAGGAAAGCATATCCCTTGCCGAAAGTGAGATTCATCGGGCCATGGTAGACTCCCTCAAAATAGGATCGAGGGTCTCAATTCATGCAGGCGCAGATGAAGCGACACTTAGCCTACTGGCTAGAGTGCTTTCTGAATCGGTGGGAGAGATCCCGACCTTTGAGGTTCATTACGCCTCTCCGGAGCACAAAGATTTCATTCCACCCTACGAAGGCTCTCCACTCTACCAGGGCATTCAAAACCATATAGAGGCGGCCGGAGGAAAGGTGGTCGACAGCGCAGGAGAGATTCTGCTTCTGGCAAACAACCCGGAAGTCGGTCTCGACAGCGCTCAACAGCTCTCCGCTCCCACCGACTTGAGTGCGTATGATAGGTTCTTTCGCGAGATCGAAGCGGCAGATTCGATCATAAAGGGTATAGCCGATGTGAAGTACACCAACGGCGCAGACAACTATTTGGTCGAAGAGTTGCTTAAGAGAAGCGAACTGAACTGGCTGGAAACGAATTACTCGGCCTGGAACACAGCAGGAAACACTCTTGGAACAGTATGCGCCCATTCTATAGTCCAGCTCCTGGGAAGTAAGGGGCTGCTGAAGGTAGATCAGTCAAGGATCAAGGAATTGCAGGCGATCTTCTTCCTTGAGCACTGGGCATTTCAGTCGAATATACGCAAGAGGTTGCTGGTCGAGGCAGAAAAAAGAGGGTCAAAGCTGTGGACTGTAATTCCCGTCGAATCATGGGCCGAGGGATTTGTAAGGAGTGAACTGACTCCCTATATTCCTCCTGTTCGAGATGCGCTGGAAATGGAATTCGAGATCGAGCGACTGTTCTTTCCCTGGCACAGATCCTTCGAACTCGGTCTTTCGATTTTGCAGAAAGACGAACCCAGAGGTGACTGAATTGCGTTCAGAACTGCTTAAGAAGATAGAGAAGAGAATAATCGTTTCGTGCCAGGCTTTAGAGGACGAACCTCTACACGGCCGTGGAATTATGGTGCTTATGGCGAAGGCTGCCATAATGGGAGGAGCCGCTGCGATAAGGGCAAACGGGGCACAAGACATTGAGGATATTAAGTCCACATTCGACATACCCTTAATCGGACTTAACAAACGAGACATTGAGGGATATCCGGTTTACATAACTCCAACTTCGGAAGACGCCCTTTCGATTTTGAGAGCGGGAGCCGATGTTGTCGCCATAGACTGCACACTTAGAAGGAGACCGGAACCTCTCGATTCGATGTTTGCCGTAATAAGAGAGAAGTTCCCAGAAAGGCTCATAATGGCCGATATCTCCAGCATCGGGGATGCGAGGGAAGTATCCCGTCTCAAGCCCGATTTTCTCGCTACCACGCTTTCTGGCTACACAGATGAGACACTAGAGAGACCGCAACCGGATATCCGACTGGTAGAGGAGCTGGCCGAAGAGTTCGACATTTACGTGATTGCGGAGGGCAATTACTGGCAGCCGGAACAGGTTGTGAAGGCCCTTGAGGCCGGGGCCTTTTCGGTTACTGTGGGAAGTGTCATCACGAGACCTCAGTTGATAACAAAGAGATTCACGAGTTATATTGAGGAGTGGAATAAAGAAGGCTTCAAATCCCGGGATTAGATCGGTCCATTTGGGTTGCTGAATGGTAGTAATTCCGGACCTGATTCAAATGCAATAGTTGTGGATTTTGAATCCTCTCTGCAGATGTCTATAATGAAAAAGCCATAGATTCTCAAGAAAGAGTTTATTGAGGTAACAAGACCAACAAGGAGGTAAGATTTTGAAGCGTCTGTTTGCATTTCTTTTGTTTGTACTCCTGACTCTAACGGTTACGATGGGTTTGAGTGAAGAAGAGAAGAGACTCGAAATCCAGGAAAGAGTCGAAAAGGCGGCCAGGCTGATCGAAGAGAATGGGCCAGAGATATTCTCGCTTTTCTACGATAGAGACGGCGAGTTCTTCATTGGTGAGGAGTACATCTTCATCTACGACGATAGCGGAACCAATCTAGTCAATGCGGGAAATCCAACCGTCTTTGAGGGTAGAAACCTGATATCTCTCAAAGACAAGAACGGACTCTACATGATTGTCAGGATCTTCGAAGTCGCCCTAAATCAGGGAGGAGGCTGGCTGGATTTTTACTGGCCCTTGCCGGACGGAGGTCCCGCGACATTCAAGAGCGCCTACGTTATGTCCGCTACTCACGGAGAGTTGACATATGTGCTTGGAATGGGATATTACAAACAGGAGCAATGAGTTATTTGGTTCTGAATGAATAGCAGAATACTCTAGTACCTGCAAAGGCAAATCAGGTCTCGATATGCTTCAAGAAGACCTACGGTTTGCTTATAGCGTAATTCTGAAGCGAGGTGTATGAATGCTTGCTCTCGGAATAGATATTGGCGGAACGATGATCAAGACGGCGATTGTGGATTCAAATGGCACACTCTCCGAGAAGAGATTATTTCCAACCTCCATAGATCTAAAAGACCAGCTCTTGGAGATCGTTAGGGAAGAGCTAGCCGCGCACAAAGTGGAAGCTATAGGCATCGGTACGGCAGGAAGAGTCGATCCTGTCACTGGAAATGTGAATCTGGCTACGAGCAATCTCGCTAACTGGACCGGAGTACCTGTAAAGACTCTCATCCAGGAGAATACAGGCGTTGTTACAGCCGTTCTGAACGATTCAAGTGCGGCTGCATTCGGCGAATGGTTCTGCAACTATCGTCGGGCGGAAACCCTGGTCATGATAACGGTGGGGAGTGGCCTTGGCGGAGGAATCGTGATAAACTGCTCTCCTCTTCTCGGAAAGCGCG
>Ga0265294_10010483_pt1 | contig 10529 bp, 5 predicted proteins | sample MunlanPumphouse3_FD_192504 | JGI IMG/M metagenome (GOLD analysis project Ga0265294, IMG submission 192504) | Groundwater microbial communities from a municipal landfill in Southern Ontario, Canada - Pumphouse #3 | ecosystem: Environmental > Aquatic > Deep subsurface > Groundwater | place...
TTAGTTAGTCCTACAGACTCAACCAAAACTCTTTGGAACAAAGTGTCTGCGCTCCAAGAAAAAGAAAGAGCCAAGGGCGGAGTTTTAGATATGGAAACAGAAATCGTTTCCTCCATCACCGCTTACCCGGCAGCATATATCGACTTTGACAATAGAGGCCTCGAAAAAATCGTTGGACTTCAAACAGACAAGCCTTTAAAACGGGCCTTTATGCCTTTTGGTGGCATCCGTACCGCTGAAGAAGCTTGCCAGACTTACGGCTATACACCCGATTCTAAACTGCATGATATTTTTACCAATTTTCGCAAGACGCACAACCAAGGTGTGTTTGATGTATATACTCCTGAGATGAAAGCAGTTAGGCGCAACAAAATAATTACTGGCCTTCCCGATTCGTACGCAAGAGGAAGAATTATCGGCGACTATAGAAGAATAGCTTTGTATGGAATCGATGCGTTGATGGAAGCGAAAGCTTACGATTTCTCCCACTTTGGTGACAATTCCATGACCGATGAAATGATTCGACAAAGAGAAGAAATTTCTGATCAATATAGAGCTTTGGGCGACTTAAAAAAAATGGCTAAAATTTATGGCTTTGATATATCTCACCCCGCAAATAATGCCACGGAGGCTTTTCAGTGGTTATATTTTGGATACTTGGCCGCTATTAAGAATCAAAATGGCGCCGCTATGTCCGTCGGAAGAATATCGACGTTTTTAGATATATATATTGAACGCGACTTAGAAAAAAATATCATAACTGAAAGCGAAGCTCAAGAATTGGTAGATCACTTAATAATGAAACTAAGAATGGTTAAATTTGCTCGAGTTCCTTCCTACAATCAGCTTTTTTCCGGTGATCCTATATGGGCGACTTTGGCGATTGGTGGCCTTGGCGACGATGGTCGTTCAATGGTAACAAAGAACGATTTTAGAATTTTGCAAACATTAGTCAACATGGGCCCAGCTCCTGAGCCAAATATCACGGTCCTCTATTCTCACAAGCTGCCAAAAACATTTAGAAAATTTGCGGCGGGCATCTCGATTTCAACATCTTCCATCCAATACGAAAACGACGATGTCATGAGACCTGTTTGGTCTGATGATTACTCGATTTGTTGCTGCGTATCCGCTAACCAAACTGGCAAAGAAATGCAATTCTTTGGTGCTAGAGCCAACTTAGCCAAATGCTTGCTGTACGCGATCAATGGAGGCGTTGATGAAACCACTCACGCACAGGTCGGACCAAAATACGAAAAGGTGACCGCTGACGTATTGGATATCGATGAAGTTTTACCAAAATATTACAAAATGATGGACTGGCTATGTGAAATCTATGTAGGCACTTTAAACGTCATTCAATACATGCATGACAAATATTTTTATGAAGCCGTGCAAATGGCGTTGATTGATACAAATGTCAGACGAACTTTTGCTACAGGCATTGCTGGATTTTCTCACGTTGTCGATTCTTTATCCGCTATTAAATATGCAAAAGTGACTGCCATTCGCGACGAAGAAGGAATCACTACTGATTTCAAAATTGAGGGAGAGTTTCCTCGATATGGTCAGGATGACGACAGAGCAGATGATATAGCTTTAGAGATTTTAAAAGCCTTCATTGACACAATCAAAAAGCATCACACTTATAGAAATTCCGAACCAACCACATCAATTCTCACCATCACTTCGAATGTTGTTTATGGTAAAGCTACTGGAACTCTTCCAGATGGACGCAAAGCCGGCGAGCCCTTATCTCCAGGAGCTAATCCTTCATATGGAGCGGAAAATTGTGGGCTGTTAGCCTCTTTGAATTCCGTTGCCAAGCTGCCTTATGAATGGGCGCTAGATGGAATATCAAATACTCAAACTATCAGCCCCTCTGCACTGGGTCATACTCACGAAGAAAGAAAGGATAATCTAGTCGCTGTTTTAGATGGTTATTTCCTTCAAGGCGCACATCATTTAAATGTCAACGTATTTGGAAAAGAAAAATTGGTTGATGCAATGGAGCATTCTGAAAAGCCTGAGTACTCTAATTTCACGATTCGCGTTTCTGGATACGCGGTTAAATTTATCGATCTAACTAGGGAACAGCAGCTTGACGTCATCGCACGCACATGCCACGAAAGCCTTTAATCATATGTCTACTACTGGTTACTATCGTTCAATCGAGACATTTGCTTTGGTCGATGGACCAGGCGTGAGAACAGTGCTTTTTTTGCAAGGTTGCAAAATGCGCTGTTTATATTGTCACAACCCAGAAACATGGAATATTAATAAGGATAATCCGATAACGGCAGAACAATTTCTCGAAAAAGCTTTAAATTACAAACCATATTGGCAAGATTACGGCGGAATAACAATTTCTGGCGGAGAACCATTGTTACAAATTGATTTTTTAATCGAAATAGCGAAACTAACTAAACAAAGAGGCATATCGTTTTGTTTAGATACTTCGGGAAACCCGTTTGATAAGAGCAGTGAAGATTTTATGCAAAAATTCGATGAATTAATCAAATATACAGATTTGTTTCTTTTGGATTTAAAATGCATAGATAATGATGCTCATAAAAATTTGACTGGATGGGAGAATGTGAATATTTTAGGCATGGCAAATTATCTTTCTAATAAAAATATCCCAGTTTGGATTAGACACGTGCTCGTCCCTGGCCTCACCAACAAGCGCGACTATCTTGAACGATTAGAAAATTTCATATCTTCGCTCAAAAACGTCGATCGCGTAGAAGTACTTCCATATCACTCACTCGCGAGGAAAATGTACCGAGAATTAAATATTTCTTATAAACTAGATGGAGTATCCGCTCCTGACAAAGCCGAAATAAAAGAAGCAGAAGATATTTTACAGGTAGAAAAATATACAAAATATTTATCTTTAGAAAAATACAACAAAGAAATATAAGCTACAAGTCAATATTTACTGATATTTAATAGGAAAATTTCAGTTCTATTGGCTTTTTCTTTCGCAACGAAGCTATTCTTTCCGCAAGATATTAATGATTGAATTTGATTTATATTCAGGTTATCCACAACTTGTTCACAAGTTATTCACAAAAAAAATCTATATTTTTATGTCGGTTTTGAAACCGCTTGAAAATCGTTTTCAATTAAAAACTTTTTCCACTTTCAATTTTTTTATTTTTTTTATTTTTTTATTATCTTTTTAATATTACAACTATCTTGGTTGTTAAAGTTGTATTGCCAATACAGCGCTTTGCTGTTTAGTTATTATTAAAAAACTTCAACATTTATTAAAATTGTTTATTTTCACAATATAATAATACTAAAAAACTACTAAGTACCATTTCCTATGAAAATGCCGTTTTTCATTATGTTTTTTTATAGTTTTTTTGTTTGATTTTCAATATTTTAACTGCTACTCTATGTATACACTTTTAGAAATTGAATGTTGGAAAGGGTCGGGGCAATTATGGAGATTTCAGGTCTACAAAAACTTACATTATTAGATTATCCAGGCAAGTTAGCTTGTACCATCTTTACACGAGGATGTAATTTCACATGTCCTTTCTGTCATAATTCTTCCTTGGTGCTATTAGATAGGCACAGAGCAAATTTGATCCCAACGGATGATATTCTTCAATTCTTAAGAGAACGCTTAGGAAAAATTGACGGAGTATGCATTACGGGTGGTGAACCATTAGTTCAAGTCGATTTAAAAGATTTCATTAAAAAAGTGAAATCTATAGGTTACAAAGTAAAGTTGGACACAAATGGATATTCGCCAAACAAGCTGAAAGAATTGATCGATGAGAATTTGTTGGATTATATCGCTATGGATATTAAAAATTCATTTCCAAAGTATAGCGTGACGGTGGGAAGAGACAACGTCGACATAGATAAGATAAAAGCTTCGATTGAAATTATTAAGAAAAGCGGAATCGACTATGAATTTAGAACAACCGCTATCAGAGAATATTTGGATCTCGACGACTTTAAGGAAATAGCCAAAACACTAAAGGGATCTAAAGCATATTTTATTCAAAATTTTATTGATTCAGGGTCGGTGATTAAAAGTGGACTACACGGATTCGATAAAGATACTTTATTGAAATTCAAAAAACAAATGGACGACGCAGGAGTTCCTTGTGAACTACGTGGAGTTTAGCAAGATTTTATAGAAATATATTGAAGGGGAAAGAAATTATGTATCAAGTAAAAAGAAGAGACGGCGAGATTGTCGAGTTTGACATCGACAGAATTTGCAAAGCTATGATTAAGGCTTTTGAATCAGTTAATCGAGATTATAATCAATCACAAATTAGATTGTTAGCTTTAGAAGTTACATCTGATTTTGAAAACAAAATAAGCAAAGGGCTAATTAATGTTGAGGATATACAAGATTCAGTTGAATCAGTTTTATCAAAGGTTGGTTTTGTGGATGTAGCAAAGAGCTATATCCTTTATAGAAAGAATCACGAAAATCTTCGTGAGATGAAAAAAACAGTTTTAGACTATAAAAAATTAGTCGATAGCTACGTGAAAAATTTAGACTGGAGAGTTAAAGAAAACTCTACCGTTACATATTCAATTGGAGGCTTGATCCTTTCCAATTCCGGCGCTATCACAGCAAATTATTGGCTCTCGGAGATTTACGACGAAGAAATTGCAAACGCTCATAGAAACGCTTCAATTCACTTGCACGACCTCTCTATGCTTTCAGGCTACTGCGCTGGTTGGTCTTTGAAGCAATTGATTCAAGAAGGTCTAGGTGGAATCAGAGGGAAAATAACTTCCGCTCCCGCCAAGCACTTATCAGTCTTATGCAACCAAATGGTCAACTTCTTAGGTATTATGCAAAACGAATGGGCTGGCGCACAAGCCTTTTCGTCTTTTGATACATATCTAGCGCCTTTTGTGAAGATTGACAATTTAAATTATGAACAAACAAAAAAAGCCATCGAATCATTTATCTTTGGAGTTAACATTCCTTCGAGATGGGGAACGCAAGCACCTTTTTCGAACATCACGCTCGACTGGACAGTTCCTGCTGATTTAGCTGATCAGTTTTGTATTGTAGGTGGAAAACTAACTGATTTCAAATACAAAGATTGTAAAAAAGAGATGGATATGATCAACAAAGCCTTCATCGAGACTTTCATCGAAGGCGATTCCGAAGGAAGAGGTTTCCAATATCCCATTCCTACATATTCAATCACTAAAGATTTCGATTGGTCCGAGACTGAAAACAACAAGCTATTATTTGAAATGACCGCGAAATACGGAACACCATATTTTTCCAATTTTATCAATTCAGATATGGCTCCTAGCGATGTCAGATCTATGTGTTGCCGCTTGAGACTGGACTTGAGAGAATTGAGAAAGAAATCAGGTGGTTTCTTCGGCTCAGGAGAATCGACAGGTTCAATCGGTGTCGTCACAATAAATCTCCCGCACATCGCCTACCTCGCGAGCGACGAAGAAGATTTCTTCAAGAGACTCGCCCACATTATGGATGTGTCAGCTAGGTCACTTAAAATTAAGAGAAATGTCATATCAAAATTACTATCAGATGGATTGTATCCTTACACCAAGCACTATCTAGGAACATTCAACAATCACTTTTCAACAATTGGTTTAGTCGGAATGAATGAAGCCACGCTGAACGCTTCTTGGATTAGAAAAGATTTAACTAATCCTGTCGCTCAAGACTTCTCCATTAAAGTTTTAAACTACATGAGAGAAAGATTAGTAAAGTATCAGCAAGAATATGGTGATTTATATAATCTTGAAGCAACACCAGCAGAAAGCAGTTCGTATCGCTTGGCTTTGCACGATAGAGAGAATTATCCAAATATAATTTGCGCCGGAACCCAAGATGCTCCTTACTACACAAATTCATCGAATTTGCCCGTTGATTATTCAGATGATGTATTCTCCGCGCTCGACATTCAAGATAAATTCCAAACGCTCTACACTTCCGGAACCGTTTTCCATACTTTCTTAGGAGAAAAGTTGCCTTCGTGGAAAGCCGCGGCTTTATTAGTCCAAAAGATAGCCTATAACTATAAGCTTCCCTATTACACCATTTCACCTACATATTCCGTTTGCCCTGAGCACGGATATATAGCTGGAGAAGAAACAAAGTGCCCGATATGCGGAAAAGATACAGAAGTTTATTCTCGTATAACCGGTTACTACAGACCCGTTTCTAACTGGAACAAAGGTAAAGCCCAAGAATTTAAGACGAGAAAAGTTTATGTTCCAAATATCGATGCTGATAAGTCCGAATTGAAAATGAGTTGCCCATCCAATAAATCTTCAGATGATTCCACATCGATAAATGCGGAAGTAAAAGTTGGCAAAACTTATGAATATTTATTATTTACCACTCCGACTTGCTCAAACTGCAATATGATTAAAAAAATACTCACCGAAAGCGGAATAGCCTTTACGACTATCGACGCAACGGAAAATCAAGATTTAGTTAAACTGTATAATGTGAGCAAAGCGCCTACGTTAATTATTAAATCTGATACGGATTATAAGATTCTTGCAAACATCAATCAGATTATCGCTCTAGCAAAAAATATCTAATCACAATTTACAAAATTGTACAAAAAAACGAAGGAGTTAAATCCTTCGTTTTTTTAATAATTAATAAACAGAAATTATAATGTTGCCCAAGCAGCGACTGCTTGATCTACATAAGTCTCAGTTGAAGTAAGAGAAGAGCCAGTTGCGACTCCACCAAAGGAGAATATACCTGTTTCTTCATCTTGAACAACTGCAGGTTTTTCTGAAAGGTTAAGACCATTTAAAGCAGTTTGAATACTAGCGATGTTAGTTTTCCAACCCGCCCAGTAAGAGTTATCTTCATCGGCTTTAAAGTTTGTAGTATAAGCAGTGATTGATCCTAAAGTATAAGGAGTAGCAAAAGCTGTTCCTTCAGCGTCAGAAACGATAGAAATCGCATCGTTTTCGACTTGAGTATAATACCATCCGGCATTTTCAGAGATATAAGTAAATAAGTTAGCAATCTCATCGTTGGAATAGACAATCCATTGATTATTTGCATCAGCTTGAGTTAAGAGAGTTCCGGTAAATACTTTATCACCAATTTTGATGAATTTTGCCATTTCAACATTGTAATCTTTACCCCATGCAGTATAAGAATATGTGATGACATCAACGTCTTGACCAGATACTTCTTTAGAGTTGATTGAAGCCCAATCACCGGGGGTGAAAGTTTCGTCAATCGTCACTGATGTAGTTAAAGAATTTGCAACAACAATTGTCGTTTTAGATACACAAACTCCATCAACTAAGCCATATGCCGATGCAGTACCCTCAACAGTTTCACCGCAAGATGCGAGTGAGCCAGCAGTTAATACTAAAGCAGCAACAAATAAAAAGTTTTTCTTCATAAATAATTTTTCCTCCATGCAGCCTGTATATGTGGCTACATAAAAATTATAAGTTATAAATAATGCGTTGTATACCAATATTGTCAAAAAGTTTCAAACTTTTCATATTTTCCCTACTTATTTAACACTCGTTAAGCTTTTGTAAACATTATGATGCAATTATTGTAGCTTTTATTATTTTTTAATTAAATTTGGGATATTAATTTTGAAATGTTTTGATAATATTAGTCATTGAAAGATCATAATTATCAGGAAAAATGAATAAAAACGACGTTAAATTCTCAATAAAGATAGCACAAATGAGTCAAAATACCTTAGATATTGTGTTAGATAGAACAATATGCTTCATTTTCCTACCTTCCAAATTTGACATTTAAGTTTAACCATTGAAGAACGATAAAAACTTGAATTTCTAAATATATATATTTTAAGGAAAAACTCATTAAAAAATCTCTAGTAAACAAATTTACTAGAGATTTAGTAAAACAACTATAATAACAAATTATTTAGAATCGGTATTTTGAGTTATCGTCTTTCTTTTTTTGTTTTTACTTATAATCTTATTGACGATCAAAGCGACCGTACTTCCCAATATCATGACCAAGAATATAATAATGAAAACAATAGTAGTAACATTATCAGTCATCCATTGTTCAAGAATAGAGTTTACTAGTAATGGTAACATTATTTTTCCCTCCTCTTCATTGGAAATTTATTCAAATACTTAAGTAAAACAACCACTGCATAACTAGCCATTCCTACATATATGACAGCTTCTGTCGTATATAGAACTGGTTTCCACCACTCGTAAACATCTTCCTGAGTTCCAATGATTGATCCTAAATCAAGCCCAGAAGTATTTGCTGCATAATATTTTGTTTCAACGAATGTATATAATATATTTTTCGCTGACTTCTTCATAGCAATTATTGCTGTTGCACTTGTTGAATCATCATATGTATCCATAGTGCCATTAGGATTAAGCATTAAATCATTACCAGCTCTAATCCCTTCATCAATGTCATTAACATTACCGCTTTGGTAATAATCAGAAATACAAGAACCTTCAAAGCCCCATTCATCTCTTAAGACATTTTGAAGAAGAGCGCTCGAGCCCGTACTTCTAACTGTTCCAATTCTATCTACCGATATCATCATAGCGTTTGCGCCACCTTCTTTAACTGCAATCTCAAAGGGCTTGCAATATATTTCACGAAGTGCTTGTTCAGTTAAGAATTTAAATTCGCCATTTCTACCAGTATCGCTATCATTAGCAACAAAATGTTTTATGTATGAATAAACGCCTTTTTCTTTAGCTCCCAGTATTGTGTAACTACACATTACTCCACCCAAGACCGAATCCTCTGACCAATATTCAAAATTACGTCCGCCAAGAGGAGACCGATGAGTATTAGCTCCAGGAGCGTACCATCCATCAATTCCAGCCACGCTAGCTTCAGTACCTATACTCAGTCCCCACTGGTATGCCAATTTCCAGTTCCATGTTGAGGCAATAACTGTCTCACAAGGATAATTAATAGCAAAGCCAGTTTCACTGCCAGTAACCACCGCATTAAATCCAGATGGACCATCCAAATCCACAGCAGCAGGTTTACCAATCGAATCAATAGAGATAGTACCAAAACCGCCTTTTGAACACAAAGTACCTAGGGTATCAACATCGAGTTGTGAAACAAGATCTTCCCATTTTTGGTCTGTTATGTCTAAACCAGCAACATCTTGTATAGTATAATTCGTCGCTGTTGAGTTGGTAATCGGCATTTCATCATCAGCATTAATTTTAGGTGAATTAACATACCACGTTTCCTGCTTAAATTGGTCTGACATTTTTACAGTGTCGCCGAACACAGGGAAAGTATCGGTAAAGTTTTCACGAGTCATATACGTCACATTTAGATTGCAATCAAATCCGTCAACAGAATAAGCTTTAGATTCATCGCTTAATGCTGTTTCAACTCTAGTTGAAGAAGCACCACTTATATCATTGGTATAATTTGTAAATCGATTTTCTACCTTATTGCCTGTTTCAGGATCATTTTCATATTCGAAGCCATCACCTGCGACGTTGTAATTGTAAATTCCATCATCGTAACTACCTGTCATATCTTTAATAGTGTGAGCATCAGTTCTTAATGAAAAGTTATAGCTTCCATTTTCAAGTTCATATCCCATAAATCCATTATTATTCTTATCATAGCAATCATAAGAGGCCATGTCGGAAACTTTGACACTCAACTCTAATTCTTGCACTTCGCCTGGATCAAGTGAGTCTGTTTTTCCAAAGGCACCTAACTTTAAAGCGGGTTTTTCAATTCCGCCAGAAGTATAAGGAAGGTCGTAATAGAGTTCTACAACATCTTTGCCGAATGTTGTACCGACGTTTTCAACTAAAACTTTAAACGTGATTTCATCATCAGCACTTAAATTGCTGCCCTCAGGGATAGATACATCTTCTAATGTCCAATCAAAGTCAGTATATGATAAGCCATATCCGAATGGATATTGAACTACGCCTTCGTATCCCGAACCATAATCGTTATAAACATCATCGAAGAATCCATCTTTATCAGCTGTTTCGTACCAGTAATATCCAGTATAAATATCTTCGCTGTAGGTCTGGTAATCGCAGAATCTCGCTCCTTGACCTTCTGGCCAGTGAACACCATCTGTTCCAGCATTTGCATATGAAGGAGCTGTAGCTAAATCATAGGCAAAAGTATCAACCGTATGACCACTAGGAGTAACGTTGCCTGTTAAAATTGAACCAATCGCATTACTTCCGTGATTTCCCGGCATGTACATCACCATTCCCGCATCAATACCTTCATCATTCAAGAAACCGCATTCCATAGGATTTGCAGTATTCATAACAACGATAACTTTACCAAAGTTTTGTATCGCCACTTCAAGCATCTTTTCTTCTTTTTCGCTTATGGTAGAATATTTTCGAGTGGCATCGACATTGCCATTTTCATCATATTGAACTTTTGGAAGATCAGTGCCTTCCGCACCTCTTCTTCCCAATACAACAATTGCAACATCAGAGAAACTCTTGGCTTCAGTAAGAAGCGAGTCGGTATAGAAGCTTTCATCTGGTTCATA
>Ga0265294_10010484_pt1 | contig 10529 bp, 8 predicted proteins | sample MunlanPumphouse3_FD_192504 | JGI IMG/M metagenome (GOLD analysis project Ga0265294, IMG submission 192504) | Groundwater microbial communities from a municipal landfill in Southern Ontario, Canada - Pumphouse #3 | ecosystem: Environmental > Aquatic > Deep subsurface > Groundwater | place...
CCCCGTATCTGCTGGCCAAAGCGCGCGGCGGCTATCGTCTTGGTCATGGCCAGATGTTCGACCACATGTTCATGGACGGTCTGGAAGATGCCTACAGCAAGGAAACCCGTGGCCGCCTGATGGGTACTTTCGCCGAAGAATGCGCCGAAGCCTACGGTTTCACCCGCGCCGCGCAGGATGCCTACGCTGTGCAGTCCACCACCCGCGCCATCGAAGCCAGCAATAACGGTTCCTTCGACTGGGAAATCGCTCCGGTCACCGTGGCCGGCCGCAAGGGCGATGTCACCCTGAGCAAGGATGAAGGCCCGTTTGCCGTCAATGTCGACAAGATCCCGACCCTGAAGCCAGCCTTCAAGAAGGATGGCACGGTGACTGCCGCCAACTCGTCGTCGATCTCTGATGGCGCCGCAGCGCTTGTCCTGATGCGTGCTTCGCAGGCAGAAAAGCTCGGCCTCAACCCGCTGGCCCGCATCGTCGGCCACGCCACGCATGCTGGTGTGCCGGCCAAGTTCCCGTCGGCACCGGTTGGCTCGATCGAGAAGCTGTTCGCCAAGACCGGCTGGAGCGCCGACAGTGTCGACCTGTTCGAGGTCAATGAAGCCTTCGCCGTGGTCGCCATGGCCGCGCTGCACGATCTCAAGCTCGATCCGGCCAAGGTCAACGTGCACGGCGGCGCTTGCGCCCTCGGTCACCCGATCGGCGCTTCCGGCGCACGCATCCTGGTCACCCTGCTGGGCGCCCTGAAGAAGTACGGCAAGAAGCGCGGTGTTGCTTCCCTGTGCATCGGCGGTGGCGAAGCTACGGCCATGGCCGTGGAAATGCTCTGAGCCTGACGCATAGCGGCCTGCCGGATACGATTGCCCCGTGCGCACCGAGTCTTCGACCCTGACCTACGCCAAGCTGGTGATCGCCATGGCGTTGTGGGGCGGCACCTGGGTGGCTGGACGTGTCATCGTTCAGGAGCTCGATGCCCCCCTCGCCGTCAATGCCTTGCGCTTTCTGGTCGCGGGGCTGGTGATCGGTGCGGTCATGGTCTTTTCCGGGCAGACCATTCCCTGCCCGGAAAACCGGCAGGACTGGCTTCTGGTCTGGGGGCTCGGCTTTTTCGGCATCTTCCTCTACGGCATGTGCTTCTTCTTCGGGTTGCAGCACATTCCGGCCGGGCGTGGTGCCCTGGTCGTGGCGCTCAATCCGGTTGTCATCGTTCTCCTTGCCTGGTTCGCCGGCAAGGAGCGTATGACACCGCGCAAGGCGGGCGGTTGTCTCATGGCCCTGGTCGGTTGTCTGACCGTGATCGGTAATGGCGATCCGCTCGCCCTCCTGCACGGCAGTATCGGCACCGGGGAGATGCTCATTCTTGGCTGCGTGGCGGCCTGGACGACCTACACCTTCATCGGCTGGCGCAGTACGCACCGTTTTTCGGCGCAGGCCACCACCCTCTACGCGTGCCTCACCGGCGCCAGCCTGCTCGGTCTGGTGGCGCTCGTGCAGGGCGACATTCACCCGGCGCAGTGGTCGTGGCGGGTGTGGTCCGGCATGCTTTTCCTCGCCGTTCTCGGCACTTCCGTCGCTTACACCTGGTTCACGGCTGCCGTGCACCAGCTGGGCGCCGGGCACACGTCGGTTTTCATCAACCTGGTCCCGGTGTTTGCCGTCCTCCAGGCTGCCTGGCTGCTGGATGAGCGGCTGGGCTTGTCGGTCCTGCTGGGCGGGCTGCTGGTGATTGCCGGGGTGGCGTTAACCACGATGCACACTTCACAAAAAACGACTTCTCTGGAGAAAACAGCATGATTCTTACGCAAGAACAGGAAATGATCCGCGATTCCATGCGCGCCTTTGCTCAGGAGCGCCTGGCTCCTTTTGCCGCTGAATGGGACAAGACCCACGCCTTTCCGGCCGAAGCGCTGAAGGAACTGGGCGAACTCGGTGCCATGGGCATGTGCGTGCCGGAAGAATGGGGGGGCGCCGGCATGGACTACATGTCGTTGGTGCTGACGCTGGAAGAAATTGCCGCCGGTGACGGCGCCACGTCGACCATCGTCTCGGTGCAGAACTCGCTGGCCTGCGGTATCACCCAGAAATACGGTACTGACGCGCAGAAGGAAGAATGGCTGAAGCCGCTCGCCCGCGGCGAGAAACTCGGCTGCTTCTGCCTGACCGAACCGCACACCGGTTCCGACGCTGCCGCCATCACCACCCGCGCCGACCGCGACGGTGATTTCTTCGTGCTCAACGGCGTCAAGCAGTTCATCACCACCGGCAAGCACGCCCACATGGCCATCGTCTTCGCAGTCACCGACAAGGCCGCCGGCAAGAAGGGCATTTCCTGCTTCCTGATCCCGACGAATACACCGGGGTTTGTTGTCGGTCGTACCGAAGACAAGATGGGTCAGCACGCCTCCGACACCGTGCAGATCATCCTGGAAAACTGCCGCGTGCCGGCTTCCGCGCTGCTCGGCAAGGAAGGCGAAGGCTACAAGATCGCCCTCTCCAACCTCGAAGCCGGCCGCATCGGCATCGCCGCCCAGAGCATCGGCATGGCGCGTGCCGCGTTCGAGGCCGCCGTGCGTTATGCCAAGGAGCGCGTCACCTTCGGCGTGCCGATCATCGAGCACCAGGCGGTCAACTTCAAGCTGGCCGACATGAACACCCTGCTCGATGCCGCCCGCCTGATGGTGTGGCGCGCCGCCCAGTTGAAGGACGCCGGCAAGCCCTGCCTGAAGGAAGCCTCGATGGCCAAGATGTTTGCTTCCGAAGCCGCCGAGAAGATCGCTTCCGACGCCATCCAGATCCACGGTGGCGTCGGCTACACCAGCGATTTCCCGGTCGAGCGCATCTACCGTGACGTGCGTATCAGCCAGATCTACGAAGGCGCCAACGACATCCAGCGCCTGGTGATCGGCCGCACCATCGCCAGCGAGTAAGGGCGGACATCATGAGCAAACACAGGCTGCGTCCCGAAGTGACCCTCGATGCGCTCAATGCGCGCAGCGCAGGGCATCTGCCCGGCTGGTTCGGCTTCGTGGCCAGCGCCATCGAGCCGGGCCGCCTGTGTGCGCACATGATGGTGCGTCCGGAAATGCTCGCCCCCAATGGCTTCCTGCATGCCGCATCAGTCATTGCCCTGGCTGATACGGCGGCAGGTTTCGCCACCATTGCGCATCTGCCGCAAGGGGCCGAGAGTTTCACCACCATCGAACTGAAGAGCAATTTCTTCGCCACGGCGACTGCGGGTCGGCTGGATTGTGTCGCCACCGCCGTCCATACCGGGCGTGCCACGCAGGTCTGGGATGCCGAGGTGATGAGCGAGGACGGCCGCCGTCTGGCGCTCTTCCGCTGTACCCAGATGGTGCTCTGGCCAAGAAACAACTAAGCAGGCGGTCTGTCATGCCTGCCCGGAGCCGGATCGGCGACCATGCCGAGAGATGAATCAGGAGCTGCCATGACTGCACCGCTGGAGTTTTATTTCGATTTTTCCTCGCCCTATGGCTACCTGGCGTCCGAACGCATTGACGCGCTTGCGGCCCAATTTGGGCGCAAGGTTCGCTGGCGTCCGATCCTGCTCGGCGTCCTGTTGCGCGAAACGGGGGGAACGCCGCCGACGCAGGTGCCTGCCAAACGCAGCTACTTTCTGTGTGATTTCGCCCGCTCGGCGCGTTTCATGGACATTCCCTACGCCCAGCCGCAGCCCTTTCCCGTCGCCACGCAGCATGCCGCCCGCGCCTATTACTGGCTGCTTGACCAGGACCATGCCCTGGCCCGCCGTTTCGCACATGCCGTGTTCCGTGCCTATTTCGTCGACGGGCGGGACATTTCCACCAGCGAATGCGTCCTGGCGCTGGCTGCCCAGGCGGGGGCCGAGCCAGCCGCCCTGGCGGCAGCGCTGCTTGAGCCGGTGCTCAAGGAACGACTCAAAACCGAATGCGCGACAGCTCTGGTCAAAGGCGTCTTCGGCTCGCCGCACATCATCATTGACGGCGAACACTTCTTCGGCGCTGACCGCCTGCCGCAGATCGAGCGCTGGCTGGCCAGCGGTGGTTTCTGACCTGCCATGAAACTGGCACGACTGCTTGTCTGGTGTGTATTACTCGGCCTTGCCGGCTGGGGCTTTGTCATCGAGCCCAGCATGTTGCGCCAGCGCCAGTTACAACTTGCCGTGGAGGACTGGCAGGGACCACCGTTGACGATTGCGCTGGCCTCGGACCTGCACATTGGCGCACCGCATGCCGGATTGCTGATGCTGCGGCGGGTTGTCGACCAGCTGAATGCCAGTCAGCCCGACCTGATCCTGTTGCCCGGGGATTTCGTGATACAGGGGGTGCTGGGCGGTGATCCAGTCTCGCCGGCAGTGATTGCCACCGAGCTCGGCCGCCTCAAGGCGCCGCTGGGTGTATTCGCAACCCTGGGTAATCATGACTGGTGGCACGGTGGGGAAGATGTGCGCCAGGCACTGAGCGATGCGGGGATCACGGTGCTGGAAAATTCCGCCATCCGCTTGCCAGGGACGGCAGCACCGCTCTGGCTGGTCGGCTTCGGAGACGACATGACCGATCACGCCCAGCCGGAAAAGGCGTTGGCCATGCCTCCGGCGGACGCCCGGTTGATCGTCATGATGCACGATCCCGCCAACGCATCCGCACTACCTGCTCGGACACTGGTTGCCTTCGCCGGTCATACACATGGAGGTCAGGTGCGGCTACCGTTCTACGGCGCCCTGCTGACTCCGGGCCGTGCCCCGCGTAAACACGCCTATGGCTGGATTCCCGATGTTCCGGCACCCACGTTCGTCAGTGCCGGCGTGGGTACCAGCATCTTGCCCGTACGCTTCAACTGCCCACCCGAGACGCTTGTGCTGCGCTTGGGCAATAAGGAACTCTCATGAAAAGCATCTGCGTCTTCTGCGGCTCCAATGCCGGCAATCAACCAATCTACCGCAGCGAGGCCGAAAAACTCGGCCGGCTGCTTGCTGCTCGCGGTATCGAAGTTGTCTATGGCGGTGGCAATATCGGCCTCATGGGGGCGGTGGCTGATGCCTGTCTGGAGGCCGGGGGCACGGTCGTCGGCGTCATTCCGCAAGCCCTGATGGGCAAGGAAGTTGCTGGGCGCCCGGTGGATCACCGGGCATTGACCCGGCTGGAAGTGGTCGATTCCATGCACACGCGCAAGGCGCGCATGGCCGAACTGGCGGAGGGCTTCATTGCCCTGCCGGGTGGTTTTGGCACGTTCGAGGAATTCTGTGAAATCTTGACCTGGGGTCAGCTCGGCTTCCATGCGAAGCCGATGGGCCTGCTCAACATGAACGGTTTCTACGATCCGTTGCTGGCGATGTTCGACCGCGCCGTGGCCGATGGTTTCCTGCGTTTACAGAACCGGGCCATGACGCTCGCCGATCGTGACATCGAGGGCTTGCTGGCGGCGATGGCGGCTTATCGGGCTGAGCCGGTCAGCAAATGGCTGAAAGAGGGAAAACAGTTGTAGCACCGGTGAAATTCAAATTCAGGTAACGCACACACAAAAGAAGCGAGGAGACATGACCATCCTGAAATCCCAACTGAACCCGCGTTCGGCCGACTTCCAGGCCAACGCGGCGGCCATGCAGGCGGTCGTTGCCGATCTGCATGAAAAGGTCGAGAAGATCGCTCTCGGCGGCCCGGAAGCGGCGCGCCAGAAGCACCTGGCACGCGGCAAGCTGCTGCCGCGCGAGCGGGTCAGCGCCCTGCTCGATCCCGGCACGCCCTTCCTCGAAATAGGACAATTCGCGGCGTACGGGATGTATGGCGGCGACGTGCCCGCGGCCTCGGTGATCGCCGGCATCGGCCGCGTCGAGGGCGTCGAATGCATGATCGTCGCCAACGACGCGACGGTTAAGGGCGGCACTTACTACCCGCTGACCGTCAAGAAGCACCTGCGCGCCCAGGAAATCGCACTGGAAAACCGCCTGCCGTGCATCTACCTAGTCGATTCCGGCGGCGCCTTCCTGCCCATGCAGGACGAGGTCTTCCCGGACAAGGAACACTTCGGCCGCATCTTCTTCAACCAGGCCAACCTCTCGGCCCAGGGCATCCCGCAGATCGCCGCGGTCATGGGTTCATGCACGGCCGGGGGCGCCTACGTGCCGGCGATGTGCGACGAGTCGATCATCGTCCGCGATCAGGGAACGATCTTTCTCGGCGGCCCGCCGCTGGTCAAGGCAGCGACCGGCGAGGTCGTCACCGCCGAAGACCTCGGCGGTGCCGACGTGCATACGCGTATCTCCGGCGTCGCCGACCACCTAGCCGAGAACGACGCGCACGCGCTGGCCATTGCCCGCCGCATCGTCCGCGACCTGAACTGGAAAAAGACGCCGCCGGTCACGTTGATCGCCCCGAGCGCGCCGCTGTTCAGCCCGGAAGAGCTCTACGGCGTGATCCCGACCGACACCAAGAAGCCCTTCGACGTGCGCGAGATCATCGCCCGCATCGTCGATGGCTCCGACTTCGACGAGTTCAAGGCGCGCTACGGCACGACGCTGGTCTGCGGCTTCGCCCGCATCTTTGGCTATCCGGTCGGCATCGTCGCCAACAACGGCATCCTGTTCAGCGAATCAGCGCTCAAGGGGGCGCATTTCATCGAACTCTGCGCCCAGCGCGGCATCCCGCTCGTCTTCCTGCAGAACATCACCGGCTTCATGGTCGGGCGCAAATACGAAAACGGCGGAATCGCCCGCGACGGCGCCAAGATGGTGACCGCCGTCGCCACCGCCAAGGTGCCGAAATTCACCGTGGTCATCGGCGGCTCGTTCGGCGCCGGCAACTACGGCATGTGCGGTCGCGCCTACAGCCCGCGTTTCCTGTGGATGTGGCCGAACGCGCGCATCTCGGTGATGGGCGGCGAACAGGCGGCCGGCGTGCTGGCGACGGTCAAGCGCGACGGCATCGAGGCCAAGGGCGGCAACTGGTCGCCAGCCGAGGAAGAAGCCTTCAAGGCACCGATCCGCGAGCAATACGAGACGCAGGGCCATCCCTACTATGCGTCGGCACGGCTGTGGGACGACGGCATCATCGATCCGGCGGATACGCGGCGCGTGCTCGGCCTGGGGCTGTCGGCGGCGATGAATGCGCCGGCGGAAGAGACGAAGTTTGGTATTTTCCGGATGTGATTGTGGTGCTGGTCGTGCATGCTTACCGTTCGCAACCGCTGCTTTCCGCCTTGAGGGCGGGCGTACTTTCTTTTGCTTCGCCAAAAGAAAGTAGCCAAAGAAAAGGCGACCCCGTGGTCGGCGCCCCTGCGGGGTTCCTTCCGCTACTCGGCAGGCCGGGCGGCTTGCCTGAACTCGCCTGCGGCTCAGACAAGGCAAGCCGACTGCCCCCGGCCCGCCTGCGTTGCTCAGCGCCTCTCAAGGGGACCCAAAAAGCGTCGCGGGACCAGGTGCTGTCCGAAAAATTGAATATGACTTTTGGTCAAGAGAAATACTCAAAACTGTTGTGGGCGGTTGGCTCCGGACGTTTTTCCGGGCCCTTTGGAAGGTGCCGAGCAACGCAGGGGCTGGCGGAAAAAGGGCGAGGACTGTTTGAGGGGCGTAGCCCCGAGTTCCGCAGCCCCCGCCTGTCCCGAGTAGCGCAGGGGACCGGCGTAGCCGGCACCGACCCAGGGTCGCCTTCTTTTTGCTTACTTTTTCTTGGCGAAGCAAGAAAAAGTAAGACGCCCCGCAAGGGCGGAACCCCTCGCTAAAACAACGACAACGCAGGAGACAAAACAACATGCCCTTCACATCACTGGAAATCGAACTCGCCGGCCCGGTCGCCACGATCTGGATGAACCGTCCCGACCTGCACAATGCCTTCGACGAAATCCTGATCGCCGAACTCACCGCCGCCTGCATCGCCCTCGACGGGGATGCCGATGTCCGTGTCGTTGTCCTCGCCGGCCGCGGCAAGAGTTTCTCGGCCGGTGCCGACCTCAATTGGATGCGTCGTGCCGCCAACAACGGCATCGATGAGAACCTCAACGACGCCCGTGCCCTGGCCGGCATGCTGCGCACCCTGGCCGAGATGAAGAAGCCGACCATCGCCCGCGTGCAGGGCGCCGCACTCGGCGGCGGCATGGGCCTGGCATCGGCCTGCGACATCGCCGTCGCCTCGACCAAGGCCGTGTTCGCCACCTCCGAGGTCAAGTTCGGCATCATTCCCTCGGCGATTTCGCCCTATGTGCTGCGCGCCATCGGCGCCCGCCAGGCGACGCGCTACTTCCAGACCGCCGAGCGCATCGATGCCGCCCGCGCCCGCGAGATCGGGCTGGTGCATGAGGTCGCCGAACCGGAGGCATTAGATGTCAAGGTCGCCGAGATCGTCGCCGCACTGCTCGCCGGCGGCCCCAACGCGCAGGCCGCCGCCAAGGACCTGATCCGCGCCGTCGATCACCAGCCGGTCAACCACACCCTGGTCGAGGAAACCGCCCACCGCATCGCCCATCTGCGGGCGACGCCGGAGGCGCGCGAAGGTATTTCCGCCTTTTTGGACAAACGTCAGCCCAACTGGATGGGGGAATAAGCAATGTTCACCAAGATTCTGATCGCCAACCGCGGCGAGATTGCTTGCCGGGTAATTAAAACCGCCCGCCGCATGGGCATCCGTACCGTCGCCGTCTATTCCGAGGCCGACGCCAACGCCCGCCACGTACGCCTGGCCGACGAGGCCGTGCTGCTCGGCCCGGCGGCGGCGCGCGAGTCCTATCTGGTCGCCGACAAGATCATCGAGGCCTGCCAGCGCACCGGCGCCCAGGCCGTGCATCCGGGCTACGGCTTTCTGTCCGAGAACGAGGACTTCGCCGAGGCGCTGACCGCCGCCGGCCTGGTCTTCATCGGTCCGCCGGCGTCGGCGATCCGCGCCATGGGCTCGAAATCGGAAGCCAAGAAGCTGATGGGCACGGCCAAGGTGCCGCTGACGCCGGGCTACCACGGCGACGACCAGCGCCCGACGCTGCTGCACGCCGAGGCCGAGAAGATCGGCTACCCGGTGCTGATCAAGGCAGCGGCCGGCGGTGGCGGCAAGGGCATGCGCCTGGTCGAGAAATCCGAGGACTTCCCCGACGCGCTGGCTTCCTGCAAGCGCGAGGCGCTGTCGAGCTTCGGCGACGACCATGTGTTGATCGAGAAATACATCACCAAGCCGCGCCACGTCGAAATCCAGGTCTTCGCCGACACGCTGGGCAACTGCGTCTATCTGTTCGAGCGCGACTGTTCGGTGCAGCGCCGCCACCAGAAGGTACTGGAAGAAGCCCCGGCGCCAGGCATGACCGACGCCCGCCGCCGCGAGATGGGCGAAGCCGCAGTTGCAGCGGCTAAAGCCGTCGGCTACGTCGGCGCCGGCACCGTCGAATTCATCGCCAACCAGGACGGCAGCTTCTTCTTCATGGAGATGAACACCCGTCTGCAGGTCGAGCACCCGGTCACCGAAATGATCACCGGCCAGGATCTGGTCGAATGGCAGTTGCGCGTCGCCGCCGGCCAGCCGCTGCCGCTCCGTCAGGAACAGCTGGAAATCCGCGGCCACGCGCTGGAAGCGCGTATCTACGCCGAGGACGCCAGCAAGGGTTTCCTGCCTGCCACCGGCAAGCTGGTGCGCCTGGTGCCGCCGGCCGAATCGATCAACGTCCGGGTCGATACCGGCGTCGAGGAAGGAGACGAAATCACGCCCTTCTACGACCCGATGATCGCCAAGCTGATCGTCTGGGACGAAACCCGCGACGGCGCCCTGGCGCGCATGCGGAAGGCGCTGGCCGACTACCGCGTCGCCGGCCTGACCACCAACATCGACTTCCTCTCCCGCCTGGTCGCCTGCCCGGCCTTCGCCAAGGCCGACCTCGACACCGGCCTGATCGAACGGCAGAAGGATTTCCTCTTCCCCGCCGCCCAGCCGGTGCCGCGCGACGCGCTGCTGGTCGCCACGGTCGGCGAACTGCTCTGGGAACAGCACGCGGCCAAGCTGGCCGCGCAGCACAGCGGCGATCCGTTCTCGCCGTGGCACGCACGCGATGGTTGGCGCATGAACCTGTCGGCCGCACGCACGATCAGCTTCATGGACGGCGAGACGCTGGTCGAAGCCCGCGTCCGTTACCTCGGCGAGCGGTGGGAAATCTCGCTCGGCGGCGAAACGACCGTGGCCAGCGGCAGGAAGCTGGAAGGCGACCGTTTTGCCGTCGAACTCGACGACCGCCGGCTGATCGCCAGCGTCGTTGCAGTCGACGACAAGCGCACGGTGTTTTTGCAGGGAAGCACGTACTCACTCCTGCGCGACGACCCCCTGCACCGCGTCGATGCCGGTGACAGCCACGGCGGCGGCCTGACCGCGCCGATGCCCGGCAAGGTCGTCGCCCTGCTCGCCCAGCCCGGCCAGAAGGTGGAAAAAGGCACACCGCTGCTGATCCTCGAAGCGATGAAGATGGAACACACCATCACCGCACCCGCCGCCGGCACGCTCAAGGCCTTCTGCTACGCCGCCGGCGAACAGGTGACTGATGGGGCAGCGCTGGTCGAGTTCGAAGGAGACGCC
>Ga0265294_10010485_pt1 | contig 10528 bp, 10 predicted proteins | sample MunlanPumphouse3_FD_192504 | JGI IMG/M metagenome (GOLD analysis project Ga0265294, IMG submission 192504) | Groundwater microbial communities from a municipal landfill in Southern Ontario, Canada - Pumphouse #3 | ecosystem: Environmental > Aquatic > Deep subsurface > Groundwater | place...
AATGGAAAAACAAATGCGTGCAGAACGTGAACGTCGTGAATCAATCTTAATTGCTGAAGGTAAAAAACAAGCGGCTATCTTAACTGCAGAAGGTGAAAAAGCAGCTAATATTCTTGAAGCTGAAGGTAAAAAAGAAGCGGCGATTAGAGAAGCTGAAGGTCGTGCTGAAGCAATTCTTAAGGTGCAACAAGCAACTGCTGAAGGATTAAGATTAATTAAAGATGCAAAAGCTGATCAAGCTGTCCTTACATTAGAAGCTTATAAAGCTATGGAAAACGTAGCTCAAGGTCAAGCTACTAAAATTATTATCCCTTCAGAAATGCAAGGTGTTGTTGGATTGGCTAGCGGTTTAGTAGAATCTTTAAAAGAACCTCAAAAAGAACCAAAAGCTAAATAATTAGTATAAATAAAATAAATAAAAAACCCTAAAAACAATATGTTAATAGGGTTTTTTTATTATTTAGAAATCACATTTTTTAGGTGTTCTAGGGAATGGTAGAACATCACGAATATTATCAATACCTGTAACATACATAATCATTCTTTCTAAACCCATTCCAAATCCTGCATGTTTACAACCACCGTATTTTCTTAAATCTTTATACCACCATAAATCTTTGTCATCAATCTTTAGTTCTTCTATTCTCTTATTCAAATAGTGGAGTCTTTCTTCTCTTTGAGATCCACCTATTAGTTCTCCAGAACCAGGAACTAGAAGATCCATAGCAGCTACAGTTTCTCCATCATCATTTAATCTCATATAAAAAGCCTTAATGTCTTTTGGCCAATCAATCACAAAAACTGGCCCATTAAAGAATTTTGTTAAAAACTTTTCATGTTCTGTCGCTAAATCTTGACCTTGTTCAGGTTTAACATCAAATTCTTTACTGTGGGCAAAAAGAATGTCAATCGCTTCTTTATGAGTAACTACGCTAAATTTTGAGTTTAAAACTTTTCTTAATTTTTCAACTAAACCTTTTTCAACAAACTGATCAAAAAATTTAAGTTCGCTTTCACATGTTTCAAATAAATCTTTGATTATATATTTAACCATATCTTCCGCTAAAGCCATGTCATCATTTAAATCCGAGAAAGCTATTTCCGGTTCAATCATCCAAAATTCGGAAGCATGTCTAGTAGTGTTAGAATTTTCAGCTCTAAAGGTCGGCCCAAAAGTATAAACATTTTTAAAAGCTAAAGCGTATGCTTCTGCTTGTAATTGTCCTGAAACAGAAAGGTTAGCTTTCTTACCAAAGAAATCATTTGCATAGTTATCTTCTGGTAATTTGCCTCCTAAAGTTGTTACTTGGAACATCTCTCCAGCGCCTTCAGCGTCACTAGCTGTTATTATCGGTGCGTGAAGATAAACAAATCCTCTTTCTTGGAAAAACTTATGAATGGAAAAAGAAACAACTGATCTAACTCGAAATACTGCATTAAATAAATTGGTTCTTATTCTCAAGTGTGCATTCTCTCTTAAAAACTCTCTGCTATGTCTTTTAGGCTGAATCGGATAATCATCAAGGCTATCGCCTTCAAGAATTATTTCTTTTGCTTTAATTTCAAACGGTTGTTTCATATTAGGAGTAAGAACAACCACACCTTTAACAATAATAGATGATCCAACTCTAAACTTTGAAACTTCTTTAAAATTTTCTAGACTAGAAGCTTCGTAAACTATCTGAACTGTCTCAAAACTAGTCCCATCATTTAAATCAATAAATCCAAATTCCTTTTGAGAGCGGTTATTGCGAACCCATCCAAAAACATCTATTTCTTTTTCCTTATAATCAATGAAGTGTTGATATAATACTTTAATATCTATAGCCATAAAAAGTCTCCTTTCAAAATCCTTTGTCTTATTTCTTTTGGGTATTTTTCTATTGCATACCTCAGCATCGTACGAGGCATTAACGTATAATTATCTTTTAAATATCTAGTTAATAAATCTATGTCTTTCTTTCCTAACTCTCTAAGCATCCATCCACAAGCTTTATGTATTAAATCATGCTCATCTTTAATTAAATTATCTACTAAATCTAAAGTCACAGATAGCTTGTTATATCTAATTAAAATCCAAGTTGATACTATACTTATTCTTTTATACCATAAATTTTCTGATAAAGATAATTTAAATAAAAATGAATAGTCTTGAATATTATAAAAATATTTTCCTAAAATATAGTGGGCAGAAAGATCGACTAAATCCCAGTTATTTATATAATCTAAGTGTTCTATATATAAATCTACTATTTCTTTTTGTTCAATGATATCTGCTTTTTTCATCTTGTAAGTGAGTATAAGTAACCCTAATAGTCTATGTTCGTGAACCTTATGTTTTAGCAGTTTATTTAATTCTTCCTTAGGTACTTTATCTTTATACTTTAAAGCTAAACTTCTTAAAGAAGGAACATCTATTCCAGCGAACAAGTCATTTTCGCCTTCAATATAATTCTTTTTATGATATCTAGTTTTGCTCTTTAATGTATCATATTTATAAAGTTTTTTTAGCTCTGCTTCAATCAAGTTTTTCACCTCCCTAAAAATAAAAAAAGTCCTTTATAAAAAGGACGATTATTTCGCGGTACCACCTTAATTCCGATTTTTTAATATAAATCGGCACTCAACATCTTTTAACGCAAGATTTACGTACAGTTCTACTTAATTTCTTCTGTCTTTCTTGGACGTTTTTCGATTCAACCATTATTGTGAGGCTTACACCATCCCTCATTCGCTTAAATAACTACTGTTAATCTACTCTTCCAATCATCAATTTATTTTATTATAACATAGGTTAATTAATTGTAAAGTGTTTATCTTAATGATTTATGCTTTTATCAAGGAAATTATAAGAGTCACTTAACATTTCTGGATTTGATTCATGGCCTAAGTCGTATTCTCTATACTCACACTCGATTAAACTTGAGAGTTTTTTTGCATAAATCATTGGAACAATTTTATCTCTTAGCCCAACTGACATAAAAACCTTTTTGTTTTCGAATAATTTATAGTTTAGTAGCGGGTCTAATCTTTGATATTTTTTTAATCTATCATAGAATTGATTATCCTTTGGAAAGCTATAAACTTCTTGTTTATAACTATAAAAATCAACAAAAGAAGGAGACCCCACAATACTTACAACTGATTTAACTTTATCGAATATCGTTGACAAATAAAACGCTATTGCCGCTCCCATAGACACTCCATAAACAGCCAGCGGCATTTCACTCGAAATTTTACTATCCTCTACTAAAAAATCATATACTTTAATAGCATCGTGAGCTGTATTTATTTCAGTATCAATAATCATCGCTTGCCTTTGAGAATTGTCCAACTCTTTATATTCATTTGTTCTTCTTTCACCGTGCTCATATGCATCTAAAACAATTACAGTATATCCCATTGAAGCAAGAGTTATATCTTTTCCGCCAGCTCCGTATTCTTTGTCGCCACCAAACCCATGAAAAAAGAATACTATTGGTTTATCTTTTGGAGTATTTTTATATAATAAATTAAAAGTGATGGATTCATATTTTAGACTTTCTTTATTTATATTATTCATAGCTTAACCTCTTTTATTTTTTTAAAAAACTCTTCGGCTTTAATACCGAAGAGTTAAATTATTGTCTTTCACAAGAGAATAGTGTAGAAACCCCTTGATCATCAATGATATTAATAATTCCTTGACCAAGCAACTCAGCAGTTGATAGTTGAATCAGTTTAGGGAAAATTCTATCTTTCGGTAGTTCAATTGTGTTAGTGCATATAACTTCTTCTATGGGAGCTTCCATCAATAGTTGCGGAGCGTTTTTAGAGAAGACTGGATGTGTACAGCATGCATAAATTTGTTTAGCTCCAGCAGCGCTTAAGGCGTTTGCAGCAGCGTAAATTGAACCAGCTGTATCTATCATATCATCGATAATTATACAGTTTTTTCCTCTTACTTTACCAATGATATTCATTACTTCAGCGACATTTGGTTCAGGTCTCATTTTATCTATAATAGCGATAGGAGATTGAAGTATATTAGCTAAATCTCTAGCTCTAGCAACTCCACCATGATCAGGTGAAACAACACATATATTTTCTAGATTTTTTTTCATAAAATACTCTGAAAGTATTGGCATAGCTCGGAAATTATCGATTGGTATATCAAAAAAGCCTTGTATTTGCGGAGCGTGTAAGTCCATACTTATAACCCTAGCAGCTCCAGCAACCTCTAATAAATTAGCTACCAATTTAGCTGATATCGGTTGTCTAGCTTTAGCTTTTCTATCTTGTCTAGAATATCCGTAATAAGGAATTAAGACATTAACTTCTCTAGCAGATGCTCTTTTCAGCGCATCTATCATTATTAACAGTTCCATGATATGCTCATTGACAGGATTGCAAGTAGATTGAATAACAAAAACCTTATGTCCACGAACAGTCTCTGGAATGTTAATATTGATTTCTCCATCAGCGAAATGAGTCACCTCACATTTGCTAAGAGGGATTCCAATATAGTCAGCTATATCTTGAGCCAGTTGTATGGTAGAACTTAATGCAAATATTTTTACTTTAGAACCATGAAAAACAGCCATAAAAAACCATCACAATAAAAATTATTGCTTTCCTTTCTTTGTCATTAGTTTTATTCAATTCTATTATACAACATTAAGTCGAAACAAGAAAGTAAGAATTTAATTTAAAAGACAAAAAAACACAGACTAATTAGTCCGTGTTTTTATCTTCTTCATTGCTAATTTCAGGTAAAGCTAGGAAGGTATCTAGAACTGATTTTTCAATCATCGCTCTAGTTTCGCTATTAATAGGATGTGCTACATCCTTATAGTCTCCACTTGGCATTTTGCGACTTGGCATCGCAACAAACAATCCATTCTTCCCCTCAATGATTCTAAGCTCATGAACAACGAAGCAATTATCAATAGTAATGGCAGCTACACCAACTAATCTATTGTCACCGTTAATTCTTTTTGCCCTAACTTCTGTTATTTTCACACTACCACCTCTTTGTCAAATTATATCATGTTTAATTTTGATAATTCAATAGGTTGAATAAAATTTTATAAAATATCGTTAATTTTTATTAAATATTTCCCTTTGAAAGCGTTTATAAACCGTGAAAAATCCTTTTTTTTATCAATAAGTTTAATAAAACTTGAACCTGAGCCAGTCATAACCAATCCTTTATCCCCCAACTCGTTCACTAATGTCTGTTTAAATCTACTGATAACTGAAAAGTTTTTTTCAACTATGCACTCTAGAGAATTAAATAATTTTTCTTTAAGTGAATCTATATCATTTTCATTAATGAATTTTCTAACTTCGTTAAAATCAAAAACTTCTAGTTTTTCTTTATCAGCTTTTTCAAATACCTCTTTAGTAGAAATATATTCTCTAGGATTTATCAACATTAAATGGTAGTTGGAAAAATCTAAATCTATCTCTTCTATAACTTCTCCTATACCTGTAACTATAGCAGCTTTGTCAGTTAAACAATATGGGATATCAGCGCCGTACATAATCCCAATTTCCTGCATTTCTTTTTGGGATAAGTTCAGCTCAAACAATTTGTTTATACCCTTTATTACCGCCGCGCTATCAGCGGAATTACCGCCTAAACCAGCTCCAAAAGGTATTCTTTTGTCAATTTTTATTTCTAAACCTGACTTAATATCATATGTTCTACACATATATCTAGCCACTTGAATTACTACATTTTCTTGATTCGATAAAAACAAATCATTTGACTTAATAATAACTGTTTCTGGACAGTCAATTAATTTAAATTCTAATGTATCAAAAAGATCGATTTTAACGTTAAGCATTTCTAAATTATGATATCCATCTTTCCGTTTGTCTAAAACATTTAAGAACAGATTAACTTTAGCATATGCTTTTTCAATTATCATCGGTATCTTTTCTCCTTTCATAATTAAATTTTTTAACCAAAATTCGCCATCCAACAAAGCTAACCACAAAAGCTCCGAATGCCCCTATTATCAAGTCTAGCATTGTATCCATCAAACCGTAGGATTGCGGATATATTGAACTTTCATTTATCCATTGATACCTTTGCATATTTCTAGATGGCTCACCAGATATATTAAATGCAATTGTATCTACCGCAAACTCATAAAACTCCCATAAAACTAATAATGTTATCGCAAAACAAAAAGCAAAAACGCTAAGTAACCCAGGGTTTAATCTAAGTTCTTTTGTTCTAGATAAATTATATGAGTAAATAATTTCGTAACTAATTATAGATATAGCTGTTCCACTTACTATATGTAAAAACTTGTCATAACCTTTAACGGTATCAACTAAACCATGAATATTACCCATTACAATTGAAGCGAATATAAATAAAGATACAATTATCTCTAAGTAATTTGGAATATCTATTTTAAATCTTGTTTCTATAATCCAAGGTAAAGAAAAAAGAACAATAGCTAAAAAACCTAAAAATATGTTATTTAGTCCTGCATCTCTTTGCCCCACTGTTGTCGCAAAAGCAACACTTAATCCAGCTCCTATTATTTCTAAAATAACCAGACCTAAAAATATAAAATATACTACCTTAGAAGACTCAAGTTTTTTAAATTTAATCATGCATTAATCCTCGCTTCATTTCTATTCAGTATAATTATAGCATTTTTTATTAATTATGCCAAAAGACAAAACTAATCTACTATTTCCAAACTGACAATATCTTCTGCTAAAATTTTTTCATATGTTGACAAGGTAATACGCTTATTGATGAAATCTAACTTTTCAATAAAACCAAAAGTAACCTTAATATATCCATCACTGTAATACTTGAGTTCAACTTCTTTCTTATAATTTATCGCTGTTTGAATATTACGATTTAAAGTTTCATATTCATCATCACTTAAAACCGGTTTTTCTCTTTGACCCAATCTATACTGCATTTCCTTAAGCATTGAATGATATCCGCTTAATGCATCAAAAGCTGCCCACTTTATGATGCCTCTATCGATATATTGACTAGGCATTGTGACCACCTATCATATCATTTCTAGCTTTTAATGTAGACTCTTTTAATTCGCTAGAAGCTCTATTAATACTGTTTTTACCAAACCTTTCTTTTATTTCATCAACTGCTTGAAAAACATTTTTTTCTTTTAGGACTGTTTCAATATCTTCAAAGATATTGATTTGATAATCTATATCTTCAATTAAACCAGTAACTGAAACTCTTACAACTCTTATTGGAGAATCATTATAAAATTTATTCATAATTTTCATGCATAACTGATATATATGAGATTCATTGCTTGATGGTTGAGATAATTGCATTTGTCTAGCAAAACCACCACCTATTTCCTTACTGTATCCTAAACCAAAATGAACTGTTTTAGCCTTCTTCTTACTTACCCTTAATCTCCTACAAACATCATCGACCATTTCTCTTATAATTTGAAATATCTCCGGTTTATAATAATCTTCAAATAAAGTTTGTCCTATACCATAACTTTTACTAGAGGGTTTTAATCTTAATTTCTCTTGAATTAGACTCATATCAATTCCGTGAGAATGATAATATAGTTCTTCTCCTATTACCCCAAATTTCTTTTTTAGTTTTTTAACATCATATTTCGCCAAATCTTCAATCTTATGAATTCCTAATGAATTCAAATTTCTTTCCATATTTCTGCCAATACCCCACATCTTTGATAAAGGGGACACTGGCCATAATTTATTAGGCAAGTTTTCATAACTCCACTTAGCAATAAACTCAGGAGAGTGTTTGCTTTCTATATCTAAAGCTAGCTTAGCTATAAGCATATTTGGCCCTATTCCACATGTCGAATATATCTTTGTTTTTTTATAGATTTCTGCCATTATCATTTTAGCTATTTCATAATCTGTTTTTTTATAATAACTTAAGTACTCTGTAACATCTAGAAAAACTTCATCCACTGAATAGACATAAAGATCATCTTCAGAAATAAATTCTAAGTATATTTTAATAATGTTTGTAGAATACTCTAAATATCTCTCCATTCTGGGTTTTCTATAGATTATATCTATGTTCTTAGGAAGTTCATAAATTCGGCATCTATTTGGAACTCCTATGCTTTTTAAATATGGAGTAACCGCTAAAACTATGGACCCTCCACCTCGAGATTTATCTGCGACAACTAAAGGGGTTTTAAAGGGGTCAAGCCCAGAAACAGCGCATTCTACCGATGCATAAAAACTTTTTAAGTCAATACAAAGAATGTTTTTGTGTATTCTATACTCATCCATAGGCTAACCTCCTTTACAATATTATTATACAATGTTGCCAAGCAAAAAACTATTGTTAATATTATATTTATAGCTATAAAAAACTTTGAGCTTTAATATTTAATGTATCACAAAAAAAAGTAAGAATAACAATTAACCTTACTTTTTTTATATTAAATATTATATTAAATTTTTTTATTATAGTAAACTATTTTGAACTCTTTCTATCAAATCTAAAACTTTTAATCTTATCAAATCTCGGGTTTTCTCAAATTCGAGTTTCGGATTTCCACTAGGGTCATCCAATCCCCAATCTTCTCGATATTTTGTTGGAATAAAAGGACACTCCACTCCACAGCCCATAGTAATTAAAACATCTACTTCGTTTGGAATCTCAGTTAATAACTTACTTCTAGAATATGACATGTCAACTCCTAAATCCTCCATAACCTCTATTGCCAAAGGCTTAGGAGATGGATATTTCTCAGTTCCTGCAGAATAGACTTCAAAACTACCGTCATTATAATGATTTAAAAAGCCTTCTGCCATTATACTTCTACAACTATTATGCGTACAAATAAAAGCCACTTTTGTTTTCATAAAAACCTCTCTTAAACTTATGTTAAATGTAACTCTGACTTAGGAAAAGTAACAATTACTTCAGTTCCTACATTTTCTTCACTATTAAGCTCAATTTTACCGTTATAGTTTAAAACTACATGTTTTACAATTGACAATCCTAAACCGGTTCCTTTAGAAGACTTACTCCTTGCTTTATCAACTCGATAAAACCTTTCAAAAACCCGACTTAAATCTGATTTTGGTATACCGATTCCATTATCCTTAATTTCAAACTTAATGTTATCAGAGTCTGAAAAAACTTTAATAAAAACATTACCATTAGGTTTTCCGTATTTTATTGCGTTTTCAATTAAATTTTTAAACAATTGATAAAAGTCATCTTCGCTAAAATATATTGTTAAATTTTCAACCTCTAAATCTATAACTGCCTTACTTTCATTTATTAAAACTCTAAGTGTTTCAATAATATTATCTATTGACGATCTAATGCTAATCATTCTTTTTGAGTTTTTTTGGTTTCTATTTTCATATTCAGATAAAGTTAACATATCCATAACTAAATTATCCATTCTTTTAGCTTCTGAATGTATTCTAGATATCAAATCATCTACAGTATTCTTATCTTTAGCAAGTCCTTGAATAATTAAATCAGTAGATCCAATTATAGTTGTAAGTGGGGATTTTAATTCATGAGAAGCATTGACGAAAAAGTCTCGTTTTAACACTTCTATATTCTTTAAAGTTGTTATATCTGTGTAGATTAATATAACGCCTGAGTTAAAACTCCACGCTTCATCGGTGTATGTAATCATAACTGAATAATACTTATCCCCGATATTGCTTACAAGATTAATATTATTTTTTTCTTTGTATACTTCATTTATTGCTTTTTGGATATCTTCATCCCTGAATAAGTATCTATAATCCTTATTAATATTGAAATCAATATTAAAATTATATAAATTTTTCAAATAATCATTTAGAAGAATTATTTTGGCATTTGAATCTAAAACACAAATTCCTTGATTCATATGTTTTAATAGAAAATCAGTTTTATTCTTTTCAGTTCTTAAAGAATTTATGTTTTCTGATATAGTTTTATTAATAATATTAATCTCACTTACCAAACCACTAATTTCATCAAATTTAACCATTTGATCAATCTCTTTAAATTTACCTTCATTAACATCTTCAAGTATCGTTTTAACCTCTTCTAAAGGTTTCATTGAGTAATTAAGCAGGTATGTAACAACTATAATCGATAAAGTTAATATTAGTATCCCTACAACAATAGAAAGTGCAACAAAATCATTTAAAAAAGTCATTATAGACCCGCTAGGAATAGCTACTCTTAAATAGTCTCCATTATCAAGATTTGTCGCAAGGTACATCATATCAATCTTTAGGGTATTAGAATATCTTGTGTAGACTTTTCCAATATTAACTATTTCTGGACGATTAAGATGATTGTCTAAATTATCAACCAAAGAATCAATAATCACGTCCCCTTGAGAATCTATAAATGTTATTCGCAGATAATTATCTATAACCTTGTACTTATCAATTATTTGAGTTTCATCAAGATTTTCATAGTCAACCTTAACAATCTCTAAACAATTATTTAAATTTAACTCAGTGACTTTATGCATGCTATTTCTTGCGAAAAGTGTGGCTCCTAAAATGAAGATAC
>Ga0265294_10010486_pt1 | contig 10528 bp, 9 predicted proteins | sample MunlanPumphouse3_FD_192504 | JGI IMG/M metagenome (GOLD analysis project Ga0265294, IMG submission 192504) | Groundwater microbial communities from a municipal landfill in Southern Ontario, Canada - Pumphouse #3 | ecosystem: Environmental > Aquatic > Deep subsurface > Groundwater | place...
CTCTGCCTGTGCAATAGACTCGATTATAGAAATCATTAGGTCGTTATCTGTATCAGCTGTATCAAGTACTTCCTGTTCAAATATAACACGGACTCCCAGAACCCTTAGTTGGTTCAACGCATCAAGGATTTCTACTGTGTCTCGGCCAAATCTGCTGATGCTCTTGGTTAGGATAATCTCTATATCATGTGACTTACAATCCTGCAGCATACGAGAAAACTCTTTACGCGAGGAACCTGTCTTGCTTGAAGCAATATCTATATATACATCAACCAATAGCCAATTGGGATTAGCTGCTGTCAATCTTGTTAGCGCCGATACTTGGGCGGTAAGACTTTTTAACTGATCAGCACTGCTTGTGCTCACACGACAGTAAATGCCTACCCGCTTTTCTCGTTTAGGAGGCAATGGTGGTATGAAATGAACTATTTTATTATCAGCCACAGCGAAACCTCCAGTTCCAAATCTTAACTACTAACAGAAAATAATGCCTTTCGCAAGCATCTCGCTAATCATTTTACTTTGCTTATCAATTTTACCCATAATTAAATTTAAATAATTGAAAATATAGTGTATATCATCCCTATCAAATTCAACGGATAAATAATTGTTTGTTAAGCCTTCATGCCAAAAGGTAACAGTCCATTCCATGGAAACATCAACGATTTCAAAGCCTTTTTTAACATATGAGTATTTAGGATCATTTTTTAAATCTTTCTTGGGATGGAAAATAAGCTTGAAGTCTGGTTCGATGAATTCCATTTCTGTGACTTCAGTTAACTCATCCTTCAACAATTTATCTAGTTTATTTGCCAATTCTTCAATCTCGCAAGATAAGAAAACTTCGTCATTTTGTTTTGAATACTTTAACCAATCCCCTGAAGTAAACGAAAAATCTGTTTTGCACCAAGAATCCCAGTCTTCTTTAGACGAATAACGATAATCCCGAATCTGTAGTTGAAAAATAATACCGTCTAAGTCTAACTTAAGCCGCATTGAAACGCCCCCTTTCAATTAAAAAGTATCTAAATATCTGTTGTTACCGGCAGGCTAATTATCATATCCGTATTTTTCTTTCATGTTGGTTATCCTATTTTTCATCTTTTTAACCACAATATCCAACCTGACCACACAACCTTAAATTTTTCAAAAAACATCTAAACCGACCACTCGCAAACACATGTTATCTAAATCGACCACTCGCTAAGCTATGACATCTAAATCGCGCTGTCACAAGGGAAAACCCTTGTTTTGACTTGTTCCCTTTAAGCGAAATATCAGCAAATTCTAAGCGGTGGTTTTTAACCTATAAACCCCGAAAATCCCTTATATCAAGGCTTTTTTCACATCTACTTTTCTACTCTTGTTATCAATACCACCGTCTCAACGTGACCGGTCTGTGGGAACATATCAATTGGCTGGACTGTTTGAACTTGATAACCGGCTTGAACAAATATTTTCAAGTCGCGGGCCAGGGTGGCAGGATTACAGGATACGTAGACCACTCGTTGCGGTGATATTTGGACAATGGCCTCAATTAAGGCGGGTTTACATCCAGTCCGGGGAGGATCGAGAATCACTACGTCAAACTGTTCATCAAGTCCGGAGATTATGTCTTCACAGGCACCCTTAATAAATTTGCAGTTGGTGATGTTATTATTGAATGCATTTCTTTTAGCATCTTTAATAGCGGCTTTGAAGCTTTCCACCCCTACCACCCGATGCGCACTGCCGGCTAGAGCCAGTGCTATGCTGCCTGTGCCGCAGAAGGCATCGAGAACTGTGTCAGCGCTTCCTATTTGGGCGAATTTCTTAATAATCTCCATCATTTTTTCGGTTTGCTGATGATTAACCTGAAAAAACGCCAGCGGTGAAACCTGGTATTCTAAATCAAAAATTGTTTCCGGTAAGTTAGTGTCCCCGTAGTGTAGTTGGGGCACTCCCTGGTCGATGCTGTATATAGAAGCTGCCTCTTGATAGTTAAGCATTTTGGCAAAATCTATCTCACTGGAGCCGGTTCCCACAAATATGAGCATCATTTCCTGATTGGCAGAGGACTGCCGCAGTATCACTTCACAGCCCTCGGGGATTCTTAGCTCGCTAAGACGTGCCTTGATATAATTACTGTAATCCTGCATGGACTGGCTTATCAGCAGGCAGCTATCGATTCCGGTCAATGTCCGGCTGTCATTCATATAGTAGCCCATGGTAAGTTGGCCGGCTTCCCTGCCCACATGCCATTCTACCTTATTCCGATAGCGCCAAGGATTATCCATGCCCGGGATTGGATTTACCTCGACTTCTATAGCACCTATTCTTTGGAGGCTATCCTGAACAACCTTTCTTTTTAATTCCAACTGTCGTTCATAGCTGACATGCTGATAGGAACAACCCCCACACTTAAAGTAGTGCGGGCAAGGAGGCTCAACTCGATCCGGTGATACCATAACGACCTGTTCCAATCTAGCCCTTAAAAAGCTTTTCTTCTGTTCTACTATCTCCACATCCACAGTTTCACCGGGAATAGCAAACGGGATAAAAGCAGCCTTGCCATCAATTCTGGCCACGCCTTCTCCGCTATGGCTGATTCCATCAACGTAACAACGCATATTTATTTCCCCCTATTATTTAAGAAAGGGCATATTATTTTCAGACGCCCCGGCAAAACAGAAATGTTCAAAGGATAATCGGGACCCTTCTCCCCATCCACATCACTATCCAATATAGAGATTGGACTTTCCAGATTCTCAATCCTTAAAGACGAAGTTCGAAAATGGATTACCCTCTTATCATTTAAATGTTCCCCCAGCAGAATCTTGGAGAAAACCAACGGCAGCTGGGTTAGGCTAACAGCTTTGAATCCTACAAAATCCAGTACCCCATCGAAAACCGAGGCATTTCCTCCCAGCTTGGTAAGACCTCCCGCGCTGGGGCCATTTAAAACGACGAAAATAAGAAAATCTTCAATGATATCGATATTATCGGCTGATACCCTTAGCTTCATACTATTAAAATGAGGCAGCTCTTGCACGCCCTTTAGATAGTAGGCAAGCTTACCCAAGGTATTCTTTCTTTTTAAATCGATCTTCTGTGATATGTCGGTAAGTACTCCCCCACTGCAAACATTGATAAAAACCTGGTTGTTTACAAGGCCTACATCCGCTGGCCTGATTTCCATATTAATCAGGCTCTTTATAGCTTGCTTGAGGTCTCTGGGCATGCCCAAATGATATGCGAAGTCATTGGCTGTACCAGCAGGTATGATTCCAATTGGTATGTCCCTTTTCTCCTTAAGCAAAGCATTCACTGCCAGACTGACAGAACCGTCCCCCCCCGCAATAAGGATTGCTGCATATTCCTGGCTATCGTTTCTGGTGATCAAGTCAGCAAAATCTTGGGGCCCACTGGTTCTGTAAACATGGATTTCATATCCTTCCTTCTGGAAGGTCGCCAGGGTGTAATCCAGTAAATAGTGAAAGCGCTTGTTTCCGGCTTTAGGATTATAAATTAAGGCAATTTTTCGCATAGTTTAATACCTTCTTCATCTGATACCTTTAAGTCCGAACCTTTAGATCGGAGATGATGGATCTAAGACAGCATAAACATTGGATTCGGTTATAACATTCTTCATTCGATCAGTTAGTTTGACCTGAATCAACACGGGTTCAGACTTGTTTGAGTCCGACACCGGCAAAGTGGCTTTTAACAAGTTTTCGTCAATGAACTCGGTATCGACCGGAATATCGTTGACATATACAATATGATTCTGCGAGAAGTCCATCCCCAGAACTTCAAGCATATTTTTATCAGGACAAAGTACTTTTTCAATCACGACCGGGCCATGCCCTAAAGCAAATTGATGATTAGCCTGAGGTTTATGCAATGGGTTTAATCGATATACATATTCATTACCTATTAAAAAATCATACTGAAGCAATGCATAATGAGCGCACTCCTCTTCACTGATACTTTCATGGCAGCGATATTGGGCGGCAGCAAGTAAGTTGGATCCCTTTTCGTTTAAGGTTGAAAGGAAGTCCGTTAGAGAACTCCCTGTTTTCATGCTGCAGGCTAAAACATAAGAACCCAGGAAATTGGAGGATAATCGCAAATCTTCCCTGGCCATGGCAAAGTTGTCCCATACTAAGATGGGGACACTGTATTTATTCAAATAATCGTTATAGGAGTATTCGTTTTGCATGTAGTTTGCTTCCTTGTAGACATCAAAATTATTTCCCAGCATGGGTAAGTGGTCTCCAAAAAATACTACCAGGGTAGGCTCGTCAATTAGCTTTAATTCTTCGATTAAGATTTCCAAAGACTTATCGACATCAAAGATTATGTTGGTATAGTTTTCTAGAACTGCTCTGGTTTCCTTCTTCAGATCACCGCTTACTTTAATAGCAGAATCGAGGTTTTCCTCACTGCTGTATGGGCCATGAGCCTGCATGGACACTGCAAAGATAAAATCAGGTTTGGCAGTTTGACCCAGCACATGAAGGATTCTTTGGGACAGTTCAGTATCCCGGATATACGAACCGTAGTACTCAGGTTTGATAAATGCATTTTTACTGATAAACCTGTCAAACCCTAAATCCTGATAGACGCTATTGCGTCTATAAAACCAATCATCGTAGGTGTGTATAGCGGTAGCCTCATATCCCTGTTTGGTTAGAATAGCGGGCAGGGCTTCAAGCGGTTTGTGGACATATTGAACATAAGGAATTACACCCTGGGGCAGAAATTGGGTGGACAATCCAGTCAAAATTTCAAATTCAGTATTAGCGGTGCCTCCACCATAGACTGGAGCAAGCATAACCCCGGTTGTGCAGCTTTGCTGGAGAGAATGGAAATAAGGCAGTGGATCTTCACTAAAGGTAACCTCATCCATAACCGTGGGATCCCAAAAGGCCTCACTCATAACCATAATGATATTGGGAGAAAAGTCTGGATTCACAGCATAAGCGGGGCTGCTCTGATAGATAATATCCTCAATAGTATCTTCCTGATAGCATCCTGGCTCTGGAACAGAGAGGCATTTCATATTAAGTAAAAAGCCAAGAACCATGCCGTTTTCTTCGTAGTGGGCCTTCTGATTCCACTCGTATACATTCAGGGAGAATGCATTTTGCAGGGAAGTAGGTTGAACTAAGGTTAGAAATAAGGCCAGGCTAAGCAATGAAGTTGATAGTTTTTGGGGAAAACGATAGTCTTCCCTGGGAAGCAAGCGAAATCCGACCAAGACGACAACGACCAGCACGCCCGCCATCAGTATTAATACTGATGGCATCGGGTTTAGCAATTCAACACTTTGAGAGATGTTTAAGGCTTCCTTGCCGATCCTAAAGTCCCAGGGAAGCAGGGGTTCACCTCTTAATATGAGTTTTTGATGGCTTATAAACCCGGCCACAGCGAATAAAGCCGCGACTAAAACTCCCAGAGCTCCATATATTTTTCGGGGCAATACATAAAATATGTTAATCAACCCAAAAAGGACGGCATAGCTGACAATAAACTGAGTTGGGTGACCGGATATCCAGGCCAGAGTTTGGGCCAAACTGCCACGAATTATTGCTTCTGGCAGAAATAAAGTTACAAAAGGGATTAGTATTAATAAAACTGTATTAAACATTTTTCTCCTTAAGGATCAGGAACTTAAAAATACCCTGATAGCACTACTCCCAACAAATATTTCTTGGTTCTTTGTTTAGTTATATAGTTTCGCCAAACAATTAAAAATTCCTGTTAAATTAAACTGACCTGAACCATTCTCATAAAGTTTGAGAATACCACCGCTTGGGGGCAATTATGCCAATAATATTAAAACCTATCACATTATATAGTATTAAAACCCCACTCCATAGTTACCTTTTCAACAATATAGCCAATAAAATCATGACGGCGTTCCCCTGCTTCCTTTATCCAAACATGGCCAGCAGGAAGCCTGCAGCCACTGCAGATCCTATAACCCCTGCCACATTGGGCCCCATGGCATGCATGAGCAAATAGTTGCCTGGATTGGCCTTTTGGCCTTCCACCTGGGATACCCTGGCAGCCATAGGAACTGCAGAAACACCTGCAGAACCGATGAGAGGATTTACTTTGCCGCCGGACAGGAAGCACATGAGCTTACCCAACAACAAGCCACCCACAGTGCTAAATATGAATGCCATCAACCCCAATACTATGATCTTAAGGGTTTCAGGCCTTAAGAATGTTTCTGCAACAGCCGTAGCACCTACAGTGACCCCCAGGAAGATGGTCACGATATTGATCAGTTCGTTTTGGACAGTATTATTGAGCCTTTCCACCACACCGGATTCCCTGAAGAGATTACCCAGCATCAGCATACCGATAAGAGGGGCAACGGAGGGAAGCAGCATGCAAACCAAAACAGTTACAACTATAGGAAATACGATTCGTTCAAGCTTAGAGACTTCTCTAAGCTGTACCATTTCAATTTTTCTTTCCTTTTCAGTGGTGAGAAGCCTCATGATAGGCGGTTGAATCATAGGAATCAGCGCCATATAAGAATAGGCTGCAATGGCGATGGGTGGAAGCAATTCAGGCGCAAGCTTGGTGGTAAGGAAGATTGCAGTTGGGCCATCAGCACCGCCAATAATCGCAATAGATGCAGACTCCTGAGGCGTGAAACCCAGGAAAATCGCAACAATAAAGGCAATATAAATACCCAGCTGGGCTGCTGCTCCAAGAAATAAGCTGGAAGGCCTTGCAATCAGGGGGCCAAAATCCGTCATGGCCCCTATCCCCAGGAATATCAGGGAAGGATAAATCCCCAGCTTTACTCCTTGATATAGGTAATAAAGAAGTCCTCCCGGTCCAGAATGGTCCGCAGGCGGTGGTGCCATGAGGTTAGCCATAGGCAAGTTTGCCAGAAGCACACCAAATGCGATAGGCAAAAGCAACAAAGGTTCATACTTTTTCACGATTGCCATGTAAATCAGAATACCTGCTACACAAATCATCAGCAACTGCTGCCACGTAATGGCTGCAAAACCTGAATCGCCCCATATTTTTAAGAATATATCAACTAAAGATGAAGACATTATTATTCCCCCCGCTACTGCAGCGCAAGAAGGATGTCACCTGTTGATACAGACGCTCCTTTAGCAACCATAATCTGAGAAACCACTCCATCTCTCGGAGCATTAATCTCAGTTTCCATTTTCATGGCCTCAAGAATAAGTAATACCTCACCTTTTTTTACTGAGGCACCTGGATGCACATTCACAGCCAGGATGCTCCCGGGCATGGGAGCCTTCACAGACTCGCCCGCGGCTGTATTGGCCTGGGTCGCCGGCGCAGCAGGTGCCGCTGTTTCTGCAGGAGCAGCGGATACGGGTGCAGCTGCCTGTACAGGTACTACAGCAGCTTGAGTAGTCTTTACGATCATTGCTTGTCCTTTTTCAACTTCTACTTCATAATTTTTATCATTGATTGTTACAATGTATTTCATCCCCGTTACCCCCTATAGGCTTTGTGTGTTCTAATTAATTGCCTTGATCATCTTGAATTGCAGCTCTGACAGAGGTATTTGGCTCTCATCGCTGACGATGGCCATAATCATAGCCGCCGTTTTTTCATCAACACCCCAAAGCTTTAATTCACCCGCAGACCATCCTTCATGGACTTTTTCAGGCGCTTCAGCTGTGGCAGCTATTTCTGCGCCATTTCCTGTATCTGTTCTTTGGGTCTTGGCTGTATCCAACTCTAGCTTATGTACCATGGTGTATCCCAGAACCATAGACTGAAGCTTTATCAAAAAGCTCAGCAGAATCAGCATCGAAAACACAACCGCCAGACCTAGCAGGGCTACCATCAAACTATCTACTAAAGTCATAAATGCCCTCCTTTAAACTTTCTTTATCGTATAATTCACCTTTAGGGCAGCGCTTTCTTCCCTATTCTTGAAGAACTTTTCGGCGATCTGCGGGAAGGCTATATATGATAGCACGTCTTCATCGTTTTTAGCCATGCTGCCTATCTCTTTCTTGACCTTTTCAAATTCGGGTTCCATGATGTCTGCAAATCTCTCTGTAATAGGCTTTTCATCTCCTAAAACCTTTTTCACAAGTTCTGCATCCACCTCACCTGGAGATTTGCCATATTCCCCTTTCAAGTAGGACCTTACTTCCTTGGATATACTCTTGTATCTTTCTCCAAGCAGCACATTGGTAGTTGCCTGAACGCCCACAATTTGACTCATCGGGGTCACAAGGGGTGGGTAGCCCAGGTCTTTTCTGACTCGAGGGGTTTCCTGCAGCACTTCTCCCAGCTTATCCAGAGCATTCTGCTGCTTCAATTGGGCAATGAGGTTGGAAAGCATTCCGCCGGGCACCTGATAAACGAGGGCATCAGTATTTGAGCCCAGCACATAGTGCTCCAGTTCGCCGGATTGAATAAATTTATCTTTGACAGGTTTAAAGAAATCGTTGATTTCTTTAAGAATATCTTCGTCGAGTCCTGTTTCATAGCCTGATTGCTTCAATGCGAAATGCAAGGATTCAGTAGCAGGCTGCGAGGTTCCGCCGGAGAAAATGGAGATGGCACAATCGATGCCGTCACAGCCAGCTTCAATGGCCTTAAAATAGGTGATCGGGCCCAGACCTGTGGTGGAATGGGTATGAAGCACAATAGGCTTTTTGACAGTTTCCTTTAGGGCCCTAATCAAATCATAAGCTTCCTGAGGGCCCATGATTCCTGACATGTCCTTAATGCAGATAGAGTCTACCCCCATCTCTTCCAGTTGTTTTCCCAACTTCACATAGGTTTCAATATTATGAATGGGGCTTATGGTATAGCAAATAGCCCCCTGTGCATGGCCCCCGCTTTTTAAGGTCTGATCCACAGCCACTTCAATATTTCTGAAATCGTTAAGGGCATCAAATATTCTCAGGATGTCTATTCCATTTTGGATGGAATGTTCAACAAACTTTCTGACCACGTCATCGGGGTAATGCTTGTAGCCCAGTAGATTCTGACCCCTTAAAAGCATCTGGAGCTTGGTCTGTTTGATTTTTGATTTGATTTTTCTAAGCCTTTCCCATGGATCCTCATTCAAGTATCTGAGACAGGAGTCAAAGGTTGCTCCACCCCAGCATTCAACTGAATGGTAGCCAGCATTATCAATTTTTTCAAGAATTCCTTCAAAATCACTAAAAGGCATTCTGGTTGCAATCAAGGACTGGTTCGCATCTCTTAAGACAGTTTCCGTGATATTTATCTTCATAATTTCACCCCATTCTGCACTATTTTATATTAATTTCGATTTGCTGAACAGTAAATAATTATTCGAAATACAAGTCCAGGGATCCAAAGTATATTCTAAAATGTTTTAAAATAAAGCAATTCAGAATCTAAACTTCAACACTCTAACACAAAATCCTTCATATTTACGCATTGTTAATCATGTATACAAAGTACACTTCAAAAAGTAAAATATTTTCAACCTTCCTTCTGGTATTGGTCACCAAAAAAAGCCCTCGCAGGTTTGTCCCGCGAAGGCTCGATAATCTTTACTAATGTTCTAGTATAATTATCTCACAGTATTCTCGGACGGCTCTGATACAGATCCGGTGAGAAATTTCTGATCAAGCAGATCTATGTAAATATACTGAGGAGCCTTAACGACCTCTTTCCTCTTTAAAAGAATGTTGATTGCATTACCGGCAGCTAAAACCGAAGCCATTCCAACTCCAATGCTGCAGGTTGGAACCGGTCTTTGCCCAGCAATGATTTCCTGCAACATTTCCATCGACATAGCGCTTGTGGCATAAGAAGGAGCAACGGGCAGAATTCTTTCAGTCGGTACCGACAACTCCCCAAGCTTTTCCAAGTCTTCATTGGGCGGTATTTTATTATATTCTTCAAGGGTAATCCCCTGGGGATCAAAATTGGTCAGAAGCGCCCCAAACCCGATTGCCCCTGCAAAGAGGTAATAGATGCCTCTTTTTCTGGCTGTCCGCTGTAAGTAAATGGACTCTTTCCAGGCCCCATAGTCCATTTCATCGATAACCAGGTCAGAGTCGTCTACAAACTGGATGGCATCCGCCTCTGAAGTAATACCTTTATTATCATAGTAAATGTTGGCCTCAGGATAAATCTCCTTGATATCCTGATAAACCACTTCAGCCTTATACCGCTCCAGTGTGAGCATTGAGGAACCATACTGCCGATTTAAGTTGCTTTTTTTAAAGGTTCCCAAGTCGGTAATCTTTATGTTGCCCACACCCATTCTAATCAGTCTTTCAACCAGCAAACCACCGACCCCACCTACACCAGCCACAGCGATGGTTGAATTTTTTAGTTGCTCCTGCTCTGTTTCGGTAAATATGCCAATATTACGAATAAAACTCTCCTGGTACTGATCACTCATCAATACGCCTGGTTTTCCAAACTATATAATTTCATATAGTCCAGCATCCTACCGACTTGTAGGACGGGTAGCTCACAGGATTCGCTACCTTGGAGTGTAATCCTGGACAGACTACAAACCCCATTGCCAATA
>Ga0265294_10010487_pt1 | contig 10528 bp, 9 predicted proteins | sample MunlanPumphouse3_FD_192504 | JGI IMG/M metagenome (GOLD analysis project Ga0265294, IMG submission 192504) | Groundwater microbial communities from a municipal landfill in Southern Ontario, Canada - Pumphouse #3 | ecosystem: Environmental > Aquatic > Deep subsurface > Groundwater | place...
AACAATGTTTTCGATCTCGGAATTGACGAATATCTGTTCGGGAACGGAATTTCTTTTATAGAATGGAGTGACAGAATAAGACACTATAATATAAAAAAAAGATGGGAAGTAAATATTGACTATACTAATGACGGAAGAAAAATAAAAATAAAGAGATATTTATGAAAATTTTGGCTGTAGAATCTTCAGGAGAATCATTAAGCGTGGCAATCAGCGATAACTCTAAAGTTATTGCTGAAAGTTTCTATAACGCCGGGAAAATACATTCTGAGATGCTGGTTCCTATTATAAAAAGAATTCTAAAAGATGTTGGATGGGACTTACAAGATATAGATAAATTTGCCGTTTCAAGCGGTCCCGGAAGTTTTACCGGCATAAGAGTCGCGATGACTGTCGTAAAAACGCTTTCCCAGACTTTAAACAAACCCGTTGTTTCTTTAGATACTTTGTCGGTTTTGGAAGCGAATACGGGAATAAGGAATATAAGAATTGTAGCGGCGATAGACGCTTTGAGAGAGGAACTTTACATAAAACAAAACGGCAGAATTGTTATAATATCCGTAAAAAATTTTATAAAGAAATATAAAAAATATAAAAATGACATAGTAATAACCGGTAATGCCGCTGAAATTTATAAAAAAATCTTTTCAAAAGAATTTGGGAAACAATCTGTAAATTTAATGTCATATCTGAATTTCCCGAGAGCCTCAACGCTTGCAGTTATCGCTTCGGAGAAAGAGGGCGTATCATATAAGGATATAGAGCCTTTATATATAAGAAAATCATGGGCTGAAGAAAAACAGAAGAAATGAAAGCAGGTTAGTGTTTTCAGGTTTTTATATAAAACTATTTTAAAAAAATAAATTTTGATATACTAAATAAAACAATCACAATACCAAGGAATTGACATGAAAAAGTATTACATTACAACGCCTATTTATTATGTAAACGACAAACCTCATATAGGTCATGCGTATACTACGATTGCAACGGATATAGTTGCCAGATGGAAAAAACTTCAGGGTTTTGATGTTTTTTTTCTGACAGGCACTGATGAACACGGGGCAAAAATATGCCAGTCTGCGCAGGTAAAACAAATAACGCCTAAAGAATTATGCGATGAAATGAGCGGACATTTTAAAGAAGCATGGAAACTGCTGGATATCGATTATTCCGGTTTTATAAGAACAACCGATAAAATCCATGAAGATACCGTTCAAATGATAATGCAGATTCTTTATGATAAGCAGTTGATATATAAGAAAAAATATGAAGGTTTATATTGCATTCACTGTGAAAAATTCATTTCGGAAAAAGATCTTGACGAAAACGGCTGCTGCCCTGACCATAAAAAACCGCCAAAAGTTCAGTCGGAAGAAAATTATTTTTTTAAATTATCTTCTTTTAACGACAAATTAATTGATATGATTGAAAATCCTCAAAATCCTCAGCATATAGAAATACTTCCCGAAACAAGAAGAAATGAAATACTCGGAAAATTAAAACTCGGTTTGGAAGATATAAGTATTTCAAGGGCTGCTCTCGACTGGGGGATTCCTTTGCCGTTTGACAACAGTCAGACCGTATATGTTTGGATTGATGCGTTGATTAATTACGTTTCAGCGATAGGTTATAAAAACGATAAGACTCTTTTTGAAAAATACTGGCCTGCGGATATCCATTTGATGGCGAAAGATATTTTATGGTTTCACAGCGTAATATGGCCTGCAATTCTTATGGGAGCCGGAATTGCCGTTCATAAAAAAGTTTATGCCCACGGTTTTTTTACCATTAACGGCGAAAAAATGTCAAAAACAATAGGAAACGTTATAACTCCCGCAGAACTTGTTGAAAAGTTCGGAGTAGATCCTACAAGATATTTGGCTGTTTCTCTTATTCCTTTCGGTCCTGACGGAGATATTTCAATTCAGGCGTTGGCTCATAAATATAATATTGATTTAGCCAATAATCTTGGAAATTTGGTCTCAAGAACAAATAAGATGGCCGAGAAATATTTTGAAGGCAAAGTTCCTGATTGTTCGGTTGAAGACAAATTAACAAAAGATGTAATGAAAATAATGGAAGACGGATACGGACAGGCTCTGGAAAATATGCAGTTCAACAGAGCGGCTGAAATTTTACAAAACGCAATTACTTTAATTAACCAGCAGATAGAAAATGACGCTCCTTGGAAACTTGCAAAAACAGATACCGGAAAACTTGCAAAATGTATGTATTGCTATTTTCAGGCAACGGATTTAATAGCTTTATATTTAATACCTTTTATGCCGACAATCTCACAAAAAATATGGGAGTTAAACGGCGCTGCAGACAATGTAAACGATACGGCAGAAAGATATTTTGCCGATAAGCTTTTACCGCTCAACGGCTTTTCTCCAAAAGGTGCGTCTTTGGGTAAATTTGAAATATTGTTTCCCAGAATAGATTTGGAAAAGAAATAACGGAGACTTAATATGCTTATAGATTCCCATGCTCACACATGCGATGAAAAGTTTGACAATGACAGAGAAGAGACTCTGGCAAGAGCTTTCTCCGGCGGAGTAAAATATATAATAGAAGTGGGCTGTGAACCTGAAAATTGGGATAAAGTTTTCGAATTGTCAAAAAAAGAAAATATTTTTTCAATGTTCGGCATTCATCCGCAGGATGCTTCAAAATTCAATGATAAAGTTTTCAATGAGATGAAAAAGCTGTTGGAAGATAAAAAATGTGTTGCCGTAGGCGAAATAGGATTGGACTATCATTATGAATATTCTCCTAAAAATATACAAAAGCAGGTTTTTATAAAACAGATGGAGCTTGCCGTCGAAATAAATAAACCGGTAAGTATTCATTGCAGGTCGGCATACGATGATATGCTGAAAATTTTGAGAAATTTAAATGAAATGCCTAAAGGCGTGATACATTGTTTTTCAGGGACTCTTTCGGAAGCGAAAGAAGTTTTGGATATGGGCTTTTTGATAGGAATAGACGGTCCTTGCACATATCCGAAGTCTGATAAACTTAAAGATGTTATAGCCAATGTTCCGATAGAAAAACTTTTGGTGGAAACAGATTGTCCTTATTTAGCTCCGCAATTATACAGAGGACAAAGAAATGAACCGTATTATGTAACGGAAATCGCAAAAAAAATTGCCGAAATAAAAGGAATGCTTTTTGAAGATGTTTGTAATGCGACCACTTCTAATGCCGTGAATTTATTTAATTTAAGGAGCTGAAAATGAATACTTTGTCTTATCAATATCTTGACAGTTTATATTTAAATATAACTAACCGCTGTATGATGGCTTGTCCTTATTGCATGAAACAAAAGTGGTCCGGATATTTCAGAGGACATTCTTTAAAACTTGATAAAGAACCTACCGTAAAAGAAGTAATAGATTCTATAGGGGATCCTTCAAAATATAAAGAAATTATTTTTTGCGGATACGGAGACTCTTTGATAAGGCTTGAAGAAGTTAAAGAAATATCTTCATGGCTTAAATCAAAAAACGCCAAAGTAAGAATAAATACGGCGGGACTTGCGAATAAATACCATAAAAAAAACATATTGCCTGAGCTTAAAGGACTTGTTGACGTTATTTCCGTAAGTTTAAACGGAACTAATGCTCATGAACATAATCGTTTAAATAATCCTATGTTCAAAGAAGAGTCATTTGACGAAATAATTAATTTTGCAAAACTTGCAAAAGACTATATTCCTCTTGTAGTTCTTACTGCCGTTGAATTGCCGGGTTTAGACGTATCAAAAGTCGAACAAATAGCAAAATCAATAGATGTTTCATTCAGAGCCAGACCGTATTTGGATGAATATGAAGAGAATTGAAACAAAAAAAACACTAAGACTTTTATACATTCCGTGTGTAGCTTTTCTGTTATTATTTGTATTGGATAATACTTCTTTCATTCCTGAGAATTTCTATATATTGATTGATAATAAACTTATATCCGTACCTTATGACAAAACCAGAATCCTCGGCGATCTTCTTAACGAACAAAATATAACTCTGAATGCTGATGATGTTGTGTATGCTGATTTGAATAAAACCGTTAATCCTGATACGGTTGTCAAAATAGCGAGAGTCAAAAAAATTAAGGCAAAAGCCTCAAAACAATCATCTTTCAGACCTGTTTGGAGAAAAGTGTATAATTCAAATCTTAGAAAAGTCGAACTTCAAAAAGGAATAGTGAAAAATACGGATTACGATATTACGGAAATTTACTATGACAATATTTTTCACAGCGCTGTTTATGACAGTGAAAAAACCGTTTCTAAAACTTTTTACAGACTTGTTCTTTTAAAAAACGGGAATGAACCGGAAAAAATTTATGATTTGTCTAAAGCAAAGAGAATAAAAATGATAGCTACGGCTTACTATCCCGGAGATCCTCTTGCATGGCGGGACGGAACCATAACCCGGTTAGGGCAGAAAATGCAGAGAGGAATAGTCGCCGTTGATCCTAAAGTGATACCTTTAAGGACAAGACTTTATGTCTCCGGATACGGATATGCTTATGCGGGAGATACCGGTTCTGCAATTATAGGCAACAGAATAGATTTGGGCGTAAATAATCATAAAGAAGAACAATCGTGGATGCACAGAGAAGTTACGGTTTACATACTTGAAAAATCTAAAACATGGTAGGTAAAATTATGGATAAAGATATAATTAACGAAATAATGAAGTTTGGCAAAATATTGTATGAGCAGGGACTTAATCATTCGCATTCAGGCAATATAAGCGTCAGAACAGGCGACAGCATTCTCATAAAAAAACACGGAGTTATGCTTGCTTATCTTACTGAAAAAGATATAGTAAGCGTTAATCTTAATGATGATATTAAAGACAAAGAAGCTTCCGTTGAGGTTGCGGTGCACAGATCTATATATTTAAGTAATCCTGACATTAAAGCGGTTGCGCATGCTCATACGATTTATGCAACGGTTTTGTCTTTAAGCAATGACTTTATAGAGCCTGTGGATTCCGAGGGCTCTTTATATTTGCCTAAGGTGCCGGTGCTGTCTTGCGATGAGACTATCTGTTCGTCGGAAGTTGCCGCAAAAATACCCGAACTTATATTAAAATATAAAGCGGCGTTTGTGAAAGGACACGGAGCTTTTGCAGGAGGAAAAACTTTGGGAGAAGCATGTTTATATTTGTCTGTAATTGAAAGCGCGTCAAAAATTATATATTTAAACGCTTTGCGGAAATAAGATGCAGAAATTTTTTGAAAAATTAAATTATTTTCATATAGCTTTAATTCTTTTTTTTATTATATTGGTTTTGCATTCCGATATAATATTTGCGCCGGCGGGCTGCTATTTTTCAAAATTCGATTTGAAAGATTTAAATTACTATATAAATATAAGGCAGTATGTAGCAGACAGTCTTCTTTCCGGAGTAGTTCCATTATGGACGCTTAAAATTTTTTCAGGACATCCTTTTTTTGCAAATTCTGAAACGGCGACATGTTATCCTTTAAATATTATTTTTTTAATTTTACCTATAAGCAAGGCTATAAACTGGTCTTTTTTTCTGCATTTTTTTATTTTGTCTTTTTCTGTTTTTTTATGGATAGACAATAAAATAAAAAATAAATTTATCTCCGTATATACGGCAGTAATATCGGTATTCAGCGCAAGTTTTTATATGCATGCCGTTGCCGGACATTTATCGAATATAATTACCATGGCATGGTTTCCTTTGCTATTGTTTTTGTATGATAAATCTTTTGAAAAGAAAAGTTACAAGTTTATTATTCCCGTTTCCGTTGTTATTGCTCTTCAAATTTTTGCCGGACATTTTCAATATGTTTATTATACAGCCATAGTTTCTTTTATGTATGTTTTATTTTTTTGTCTTAATAAGACAGCATTGATAACTTTGATTTCTTCCTATTTTATAGCTTTGGGCTTGTCATCAGTTCAATTGCTTCCGAGCATAGATTTTTATTTGCAGGGAGCTAGGATCTCGGGCATACTGCAGCATGTGTCTATAAAGTCGGATTTGTCTCATTTAGTTACGCTTATTTTTCCCGGATATACCGAATTGACAAATTATTATTTTTGGGAAACGGCGATATATATAGGTTTATTCAACCTTTTTATTATTTTTATAGGAATATTTAATAATTTAAAAAAGAATTGTCTAAAATATATTATACTTGTATCATTGCTGTATATGCTGACATATCATCACGTAATATCAAGCATATCCGCTTCGGTAATTCCTCTTTTTAACAACTTCAGAAGTCCTATAAAAATGAATTTTTTCATAGCTGTGCTTATGTTGCCGATTTTATCATGCGGAGTCAAAAAACTTATCTCAAAAGATTTTAAAATTAACAAGTATTTTATTTGTGCGGTACTAATTTCCGCTCTTGTTATGATATTTTTTAATGTTAAACTGTCCGGTTTAATTACGGGGTTTTTTGCAGAAGATGCTTCGGTATCATCTTTATTTTCAAAACAAATTTTATTTACCGGATATTTTACTTTGCTTTTTTCCGTATTATTGTTTTTTAAAAAATATGCTGTTGCGAGTATGATAATACTGTTTTTTGCAGTTATACAGCCGGTAATATTCGTAAAAGATTATGCAAAACCTTTTTTCTTTAACAATCATTATAAGCATGAAAGGATGAAAGTTCTTTTAAAAAATGATGACGTCCGCTATTTTTCAAACGAGAAATATTCGCTGGAATATAATTATGAAAATATTTTCGGCACAACGTCGGATGTTTTAAAAAATTATCTTGATTTTATAAAGCATCTGGAAGAGCCAGACGCGGATGTCGAAAATATTTTCGGTATGCTTAGGTGCAAATATGTTATTGACGACAATACCGAAAGAGTGTCGCAGTATAATGTTGAAATGCTGAAAAGAGTGAATGTTTTTTATAATTATATAGTTGAGCCTGATAAGGAAAAGACGTTCTCGATTTTATTTGATAAAGATTTTGATTTTCTCAATACCGTTGTTCTTGAAAAAGAACCTGTGTATAAGCCTTCAAAACAAGGCTGTAATAAAGTCAATATTTTATCATTGAACGATAATGAGATTGAAATTGAATGTAAGACCAGCGAACCTGCCGTTATTATGATAAGCGGTAATTATGAGAAAGGCTGGAAAGCTTATGATATTGACAATAAAAAAATAAAATATGAAATAATACCGGCAAATTATATTTACAGAGCCGTATCGATAGATAAGGGTATTCACAGAATAAGATTTGAATATGCTCCTGTATCTTTTACGGTTGGTTTTTTTGTGTCGTTGTTTTCATGGATTTTTCTGGCAGCTTCCGGTTTTTATCTCTACCGCAGGAAATTGTCTAAATTGAAATAAGCGGTTTTTAATGCTATAATTCAAAATATGGAAGAGCGGTTTAATTCTAACTTAGTTTTTAATAGCTTTTTAATACTAATACCGGTAAATCTTTTTATAATTTTTTTAATGACGCTTTACAGGCTGTTTTTTCTTTTTTATTTCGGCGATTTTTCCGTTTTAAGCGCATCAAAAATATATGTTCTAAAAGCATTTTTTATGGGTCTGCGGTTTGATATGTCAATAATGGCTTATATCAATGCTCCGGTCACTCTTATTTTAATACTTTGTTTACTGCTCCAAAGCTATTCTATATTCAGATTTTCAATATCGCTTTTCCGTTATTATTATACTCTTATATTTTCATTATTGTTTTTGGTTATATTTGTGGATTTCGGTTTTTTTTCATATTTTAAAGATCACTACAATTTGTTGATATTCGGTATTTTCGAAGACGATACCATAGCTCTTATTAAGACGATAGCAGCCGATTACAGACTCTATATCGCTCTTATTATTTTCGGTCTGCTTTGCTTTGTTATAAATAAGGTATGTTATTTTACATATAAAGAACTGAAGTTCAACGAGAGAATAATCAATACTTTGTATTGGAAAAAATCGACAAAAGCGTTAATAGTATTAATGATAATAACGCTTAATTTTGTTGTTGCCAGAGGCTCTTTCTCTATGTTCCCTTTAGGTATTTTTTATTCGCAGATTTCACCTGATTATTTTATCAATAAATTATGTATAAATCCTGTGCATCCTCTTGCGGATACGGTTTATTTCAAAATTAAGAATGCAAATAATAAAATGAACTTAAAAGATGTTTTTGGGTATCCCGGAGAGGAACAGATACTTAATGACCTGCGGTTTTTAAGTTTTAATGCTGACAAACAGACTATTCCCGACTGTTTTCATAAAAAAACGGGAGAAAATAAAACTGCGGAACGTATAAAACCAAATGTTATTTTGATTGTTATGGAAGGATTCGGGGAACTGCCTGTGTTAAAAGACAGCCCGAAGTTTAACGTTTTGGGCGATTTAAAAAAACATTTTGAAAACGATACCGTTTTTTATAATTTTTTACCGGCAGGTTTTATTACCATACACGGTATTGAGTCAATAATTCTTAATATTCCTCAAAGGCCTTTTGTTAATCAGATTACGCAAACTAAGGATGCGTTCAGGCTTTTCCCGAATTCGGCCGTTTTGCCTTATAAGAAAGCCGGATATGATTCGATTGCTCTTTACGGCGGCAGTATGACATGGAGAGATTTGGAGTCATTTTTTAAAGTGCAGGGTTTTGACGAAATAGTCGGAGAAGGTAATATAAAAGTAAAAGCGAAAGATAAACACGCATGGGGGATAAACGATGCCCAGTTTTTTGAGTTATTAAAAGAAAAGCTTGAAGACAAATCGTCAAATAAACCTAAATTTATTTTTGCGATGTCTACCGGGACGCATCCTCCTTATAAAAGACCCGACGGATATAGTCCTCTTCCTTTGGAAATTCCTCAGCAGATAAAGGGAATGATGTCCTCAAAAGATTTTAACAATAAGGCTATTTTTGAGCTGTATCAATTTGCAAATATGGAGCTTGCAAAGTTTATTTCGGCAGTCAAAGAATCGGAATTTGGAAAGAATACTATTATTGCCGTAACAGGAGATCACAATTTAAGGGAGCTTTCTAATTATTCTCCGGAAGATATGTTTGTGAGATATGCCGTTCCTTTCTATTTATATATTCCTCAAAAATTAAAAAGTAAAGAAATAAATACTGCCGTAAACGGTTCTCATATGGACATTATGCCGACTTTATACGGATTGTCTCTGTCGAATGCCGATTATACTTCTGTCGGTAATGATTTAATAAATATTAATGATAATGTATCTTTAAATATTGCAGGTTTGGCTGTAAAAGACAATATTGCAATAGAATATAATTTTACCGATAAGACTTTTAAATCTTTTGATTTTAATACGAAAACTAAGAAATTGTCTCCGTCGGATCAGACTGAGGAACATAAAAAACTTGCGGATTATTATAAAGCCGTAATGACGGCTTCAGATATTTTAATGAAAAAGTAAATTATATCGCAGCAGCTCCGGCTTTTGCCAGTTTGTCGGCTATGTCATTTTTTTTGTTTCCGGTATGGCTGTCAATTTTTCTCCAAATAATTTCTATTCCCGAAGATAAAACCGTTTGTTTATATTCTACTGCAAGCTGATTTTTCGGATTCCATTTCCCGGCAGGAAAATATTCTATGCCAAGATAATCATAATTAATTCTTATTTTTTTAATACCGTTTTTATTGCACCATTTCAAGACTTGCATTACGGAATAAAGTTCTCCTCCAAACTGTCTTGTTGACGTATCTTTGAGATTACCGGAAAATTCTTTGATTTTTTTTTCTCCTGAAAAGATTACCGCTCCGTATCCTGTTTTTCCGTTGATATATGATCCGTCTACAAAAACTTCATATATCCCTGAATCTTGAGAGAAAGTTTCAAAATTATTTGCGGTATCCCAGCATTTATTGATTGTTTCTACCGCTTGTGAATCTTTGATATTTGATGTCAGGAGTGAAAAAGATTTTTTTGACGGTTTATAATAAATATTTATTTTTCCTAAATTGATAAGTTTGTTTTTTACCGATATCTGAAGCAGATAATCTCTGAAAGAAGAATCGTCAAATGATGCAATAAATTCGCATTCATTCAGTATTTTAATAAATTTATTTCCGAAAGAAGTTAATTCTTTTTTGTGTAAAGTCATAAAAAACTCTCTTATCTTATTTTCCAAATTTTGTGAAGCTGAGGAAGTATTCTGACGTCTTTTAATTTTGAAGACGCTAAAGCATAGAATTCAAAAACTTTTTTGTTTACGGTTTTTTCATTGTCTGACGGCTGTATAACAAACTTAATATCCCGTGATATATCCGAAACAAGCTTAACGGCTTTTTTAAATTCATCGGCTGTTGTTGATTTTGTGATTACGGTTTTAACGAAAGATTTTTTTGCAGCCTGGTTTAAAAATTTTTTATGCTGCAGTAATAAATCTTTTCCGCAGGCGGATTTAAATTTTATATCCATTGACACTATGCCGCATAAATCTAATATTTTGCTTAATTGCCCGCTGAGAGTTCCGTTTGTTTCCAAATAAATTTCAAAACCTT
>Ga0265294_10010488_pt1 | contig 10528 bp, 10 predicted proteins | sample MunlanPumphouse3_FD_192504 | JGI IMG/M metagenome (GOLD analysis project Ga0265294, IMG submission 192504) | Groundwater microbial communities from a municipal landfill in Southern Ontario, Canada - Pumphouse #3 | ecosystem: Environmental > Aquatic > Deep subsurface > Groundwater | place...
GCCTCGAGAAGAACATCCGAAGGGATTGTCGACAAACTCGGAGATGTTTCCAAAAAGGTTCCGTCAGATGTTCTTCTCGAGGCGAGAAGGATGCACACCATGTCCGGCGTTGCCGATTCGTTCCCTGAATTCAACAAACCCGGCCCCATGACCAAACTCTGCGACCTGCTTGCGAAAGCCGCAAAAGTCGGAGGCGCCGGAATGGTGCTTGATTCCTTGGACCGTACCGTCGCGAAGGACAAAAACACCAGAGCTGCGTCCGCCGCGTTCCTTGCGGCCTGCGATCCGGAAGAAACGTATCCTTTCAAGCTCTCCGCCGAAGAAAAGGATTTCATGGAATTCCTGATACCTTTTGCGAAATTGCTGATAGATTCCGAACCTTCGAAGTACAGAGACGACATGAACACAATGTTGACGGCCTGCGGTTCCGGGGAATCAGTCTGATATCCTGACGTCCGCAACATAATGGGAAACTCCGGGGGCGAAGGACTTCACTTCCCGGATTTCCAGAATTTCATAGTTGCCGCAGACTTCGGAGAAAACTTTGCTCACCCGTTCCTTTTCTTCGTGGGTCGGGAAAGTATCGTGATAATGAATGATTCCTCCCGGTTTGATTAGTGACAGGGCTTTCGGTAAAAATTTCGAAGTGGTCTGCACGTAACCCATCAGAATACGGTCTGCGAAATTCTTTCCGGGCAGGTCCCGGTTATCCCCCAATATGGGGATTATTACGTCCGTCAATCCGTTCAGTCTTATGTTTTTCAGTAAGAATCCGTAAGACTCGGGATTCTTTTCACAGGCGAAGACTTTACGGGGATTTGCGTATTTTGACAATGGCAGAGTAAAATAACCTATCCCCGCAAACATGTCGATTACCGTTTCTCCCCCGCAGTCCAGATTGCGCATCCTCATCCTTTCGTCGGTGTTGCCCGACGCGAACATGACTTTGGTCACGTCGAAATCGTAAAGAATCCCGTTTTCCAAACGCACGGATTCGGTTTTGTTTCCGTACAGTATTTCCATTTCGGGCTTTCGGAATTCCCCCGATACCCCCGACACGTCGGCGCAGACCGTTTCCGCGTTCAGTATCTCGGCGTAAGCTTTGCCGATTTCTTCTTTGTGTTCCATGCAGCTTTCGTCGAGTTTGAGGATCAACACGTCACCCACGGACTCCCATTTCATCGGAAGCTTTTCGGTTATGTTTACGGGGAGATCCGAAAGTCTGTGAAGAATCCGTTCCTGGGGGGCCAGTCTTTCAAGTGTGTGGGATTCGGTTTCGCATATTTCGTATCTGTGGGAGACTTCGTCCACCTTGTTCGGAAGCAACGGGACAAGTCTGAATCCTTTTTCTTTGGAAATTTTGGCGGTCCGGTCCGCGATTCCGTTTTTTATCAGTTCGGGAATGGTTTCCGAAGCTTCGTTTTCCGGAATCTTCGCGGCGGGGACTTTTCTCATAAAAGAACCCTCATGAGAATCGGGACGAAACCTGCCATGTCCCTGAGTCTCATTTCGGAAACGACCTTGCTGGGACTGTCCAGATTTATTTCGTCCAACAGGCTTCTGACGGATTCTTTGGATGCGGCGGCATAGGCACGGTTGAAATCCTCATCCCCGAATTTAAGGAACAATTTTCTCAGAGCGTATCCGGTGCGGAGTTCTTTGCCGGCACTCTTTTTCCACATTTTTTCATAGCCGGAAAGACCGCGTTCCGAGAAATCCCCGGTTCCGAAGGCTTTCGATGCCGTGTCGTAAAGAGGTTCGGCGGATTTGAAGGCAGGATACAGCCCGCCGCCCGAGACGGGCTTTACCTGACCCGCGGCATCGCCTATCAGCAGCACTCTTTCCCCGTAAGACTTGGGCCTCCCCCCTATTGGAATTTTGCCCGAATAGGTTTTGAGAATTTCGGAGTTTTCCAATCCTGCGGTTTTCAGAAGTTTCTTCATGTAATCGTACGGGTAACCCGCCGACCACGAAGTGCAGAGTCCCGCCCGGACGTTGTCTCCGAAGGGGATTTCCCATGAAAAAAATCCCGGAGCCGTTTCGGAACCCAGACGGATGACGATCATATCCTCTTCGTCGTATCTTTTACGGACATCCATCTGGAACCCCCGGAGGTATTCTTTCGGATTGTTGTTTTTGCCGAGAGACATTGCGACTTTGGAGCTGTGGCCGTCGGCACCCACCAGCAAAGAACATTCCGTTTTTCCCGCTGTGGAATCCACGATTGCTTTATCCGATACCCTGTGTCCCTTGTATTTGCAGCCGAAACGGTATTCGGCTCCCGCATCCATGGCTTTTTCGGCCATCAGACCGTCCAATTCAGAACGGTCCAAAACATTGGCTTTCGCCCAATCGGATCTTACGGTTATTTTCTCGCCGCAGGGAAAATACACATGAGCCCCGAAGAGTCTGTTGTGCACGTCGGGTTTGACGCCGGACATTCTCAGAACTTCGTCGGTGATAAGACCTGCGCAACCCGCGGGAATTCCCGATGAGCCGTGCTCTTCCATTACCATGACGTCGAAATCTTTCGCAAGAAGTTCGGCGGCTTTGCTGCCTGCGGGACCTCCGCCTATCACGACGGAATCATACATGATTATTTCTTTTTCGATTTCTCGAAATCCGCAACGAAGTTCGCGATTCCTTCATCGGTTTTGGGATGAGCGACCATCTTAAGAAGAATGTCGTAAGGTATCGTGGCTATGTCGCATCCCGCAAGAGCCGCGTCGAGAACGTGAACGGGATTTCTGATGCTTGCAGCTATTATTTCGGTGTCCAGTTCATAGTTGTCCAACACTCCGCAGATCTGACCCAGGAGATCGGATCCGTAGCATCCTATGTCGTCCAGACGGCCGATGAAGGGAGAAACGTATTTCGCTCCCGCCTTGGCGGCCAACAGAGCCTGGTGAGGGGAGAATATGAGAGTCATGTTGACGTCTATCCCTTCTTCGGACAATACCTTGGTGGCTTTGAGCGATTCCACGCACATGGGAAGTTTGACGTTTATGTTTTTATGGATCCCGGCCAATTTTTTTCCTTCCTCGACCATTCCTTCCCAGTCCGTGGACATGGCCTCGGCGGAAATGGGTCCGTCCACGATTTCCGCGATTTCTTTCACGCGGGTGGCGACGTCAGTTCCTTCCTTGGCTATAAGACTGGGATTCGTGGTCACTCCGTCCAGAATTCCCCAGCTGTTTATTTCCTTAATCATTTCCAAATTTGCGGTATCTATGAAAATCTTCATTGAATCATCTCTTTTTGTTGATGGATGTCCGGGCGGCTTCTGCTATGTCCGCCGACGTCAATCCGTATTTCACGAAGAGTTCATCGGGTTTTCCGGACTCTCCGAACATGTCTCTGGTGCCCACTCTCTGCAAAGGAGCGGGGTATTCTTCGGAAAGCAGTTCGGCCACGGCGGAACCCAAACCTCCGATGATGCTGTGTTCTTCCGCGGTCACGGCACATCCCGTCTTGCCGACGGACCCAAGAATGGTTTTCCCGTCCAGGGGTTTGATTGTGGATACATCGATGACTTCCGCGGATATTCCTTCTTTCCTGAGTTCTTCGGCGGCTTTGAGACATACGTGAGTGAGCTGTCCCGTGCCTATCAGAGTAACGTCGGAACCCTCCGAAAGAACTCTTGCCTTTCCTATTTCGAATATGTCCTCTTCCTCGCTTATGACGGGGACCGGGGAACGTCCCAGTCTCATATAGACCGGTCCGTCGTAATCGGCTATCGCCAAGGTGGCGGCGTAGGTCATGTACGCATCCGCAGGAGAAATCACGACCATGTTGGGAAGACTCCTCATGATTGACATGTCTTCCAAAGCCTGGTGGGACGCTCCGTCCTCGCCCACACTGATTCCGCAGTGAGTGGCCACGATTTTGACGTTCAGTTCAGGATACGCCACGCCCAATCTGATCTGTTCCCAGCACCTTCCGGAAGCAAATACTCCGAAAGTGGATGCGAAAACGGTTTTGCCTTCGGCGGCAAGACCGGAGGCGATGCCTATCATGTTCTGTTCGGCTATGCCCACTTCGACGAATCTTTCGGGACACGCTTTGTAAAATTCAAGGGTTTTGGTGGAACCTGCGAGATCCGCATCCAATACGACCACATTCTCACGCTGGGCCAATTCCCTCAGCGCTTTGCCGTAATAATCGCGTTGTGCCAACATTTTGGTCATTTGCATCTCTCCATTGCTTCTTTGAGTTCCCTTTCCGCACATTCCATTTCTTCGGGATTGCAGCTCTTTCCGTGGAAATCGGCATTGTTTTCCATGAAAGACACTCCGCTGCCTTTTATTGTCTTGAGAATCAGCACTGTGGGCCGGTCCTTTGCTTTTCCGGCCCATGCGCAGGCGGAAAGAATCTTTTTGATGTTGTGACCGTCAATGGTCTTCACTCTCCATCCGAAAGCCTTCCATTTGGCCGCCAGAGGCTCTATGCTGACCACATCCTCCGTATCGCCGGAAATCTGCAGACTGTTGCGGTCGACGAAAGCGATAAGGTTGTTAAGTTTGTAATGTGACGAAAACATTGCGGCTTCCCAGTTCATGCCGCTCTGCAGTTCCCCGTCGCCGAGAAGACAGTAAACGTTGTGTTTTTTACCGTCGATCTTTGCGGCCAACGCCATGCCCGCGGCCATGCTCAGCCCCTGTCCCAATGAACCCGTGGACATTTCCACCCCGGGCAATCTGCCTTTGACGGGGTGGCCCTGAAGTCTGCTGTTTATTTTTCTCAGAGTAAGAAGTTCCTCGACGGGGAAATATCCCGCCTCCGCCAAAGAGGCATACAGAATGGGGGCCACGTGTCCTTTGGACAGTACAAAACGGTCCCTTCCTTCCCAATCGGGTTCTTCGGGCCGGTGGTTCATCACTCTGAAATACAGAGCGGCCATAAGATCGGCAGATGAAAGAGAGCCGCCGGGGTGCCCCGATCCCGCAGCGGACGTCATCTCAATTACGTGTGTTCTGAGTTTATTGGCTATGATTTTCAGATCCGCCTCAGTCTCTGCCAAGTGAATCACCGACTCAGTCACTCTCTATTCTCGGAGCGAGAAGGTAACTTACCTTTCCGTTTCCGTCGGCGAATTCAAAATTCATTTTGATTGGGTAATCGGAATCGAGCTCGATACAGACCGTGGTTCCCGAGGGTATGGCCTTTACCAGGTTGGCAAAATAATCCAGGGGGAACATGCTTTTGAAAGCATCGTTGCCTTCGGGAAGTTCCATGGATTTCAATTTGTCTTTAGAAACCATAAGGCTCGCGGAATCGGTGTCCCCTTCGCAGGACAGTTCGAATCCCTGATTATTCACCGTCAGAGCGATGTGGTCGGAAATCGATTCGGAAGCCCTTATCCCCTGCTGAAGTTCTTCGATGGGAATGTTGATTTTGGAAGACAGAGACAGCTGAGGGAATCTGGGATCGTTCATCCTCGAAGTGTCCACCAAATGCATGCGACGGGTTATGTTCCCGACTTTGAAAACTAATTTTCCGTGATTTTCGTCCTGCTCCATGGATATGATATCCCCGGAAGAGGCGAGTTTCAGTACGCCCTTTACCTTATCAAGATCGAGGCCGATTTCGGTCTCATCGGCCGAATATGACTCAAAGGCTCCGGAATCGATGTTAACTTCGACCATCGCCACTCGGGCAGGATCCATGGCTTTCAGACTGATGCCTTCGGGCCCAATGGTGAGTTTTACCTCATCTATGAGCGTCGAAACTATGTTTACAAGCCCCTTCAGCGTATCAGACTTAATCTCTGCTTTGAACATTTTTCACCTCGGCCCGTTCAATACTCTCTCCAGGAATGGTTGCATTTGCAGCAACGGTATATTCTCGTTTCAGGTTCATCCGCCGCACGGGTCTGTCTGATAACGAAGTAAGCCTCTGTGTGGCCGCATTCTTCGCATGTGATGCGGGTTTTGGGAAGAGTCGTGACGTCTTCGCCCACAACGGGGGCTTCTTTGCCGCTGGTTTCCGTGACGGTAATTTGTGCTTTACCGAATTCTACGGCACACTCACAGGAACTGCAGACATACTTCCCGTCTTTCGGGAACATCAAAGATTTGCATTCTGAGCAGAACAAGCTATCACTGGTGAACCCGATTGGATGAGGATATTAATAACTTATCGAACAGGGCATTTGATGCCCGTCGCGTGTTATTTTTTGGCAGGGGATTTGTTGTCCCTGTGAACTTCCGTTTGAGCCAGAATGTCCGAGAAGTGGCTTTTGGAATCGTTCATTGCCGAGGTTGTGAACGTCGGTTCTTCCGATGCGACGGTGTTTGTCTGAAAACTGTGCACCTGTTTTTCCTCGCGGCGGTTCTTGGAATTCGGAGTTCTTAGATTGAAACTCATGACAGAATCCTTTATTGTTATGCATTCGTTGAAGGACTCGAATCCCATCTCTTTGCCCCTTTCGTACAGTTCCACGGATCGGGCCAACGGTCTTATGGCCGAGTAGACGGCGCCGTTCGCCATCAGTGCGACCGCCTCTCTGCGATGCAGTTCCGAAAATGAACCTCCGACCCCTCCGAAAATAATCAATACTCCGAAGGGTATCTTCAACATCTCCGTCGTTCCGGCAACAAAGAAGTTTTCAAGGTACATCTCGGCCCAGACAAAATATCCTGCCAACGCGCCTATTGCAGATTCCGCAATGGCGTCGTGGAATTCTGTTGAGCCGAGAATGTAGTGTGAAGCCACGGTCACCGCGGCGAAAAGAAGACCTCCGGCTATGGCGGAGGTGATGATTCCTTTCATGAAAGAGCCCGATCTGCGTCCGGCGTACAATCCGGCGACGGCGGGTCCGATTACCGGAATCCACCAAAGCATCGCTGACAGCATGAAACCGCCTGCTACCGCCCTGCCCGAACTGTAAGGCTTGGAATACTCCGTACCTTCGGCTGATTGGCTAATACTCTTCGTGTGCATCCCACAGTCGTCTAGGCATTTTATGTTTAATAAGTTTCGGATTGTCACAAGTCAAATGCCGTATTTTTTCCATCGATTGACGAATATGTAATGCGTCAATTGTCAGAAGAGAACTTGACTTCAGCGTTTCATTCCGAAATCGACGGAACATACGCAAAGATTCGGGCTCCAAACACCGTCGACGGTTGAAAAACACCTCATTTTTTGATGATTAGCGTCTATTTCGACCTAATTAAGGAAACTAAATATACCGTCAGATATTAGGCGGAAGAAAGCATCACCGTTATGTTTTAATTCACAGTCAAAGAGGCGCTTATGCGTTCCTCTTTTCACCGCCTTTATGGCATCTACAACAGAAGGAAATCGAAAATGAGAGTTAGATACAGATTCTTAGGAGGGGCCGATATGGTCGGTTGCATGGGCATGACCATGGAATGGGAGGATAAAGCCGTCCTTATCGAGTATGGCATGAACCCCACCAAACCACCGGAATATCCCATACCGGCACCCCCCGTGGACCACGTGTTCCTTACGCACAGTCATTTGGATCACTGCGGGATGATGCCCGCGGTCTGCGGAAAACAACATGCCGAACTGTTTACAACACCTTTGACGGCCGAAGTGGGAGAGCTGCTGATGAACGATTCTTTGAAAATCTCCAAAGCGGAAGACTATCCTTTGCAGTATACTTCCGGAGACATCGACCGCACCATGAGAAGCGTCGTTCCGTTGACTTTCGGAGATACCATTGAAGTGGGCTCCGTCGACGTGACACTGCATTCCGCGGGACATATTCCCGGGGCTTCCATGTTCCTGTTCGAAGGGGATACCAGCGTGCTCTACACCGGAGACATTCACACCATGGATCAGAGGCTGGTAAACGGCGCAAGGCCCGTAAAATGCGAGACGTTGATTGTTGAGGGGACTTACGGCGGAAGAAACCATACTCCCAGAGACCAGACCGAACGGGACTTTTTGAACAAAGTACAAGAGGTCGTCGAAAGAGGGGGTACCTGCCTGATTCCGGTGTTCGCCATCGGAAGGACTCAGGAAATAATGCTCCAGCTCATGAATTTGGATTATGAGATGTGGGTTGACGGAATGGGACGTTCGGTTACCAGACTTTTCCTCGAATATCCCGAATACCTCAGAGATGCCCGCAAACTCAAAACAGCCAGAAGGAACTTCCACACGGTCAAACACTCCAACATGAGAAAGAACGCCGCAAGGGGACAAATCATCGTGACCACCGGCGGAATGATGGACGGGGGACCGGTTCTCAGTTACGTCAACAAAGTAAAGAACGACCCGAAAAGCGCATTGCTTATCGTCGGTTATCAGGCCGAGGACACCAACGGAAGGATGCTGATGGACCACGGCGTGATGAACATCGACGGGGAAATTCAGAAAATCCACTGCGAAGTTCAGAAATTTGATTTCTCCGCCCATGCGGATCACGGCCAGATTGTTCAGTTCATACAGGACTGCGATCCCGATAACGTTGTGATCATGCACTCTGAAGTCGGAGAGGAGTTCCTGCCGGATCTGCAGGATTACAACGTAATCCTGCCGAAACCCGACAAAGCGTTCGAAATGGAGTTGTGATCATGAAAGACATCGAAAGGTTTCTCCTGGAGGATGTCGGCAGAGGGGACCTTACCGCCGAATTGGTGGTTCCCGACACCAACGGAAGAGCCTCCATCATCTGTGAAAGAGATGCAGTGGTCGCCGGGATCGAAGAAGCCTGTATGGTGTTTTCCCTTTTAGGTGCGGATGCGTCCCCCGTCGTGGAAGACGGCGACAGAGTCGCGGCCGGAGACCGGATTGTTTCGATTACCGGACCCGTCAGAGGCATAATCACCGCCGAGCGCACCGCACTCAACTTCCTGATGAGGATGAGCGGCATAGCCACCGCCACCGCGAAAGCCGCAGAACTTCTCGGAAAGGATTCCGGAACTCAGGTATGCGGAACCCGGAAAACCACCCCCGGATTCAGGAAATACGAAAAAAAAGCCATACGCCTCGGAGGCGGAGCCGAACACAGATTCGGTCTTTATGACATGATCTTGATCAAAGACAATCACATAAAAGCCTGCGGTTCGGTGGAAAATGCCATGACCGAAGCTTTGAAAACCCAATTCCATGTGAAAGTGGAAATCGAAGTGAACAATGTCGCCGACGCCGTCACCGTAGCCGAAATGGGAGCGGACATCGTCATGGCAGACAACATGGAACCGGAAGACGTCCGGAAGCTCAGGGATGCCGTCAAAGAGGTCTCGCCCAAAGTATTGGTGGAAGCGTCCGGAGACATTACGTTGGACAACATCGCCGATTTTGCGGGATGTGCGGATCTGGTGTCCATGGGTTCTTTGACCCATTCGGTTACCGCGGTGCAGTTTTCGCTGGACTTGGATTAAATCTCGGTTCTGTGGTAACGGGACAGATCCGCATCCCAACCCATACTCCGGGCCACAAGTTCGGATATGTGCATTACCGGGAATTTCGCGGCTCCGTCTATCCTGCGGAAACAGAATCCGCAGGATACCACCGCAAAGTCCGCACCTGCTTCTCTGAAGGCATCCACCATATCGGCAATTATGTCTTCGGCGATGTCGTCGTAAACTCCTTGGAGGCCTCCGCCACAACAAAGAGGACCTTTGAGTTTCACCCCCTGACAGCCCGCGGCTTCCATGATTTCATAAAGCAGATCGGAAGCGTCGTGACCTCTCTTCATGTATGCGTAATCCCCGTGGCATCCGGGAAACACCGCGCCGGTCCCTTTGATCGGTGTTTTGACCGCTTTTCTGATTCCCTCGGTGTTTTCATGAAGATATTCCAAAAGTCCGTTCACCTCCGCCGTTCCGGGTTTCATTCCGACTTCCGAAAGTCTTGTTTCGGCCGATGCGATTCCTTCATCCGTCTCAAGAATGTCTTTGGACAGGGAGAGAGACATGTTGCATCCCTCGCAGAGAGTCACTATTCTTTCATTCGCGTTGCGGGAATGGATCATCTCGCCGACGGCGGTCCATACGTCATAATCCACGGACCTGAGTCCCGTGGGTTCGAAACAGCACATCGGTTCTTTGCCGGAAAATTCCTTTCCCAGCTCTTCGGCGATGAACAACGTGGCGGATTCCACAAAAGGTATTCTTGATGTCACGGTGCAACCGGGGAACAGTTTCATTCTTTGCCTCCTGTTATTTTTCTGAGTTTTTCCAAAGCGTCAACGTCCCTTTCCATGTTCGGAAGTCCGAGCCGGTTCCTTTCTTCATCCATGGAAGCTGCCACGGACAGCGTGTCTCCGGTTTCCATGTATCTTTTGTAAACCCGGGAAAACCTGTCCGGAATATTTTCTTTCGAAGCTTCTGATTGACGGAGTTCCCGGATCAGTTCCGGAATATCTATGTCTTTGGGGCAGACCATGCCGCATCTGTGACACATCAGGCAGGTCCAGGGATTGCCGTCGTAAATTCCCTCGGAGACTTCGGACACAACCCGGTCCGGGATTATTCCTCCGTGTTTTGCGGAGGGGCAGTTTTTCGTGCAACGTTTGCATTTGATGCAATCGTCCAGTCTGTATTTTTCC
>Ga0265294_10010489_pt1 | contig 10527 bp, 12 predicted proteins | sample MunlanPumphouse3_FD_192504 | JGI IMG/M metagenome (GOLD analysis project Ga0265294, IMG submission 192504) | Groundwater microbial communities from a municipal landfill in Southern Ontario, Canada - Pumphouse #3 | ecosystem: Environmental > Aquatic > Deep subsurface > Groundwater | place...
CACAGGGGGAGCCCGACCCCTATGCCTGATGAGTGTATCGGCTGCTCCACCTGCTGCCTGATGGACCGGCCGCTCGAAGAGGCGCTCGGCCTCATCTCCGGCCAAACAGGCCTTGCAGAGATCCTCTCCGACGGCCCTCACTCTCTCTTCCTCTCCGAAGAGACCTGTTATTCGTTCGATCTCAGGTACACAGTCCACGCCCCTGTTGCCGATACCAATCTCGCATCCGATAACGAGCACCTGCGAAGGGCGACCATCAGGGTTATGAGGGATCTTGCCGAGGTCTGCGACCGGATCGGTGCTGAGCGGCTGGTCATTCACCCGGGGCATGTATGGGGAGAAGAGGTGCGGGGCGCCGCCCAGGCCGCCCTCGATCGTTCGTTGAGCGAACTGGCCGCAATCCAGGGAGAAGTGAGCGTCCGGTTCGCCATAGAGAATATGGGGGCGTGGGATGTCTGTTTCTTCAGGGATCCAGGGTTTCTCGACCGTCTTGCCGGTCTCAACCTCGGCTTCACCCTCGACGTGGGGCATGCCCACGTGAACGGCAACCTGGTGCCATTCCTGGAACAGGGAGGGGCGATCCACGTCCACCTGCACGACAACTCCGGCAGCCGGGACGACCACCTGGCATGCGGGGAGGGAAGTATCGACTTTGGGCATGTCATGGCGGCTCTCCCCCCGGACGCCACGAAGATCGTCGAACCGGCCTCGTTTCACCAATACAGGAGAAGCCTCGAACACCTGAAACCGGCCTTCCGCTGAACGCTCATAGGACCCCGGAATGGGACCCTCGTCCGATCAGCCGCTCAACCGCCGCGCGAAACTCGCGGAACTGTCGTGAGACCTCCGGCCCTGGCGAGCCCGGATAGGCGTTCGCGCCCCGCACGACGATGCGGTGCCCGTCCATCTCCATCCGCAGGTGCCAGTAGGTGACGTCGCAGCAGGAGTACGCCGAGACATACTCCGGCTCCCACTCCCATACACCGAGCCTGGTTGCGGTCTCCCGGAACCTCACCCACTCCTCCTCTGTGGGCGACGCCTCCATCACCACCCCGGAGTAGCCGCCGGCACTTGCCCACTCATAGTGGAGCCGACCGTCCACGAGCCTGACATAGAGGGACGGCCCGACGCTCCCGCCTATGTAGAACTCGAACGCCGCCGGAGAAGAGGTTGGAGGAAGAGGAGATGTACCATCACACATAGCCGGGTTATACGACCAGCACGGCCAAATACCCTGCGACCACAAGGCCCATGCAGCAGATCCCGGCAACGTCGGCCCTGCCCGGAGTGAGGTCCCGCATCGGCGTCCGCCTGCCGGAACGGTATCCCCGGAGATCGATGGTCAGCCCGAGGACCGTGGCTTTTCCAAGCGAATTGGAGACCAGGGGGATGATGATGGGGAAGAGACCCCGAACCCTGCCGACAACGCCTCTCCCCGGGTTATAGGCACGGGCAAGCTGCGCCTCGTGGATCCGCTTCCCTTCGAGTTGCAGGCTCGGGATGAACCGGAGCGCAATCAGGAGCATGAGCGTGTAGTCCACAGGCATCCGGAGGCGGTCCATGAGATGGACGAGGTCGCGCGGCTGGGTGGATATGACCAGGAGCTGGAACGCAAAGAGCATCGCAGCGAACCGAAGCGACATCGCGAGCGCAAGGTCGATCGCTCCCACAGTGACGGGGAAAGCCCCGCCGATGACCGGGACCGACGGAGGGACCAGGTAGCCGAGGATATCCCCGCTCCGGATGGTGAGGATGGTGAGGGCAAGCAGACTCACCACGAGCGAGATCAACAGGGGGACCTGGCGAAGGAGGTCGCGGGCGAGCCCCCCCACTACCGCTACGGCTACGACCGCCCCGGCAAGGGCCGCGAGCATCATGGTATCGCTCGTCAGCACCGCAAGGGCCACGACGACGACGGCAAAGATCAGCTTGGTGAGCGGGTGGAGGCGGTGAAAGGCGCTCTCCCGGATGATATACTGCATAATTTCAGCCATGGTTCTTCCCCCTAGGTTCTCTCGTCGCGGACGATTCTCCCCTGCTCCATCCCGACGATGCGATCTGCGTACTCCTTCCCGAGAAGCATATCGTGCGTCACCATGACGATGGTGTGGCCTTCGCGCCGCAGGCGCCCGAGGATCTCCATGACCCGCGCCGCCTCCCGGGCATCGAGTCCGGTCGTGGGCTCATCGAGCACGATCACCTTCGGCTTCATGGCGATGACGCAGGCGAGTGCCAGGCGCTGCCGCTCGCCCCGCGAGAGTGACCGCGGGTAGGCTGCCTTCCGGTGGGAGAGGCCGACCTCACGAAGGGCCGCGTCGACCGGCTGCCCCGGGTCGCCGGGGTTGATGTTCCGAACGCCGAAGGCCACCTCGTCCCCCACGGTCTCGGCAAAGAGCATGGTGTCCGGGTTCTGGAAGACGAGGCCCACGTGACGCGCGAGTTCCGCTATCGGGACGGTCGCGGCGTTGAGTCCGTCGACGTAGACGCTGCCCTCGGTGGGGCGGAGCAGCCCGTTGAAGTGCTTGACGAGCGTCGTCTTTCCGGACCCGTTCTCCCCGACCACGGCCACGATCTCACCGGGAGCAACCTCAAGGTCAAGACCACCGATGGCCATAACCCCGTCGTAGCGGTGAACAAGTCCCCGGGCAGCTATGATGGGAGGTGTCCCTGCCGGGAGGACTGCCGGCGGTGCGGAGTGCCGAACGTTGTCGGACGCCGGGTGGTGCAGGAGGCCGTCCTGCAGCATCTGTGCAGGAGATCCTTCGGCAGCGATCTTTCCGTCTTCGATGAAGACCATCCTGTCCGCGATGGCAGCGAGCTGATCGAACTTCTGCTCGACGATGAGCACGGCCGTGCCCTCGCCCGAGAGCCGTCGGAGGAGGGCGGATATCGCGCCGGTTGCCTCTACATCCAGTTCGGCAGTCGGTTCGTCCAGGATCAGGATCTCTGTCCCCAGGGCGAGGGTTGCGGCGATGGCAACCCGCTGCTTCTGCCCCCCGGAGAGGGTGTGCGGGGCCCGGTCTGCGAGGTCGGCGATCCCGGTCGCCTCCATCACCTGGCTGAGCCTTCGCCGCATCTCTTCACGGGAGATCCCGAGGTTCTCAAGCCCGGAGGCCACCTCCTCCTCGACGGTGGAGAAGATGAGCTGGGCGTCGGCATCATCGAAGACCACGCCGACATGCCTGCCGATCTCAGCCATACCCCGGTAGTCCCGGACGCTCTTCCCGAGAACGGTGATGGCGCCGTCCAGTGTGCCGCCGTACTCGTGGTGAAGGATGCCGGATGCCGCAAGACAGAGAGTCGTCTTTCCCGCCCCGGTAGGTCCGGTCACAAAGACAATCTCTCCCTTCCCGATATCAAGGCTGATCCCGTTGAGTGCCGGGGTTCCGGACCCGGGGTACGTGTAGGAGACGCCCTCAAGAGAGAGGGCGGTCTTCCGACCGGGATCAGAAGTCATCTGCCGGTCCCATACCCGGGGCTGGAGCTACCTGCGGGGCGCCCCGCATCAGTGCACGCGATGCCGGCACCTGGAGTGCCTGCGCAACGAAGGTGTTGACCACCGCCGTGATGAGGACAATCGGGACGGTCACCGCGAGGAACGCCTCAAAGGTTCCGAACTTGCCAAGGATTGTCGGGGCTACCGCAAGGAGTGCGATGAAGGTGAAGGAGAGCCCGCTCGCCAGGGTGGCAACGAGCGCCGTCACCGCCGGAGCGAGAGCAAACCGGTTTCTCAGCACCAGATAGGTCCCGAGACAGACGACCGCCCCGATGGGTTCGCTGATCAGGTTCGCAGGTGGGAAGATCGAGTGGCTGAGGAGGGCGCAGATGACGCCCGCCACAACGCCGATCCCGAGCGCCTCCCGGAACGTGGGTACGACGAGGATGATGGCGAGGCTATAGAAGGCGATCACGAGGTTCGATACGATGGGGCCGGGGATCAGGAGGGACATGTACCTGATGATGGCCCCTACGGCAAGGAGTATGCCGACGATTGCAATATCTCTTGATTTCATGGTATCGGTTTCACAGTATGGAATTCAACAAACGATCTGATAGGTATGTGCGGCGATTAGTGCGGACGCCAACGTGGCCGGGAGTGAGGCCGGAAGGGTCCTCCGGGGGTGTTCCTGGGGGCGGCGGACAGAGTGGAAAGCCCCGGAAATATGCTGCACATCATTGTATAAAATAGTACATTTATGAATATAAATTTTCCGGGAGAGTGCTCCCGGGCAGGTCACCGCCGCGAGAGCAGGAGCGCCGCGACAAGCACCGCACCGGCAGTCGTGAGGACGGCGGCGGCAGGCGCCGCTGCCGTCGGCGTGGGCGAGGGTGTGACCGTCGGCACCGTCGCGGTCTCCGGTTCCGCGGGTATCGGGGTGGGCGTAGCGGCGGTCGGCGTCACCAGGGTTCCCGGGGGTGTCCCGAGGATGACAGGAATGGTCGTGTAGCCGTGGCCGGAGAGGTTTTCTCGGTCGACGGGCGCTTCCACGGCGTAAACGGTATAGGTCCCGGGATCGAGCCCTGCCTCACCCGTCCTCCAGCGGTAGGTCCAGCGGTCGTCGGCACCGACCGTCACCGTCGTGAAACTGGCCGGGTCTCCGGACCGGACGGGGGTATCCGGGTCTTCAAGCCGTCCGCCGGAGGACGGGAGGTTCGGGCCGGTCACGAAGAGGTAGATGGTATCGCTCCCTGTGCTCGTCCCCGCGATCGTGACCTCGCTTCCCGGATACACCGTGACGCCAGAGGCAGCCGGAGCTATGAGGAGGGCGATGAGGAGAAGGATACCCGGAATCAGGGCTCTATCAAGCATAGGATCCATCGTCACCCGATCGATCCGGGAGGTGATGAACCTGTTCCTGTCACATAAGGACAGCATGCCTGCCTCCGGTATACGCCTCTACAAGTAGCCGGGTGCTCGCCTTTGCCTCACCGCCTCCGAACACATAATCCGCTCCGTCGAGGGCGGCAACAATTGCCCGGACGGCTTTCGCATGCGACGGCCCATACCCCCCTTCCAGGACGAGGGCAAGAGCCGCAGGACTCGCGGCCGCGAGCATCCCCGTCAGGGCCCCAAAGTCGTCCGGCCGGAGGAGGATCGAACCAAGCGGGTCGTCGAAGAGCGCATCCTGGCCTGCTGAAACCACCACGAGGTCCGGCTTGAAGCGTCGGATTGCCGGGATGAAGACCTCCCCAAAGACCAGAGCGTAGTCGGCGCCGGTCGAGCCTGCCGCCAGCGGAGCGTTGATGGTGTACCCGAAGCCCTGGCCGACACCCTGCTCATCCGGCCACCCGGTCCCGGGGAAGAGCCCCGCCTGGTGGACCGAGCAGTAAAGCACCCGGTCCGAGGCGTAGAAGATCGCCTGCGTCCCGTTTCCATGGTGCAGGTCCCAGTCCACGATTGCCACCCGATCGACCCCGCGAAGCGCCCGGGCTGCCGCGACGGCAGCATTGTTGAAGAGGCAGAACCCCATGGCCCGGTCCGGCGTGGCATGATGTCCCGGCGGGCGGACCAGGGCAAAAGAGTGTTCGCCGTTGAGCGCCCGCTCCACCGCTACAGAGGCTGCCCCCGCCGCGTACAGGGCCGCATCGAACGACCCGCGGGTGACGTAGGTATCAGGGTCAAGGTAGCAGGCCCGACCGGGGGGACACTCCCTGCAGAACGACCGGATAGCCGCGATGTGCCGGTTCGTGTGCACCCGTGCCAGATCCGCGGGCGTCGCCTGCTCGGGGGCGATGCGACGGGCATCGGCCGGCAACCCGGCAAGGGCGGCCTCGAGGCGTGCCTGCGACTCGGGGTGGCCGGGATCGTCATGAGCCCTGAAGACATCCCCCATGACAACCGAGCACGGCATGGTGATCGAGGCCGGATTGTCGGTACCGGATGTCAACTACCCCCACCTATCGGAGGGGGCTTGTAGCCGGGGCCCCTTGCGGGGCACAGGGCTGCAATTTCATCTGTGCGAAGGTTGACGGTTCATAGGTTGTCCTTATTCGCACGGGCCGGTTGACGCGGCCCCTACCGATTATCCGTGGCACCACGGAATCACCGGCTACCTTTCGCAAATGGTTCAGAGCGCCGTTGACGTCGGCGTTGATCAGGGTGTCCAGAGCACTCCGGTATAACCCCCGCTGGATCCGCCGCGTCGTGCCGTAGGGCGGCTTGCGGATCGGGTCGAGGTTGAGCGCATCGACCTGCGAGGTGTAGGCCTCCGAGTGCGAGTCATCGAACCGGATCCCGAACAACTCGCACTTGCTCTTCAGTTTCTGCCGGAACTTGTGGTAGGGTACCTGCACGAAGTTCTGGTTGCCCCGCTTACCGTGCTTGATCTTATCCTTGATCCCGTCCCAGCGGGGGAGGATCACGGTACCGATCCGGTGCTGGAGGGCATAGCCCACGATCCAGGCCACGTATCGGTTCATCGCCTCCCCGAGCTGGCAATCCCGCTTCTTCAGCAGCCGGGCCTGCCGCTTCGTGATCCCCCCGATCTTCTGCTTATCCTTGATGCTCTGCAACCGTGCGTTCTCTTTGTTGTACCACCGGTTGATTGACTTGATACGCTTACCGTCGAGAATGACGGCAGCCCCGGTTGCGGTGTCAACCATCGTCGCAAAGTTGTTGAGCCCGAGGTCGATAGCAAGATACTGATCGGGGTCAAGGGGTTGAGGTTGGGGGGGAGCGTCGTAGCAGAACTCGATCTTGTACGCCTTCCCCCCGTGGACCGGCAGGATCGTGACCTCCCGGATCTGGTGTGGCTTGATGCACGGCGGGATCGGGAAGGTGAGTTCCTTGCCCGTCAGGCCATGCTGCTTCCGGAACTTGTGGGACATCCCGAGCGTCACGGATCCGTTGCGGATCGTCAGGTGCGCCCGGGGGAACGCCAGCTTGAACCGGCCGTCTTTGGGGAGGTAATGCGGCGGACTCGGACAGTACTCGAGCTGCCCCTTGCGGTACAGTTTCATCAGCTCGAAATACCCTTTGTAAGCTTCTTCAACCGACCGCAAGGTCTGCTGAGCGGTGTCGCTGTGCAGCAATCCGTAGTTCTCGTTATCTTTTGACTGGACGTAGTTGCTGTACTCTTTGAAGGGGAAGTCTTTCTTTCGCGTGTAGGAGAGATAGGATCCGACCAGCACGTCAACCCCGGAGGTGAGGTCCGGTCGGATCCTCTGAAGGATCTGGCTGTTCTCCTGGTGCGTGGCATAGTGCTGCCGGACGTTGTACAACCCCACGTTGTACATGCTCTTGGCATGGTACGCGAGCGTATCGAGGATCTGGAACGTCTTCTTGGGAAGACGCAGATAGTTGCTGACGACTCGCAGTGCCATTGGTTCTCAGATATGGCTCTCATCGGTCTATAAGCTAACTCATGCGGGGCGAAAGTGTACGAGGCTTGTTGCGGGCAATTCCTCCCCCAGCTTGCGCAGGGGGTCTCCTTGCCCAATCGAGATGAACCTTGCCTGCCGGGCGGGAACCGGCGGGCGGTGTCAGGGGAACCAATCGTAACGCGGTTCGATGGGCGGGGAACAGGCCCACCGGCAAAAGGTATTTGAAGTGAAAAAAGGAATCATCAGCCAGGGGGAGGACCTCAGACCGCTTGCAGGGGAAGAGAGGCGTTGTCAGGGGTAGAATGATACCGCACACCAGACTGGAGGAGTAAGATGCCAAGAGTATCGAACATTGATATTTTACGAAAACGAGACCAGCCCACCCTATCGATCCGCACCAGAACAAAAGTCGAAGATTTACCTATGCTGATCGGCGAGAGTTACGGCAAAATGGCTGTTTATCTGAAGGAACTGGGGGAATTTCCCTCAGACATTCCGTACGTGGCGTATCACAACACGGATATGCAGAACCTTGATGTAGAGATAGGGTTTCCCGTATCGAAGGCATTGCCGGAGAAGGGAGAGATTCAGTCGGGCTCTATTCCAGAAGGCAACGTTGTCTTCTGCATGTATCGCGGTGCATACAGAGAAATGGTGTCGACCTACAACGAGATGGCAAACTGGATAGAGGAAAACAGGCTTAAGCCCATCGGCACCGTTTACGAATGCTACTACAACGGGCCCGAGTATCCGGAGAGCGAACTGTTGACGATGATTGTCATGCCGATAACATAGGCATCCAACATGGCCTCCGTCCCGTTCTCCGGAGGGCGGGACGAAGGCAACCCCCGCAAATACAAAAAGCACTGCGGGTCACCGACGGTGCGAGCCCCCAAAAGACGATAGCGCCACTTCGCCCCCGGGGAGATCGTGACAGCCCCGACCCGCTTCTTTTGAGCGACGCTCTCGGGTATGGGACACTTCTGGATCGTCAGGTGAACCTGCCCGCGCTGCCGGAACTCAGATCGAGTCTCCCGGTCCCGTCCCCTCATCCCGATCAATCGGGTGTGCATTTATAGGCGGAGACGATAATAGAGTTCTATGCCCCCGACGGGGTTGATCTCTCCCTCGTGCATCTATGCCTGCACCCGGTTCCGGGTCCGGAGAACTACACTCCTCCCCCGTGAAGAGTACCTGCGCATCATGCGGATGAGCATACCGGAGGTCGTCGCCCACCTCGGCCGGCGGGAGTACGGGCAGGAACTCATGGACCTCGCGCACGACTTCGCCGGCGCCCAGCTCATCGAAGAGGCAGTAAACCGCAACCTGGCGCAGTCGTTTCGGCACGCCATCGCGATTGCTCCCGGGGATCTGCAGACCCTGACCGGGGAATACCTCAACCGGTGGGACATCGCAAACATCATGGCCATCCTGCGGGGCACGGTTCACGACATACCCCGGCAGCAGGTCCGCGACCTTCTTATTCCGGCGGGGGAGGTCGACAGCGCGCTCCTCGACCGCCTCCTCGGCTTCACCACCTGCAACGAGGTCATCGAGGCTCTCAAGGACTGGCGGCTCTACCCGGTCCTTGCAGAATACTACCGGACCTGCGGGGAGCAGGGCATCTTTGCCCGGATCGAGAACGAACTCTACCGCCAGTATTACGCCGGGCTGCTCGATCCCGGCACATTCGGGTGCAGCGGGTGCCAGGAACTGATCGCCTACCTCCGGTTCGAGATCGATATCACCAACATGAGGAACCTCGTCCGGCTCCACTGCGCAGAAGAGGCGTGCGATCTCACGGTCATCGACCAGACCATGATACCGGGCGGTCGTATCCCCATCGCCTTCTTTCGGCGGCTCTACGGCATCGAGACGGAGGGAGAGTTCGTCAACGTCTTCCTCCAGACCGATATCGTCCCGGTTCTGGCCCAGGCGGTGCGGGAACTCCGGCAGGACGCGGGCTTCTCCAGCGTCGACGCCGCAGAACTGGTCTGGCAGCGGTGGCACCAGCACCGGCGGCCCATTCACGAGATCGAAATAGCGGTCACCCGCATCAGGCTTCACCACTTAGAGTCCCTCTCCCGGCGTCATCCGTTCTCGGTCCTGCCGGTGCTTGCATACCTGGAACGGAAGAAGTACGAGGTCTTCAACCTGCGGGCAATCGCGCGAGGGAAGGCATTCGATCTGCCGCCCGAGCGAATATGGCAGTATATCGTCCTGTAGGAGAGTATCATGCCGGTTGACGATATCAAACCCACCCGGTCCGGCCTCCTGCTCGTCAGGCGGCGAATGGCACTCGCGGAGCGGATACATCGACTGTTAGCGATGAAGCTCGACGGCATGATGCTGGAACTGATCAGACTCACCGAGCAGGCTGCCCGGGAGCGCAGGGAACTCGATGAGAAGTACGCCGGGGCGCAGGAGATGATGGCGGTCGCCGCCATGATGGAGGGGGCTACGGGAGTGCTCCTTGCGGCGCTCTCCGTGGAGACCTCCCCCACCTATACGACCGGGTACAAGAACGTCTTTGGCGTACGACTCCCGGATCTCGAACCGGTGATGGTCAAAAAGACCCTCGCCCAGCGGGGTTACGGCATCCTCGGGACCTCGTCGGTCATTGATGACGCCGCCGACGCCTACGAGGACCTTCTTATGGCTATCATCACAAGCGCCGAACTCGAAGGAGGGGTCAAACGGCTGCTCGACGACATCGAACGAACCCGGCGGCGGGTGAACGCGCTGAAATTCAAAGTAATCCCGGATCTTACAGAGACACTTCGGTTCATCGAGAATCAGCGCGATGAGATGGAGCGGCAGGAGCGGACACGGCTCCGACGTATCAAAAAGATAAAGGAAAAGAGAGCAGGGACCCTCTAGAGGGCGCCGGCCTGCTGCTTCTGCAGGCATGCGATTGCGGCATCGACAATCGCGGCGAGGGCATCCACACCGAAGGTCTCAGACGAGAGGACGATGTCATATGCCGAGAGGTCGTCGATCTCGATACCGTAGTAATTCTGGTAACGGGTGGCTTCCGAGCGCTGCCGGTTCTCAGTGTAGACCCGGGCCGCTTCTTCGTCCATCCCGTCACGGCCCGCTATCCGCTTTGCCCGGCAGGAGATCGATGCAGAGAGCCAGATCCGGAGATCGGCGTTCCCGACCATCCGGCCCGAGAGCCTGCCCTCGATGATGATGTTGTCGGCG
>Ga0265294_10010490_pt1 | contig 10526 bp, 9 predicted proteins | sample MunlanPumphouse3_FD_192504 | JGI IMG/M metagenome (GOLD analysis project Ga0265294, IMG submission 192504) | Groundwater microbial communities from a municipal landfill in Southern Ontario, Canada - Pumphouse #3 | ecosystem: Environmental > Aquatic > Deep subsurface > Groundwater | place...
CGTTCCCTAAAAGCTCACCGATTGAACGGATACGACGGTTTCCTAAGTGATCTCTATCGTCGATATGACCTTGACCGTTTTTAACTTTGATTACGTATTTTACGGAATTGATAATATCTTCGTGTGTAAGCACGGTGATATACTCAGGAATATCTAAACCGAGCTTATGGTTCATTTTCATACGACCGACTTTTGTCAAATCGTATCTCTCAGGATCAAAGAAAAGCTGATTAACAAACGCTTTTGCAGCATCTTTTGTTACAGGCTCACCCGGTCTCATAACTTTGTAGATACGAATAGCAGCAAGATCATTTTCATCTTCGATATCTTCTGTTTGTTTAAGAAGTTTCAACGAATCCGCATCTGCATTGAATGCGTTGATAATCGAGCTATCGACGCCTTCGGCAAGGTCGTTTGCGATTTTAAAGCTTTTTACTCCGATCTCAGCCATTTTTTTGAGTTTTAGCTCATCAATATGTGTCATTGTATCAAAGAGGATCTCACCCGTTTCAGGATCGATAATAGGCTCCGCCAAATAACGATCTGCAAGCACTTCTACAGGGTATTGAACTTCACTTACGCCGTCTTCAATAAATTTTTGTGCTTTTTTCAAAGAAAGACGTTTGCCGCTTCCTATCAAAAGTTTCCCGTTTGTATCAAAAAGGTCGTAATTCAATCGATTGCTGTAGTTGCTTGGATCAAATTTTATCGTAAACATATTATCTACGATATTGACCGTTTGAATCGGATAAAAAAGTTTCAAAATATCTTGTTTTGAATACCCCAATGCACGGAACATAATAGTTACTGGCACTTTACGGCGTTTATTGATTCTCATATAAAGAATATCTTTTGGATCGTATTCGAAATAGAGCCATGAACCGCGATCCGGGATGATTTGTCCCGTGTAAATCAATTTACTGCCCGACGTAGCCGATTCTTCCTCTTTAAAGATTACACCCGGTGATCTGTGTAGCTGGTTAACGACAACCCTTTCAACACCGTTAATGATAAAAGAAGTTCTCTCTGTCATAAGAGGAATATCGCGAACAAAAATACTTTGCTCTTTAATATCTTTTACGCCTAATTTTTCTTTTGTATTTTCGTCTCTATCCCAAAGAACCAAACGCGTTTTCATTCTTAATGAAACAGCATACGTCAAGCCTCTTTCCATACATTCTCTGACGGTATATTTTGGTTTACCGACTTCGCTTCCTAGGTATTCGACTGTCAATCTGTTTTGCGTATCGTGAATCGGGAAAACTGATTGGAATACGTTTTCAATACCACTAGACTCTCTGTTTTTGTCATCTAACATAAGAAAGTTATCGTAGGAACTTTGTTGGAGTTGTAGAAGATTTGGTACTTCAATTTGTTGAGGAGTTTTAGAGAAGTCTACACGAAGACGATTTCCGGAGTATAAAGTGTTTAACATTGGCTACCTCGATGAGTTGTTAATTAGAACCCAATCTGACATTGGGAAAGTATCGTATCCAGGCGTCCCTAGATAGATTTTTGTATTTCAGTGCTTATAACGACATAAGGGCACTTTTAAAATATGATCAATTTCATATTTTAAAAGCGCCCAAAATAAGATGTTTTAGGGAAAGTCCCTAAAACACAAGAGAAGTTGAAATTATTTAACTTCTACTTTAGCACCAGCTTCTTCAAGTTGCTTTTTAGCATCCATAGCAGTGTCTTTATCAACACCTTCTTTGATAGTTGAAGGTACGTTTTCAGTTGCATCTTTTGCTTCTTTTAGTCCAAGACCCGTAAGTGCACGTACAACTTTAATTACGTTGATTTTTTTGTCACCCGCATCAGTGATGATAACGTTGAACTCTGTTTGCTCTTCTACAGCAGCAGCAGGAGCAGCAGCACCGCCGGCAACCGCTACGGGTTGTGCAGATACGCCGAATTTTTCTTCGAACTCTTTAACTAATTCAGCTAATTCTAAAACTGAAAGACCTGAAATGAACTCTAATACATCTTGTTTTGTTACAGCCATTGTATTTCTCCGTATTTTATTTTTTTAAATTTTAAGCGATTACGCTTGTTCTTTTTGTTGTCTTAACGCATCCAAACCGATTGTGAAACATGTGATCGGTGCCATCCAAGTAGCAGCAAGCATTGCAAGCAACTCTTCGCGACCAGGAAGTTTAGCAAATGCTTCAACTTTCGCAGCATCAGCAGGTTCACGATCGACATACGCTGATTTGATAGCAAATTTTTCGTTTGTTTTTGCGAAATCTGATGTTACTTTTGCAGTAGCAATAGAATCAGCACCCCAAACTAAAATGTTTGTATCTCTCAACTCAACACCGGTTAAATCAGCATTTTTAAGAGCGATTGTTGCTAAAGTATTTTTAACAACTTGCACTTTTGCTTCTTTAGCACGAGCCATTTTTCTCAAACTTTCTAAATCAGCAACAGTCAAACCTTTGTAATCACAAAAAATTACGGCTTGAGCATCTTTGAATTCACTAGAAAGTACTTCAATAATTTCAGCTTTTTGTGTTTTTGTCATAGAATATCTCCTTTCCAGACAATACTTCAAACAGGATATTAAGCTTACGCCCCCGTTATCTTCAGTCCATAAAATGCAGTTACCAAAGTTTGCTAGTAACTTAACAGTATTTTACCCTTTAAAACACCGTTAAATCACTATAGCCTGCGATGTGCAGGCTAAGCGTTATTTCATCTCTAAGAGTTCCATAACGTCTAATTTTAGAGCAGGACTCATTGTTAGAGAAAGAGCCGCATTTTTAATATAACGACCTTTTGCCGTTGCAGGTTTATGTTTGTTGATTGCTTTAACAAACGAAGCTAAATTCTCTGCAATTTTTTCGGAATCGAAACTTACTTTACCGATTCCTGCATGAATGTTACCTTTTTTATCGACACGGAAAGTAACTTGCCCGCCTTTTACGTTTTTAACTGCATTGGCAACATCTGGAGTAACAGTTCCAGTTTTAGGGTTTGGCATTAACCCTTTTGGCCCTAGAATACGACCGATTTGACCGACAAGACCCATACAATCGGGAGCAGCAACGACTACGTCGAAGTTGAATACACCCTCTTTAATTTGTGCAACTAAATCATCAGTACCTACGATATCAGCACCTGCAGCTTTTGCTTCATCAGCTTTAGCACCCTTCGCAAATACTGCAACGCGCACCACTTTACCTGTACCGTGCGGAAGGACAACCGCACCGCGAATCATTTGATCTGCATGTCTCGGGTCAACGTTTAAGTTTAGGGCTACTTCTACAGTTTCATCAAATTTAGCACTTTTTAAATCCTTAATAGATTTACTTGCTTCTTCAACCGTGTAAGCTTTCGTAACATCGATCTTTTCGATTAATTGTTTATATCTTTTGCTCATTTTCAAATTCTCCTATAAATTCTTCCACAAAGTTTTGTATCACTGTGGTAGGTGATAATTGTAGACTAGTCTACTACTTCAATACCCATAGAACGAGCAGAACCTGCAATTGTTTTTGCAGCCATATCTCTGTCATCAGTGTTAAGGTCTTGAATTTTTTGATCAACGATTTGCATCAACTGATCACGAGTGATTTTACCGATTTTGTTTTTCAACGGATTATCACTTCCTTTTTTGATGTTAGCAGCTCTCATAATTAAAGCAGACGCAGGCGGCTGTTTAGTAATGAAAGAGAAACTTTTATCACTGTAAACCGTGATAATAGTAGGAACTTTGAATCCCATTTTATCTTTTGTTTTTTCGTTGAATGCTTTACAGAATTCCATGATGTTAACACCACGTTGTCCTAAAGCAGGTCCTACCGGAGGAGCTGGATTTGCTGCACCGGCATTGATTTGCAACTTAATGTAGCCTGTTACTTTTTTTGCCATTTTTTTTCCTTTTTATGAGTTAAATTATTTTTTCGACTTGCGTATATGAAATATCAACCGGAGTTGCTCTTCCGAAAATAGAAACGTTAAGTTTTAACGTTCCGTGTTCTAGGTCATATTCATCTACGGTAGCCGTAAAGTTAGCAAACGGCCCGTCTATTATACGAACCATCTCACCGCTGTCGAAAAACACTTTCGGTTTAGGTGCTGCACGATTGTTTACACGATCCAAGATAACATCGATATCACGATCACTTAAAGGTGTCGGCGTATTGGCTTCGCCGATAAAGCCCGAAACCTTCGGAAGTGACTGAATCATATGTTGAATCTCGGTATTTAAATCTATTCTTGCGAATACATATCCGGAGTACAAAGATCTTTCAGATACTTTCTTCTTACCTTCCTTTACTTCGATTACATCTTCGGTAGGAACGATAACATCCGTAATCGCCTCTTGAAGACCCATCTCTTCTATTAAATTTAAAATAGCCAAACGAACAGTTTTTTCATTTCCATAGGTTTGAATAGAGTACCATTTATGTGCCATTACTTACTCCTTAACCTAAAATTGCCGTCATGATTGAAGACATAAGTAAATCAACCAATGCTAAAAAAGCAGTGATAACGGTCACAACTATTGCAACAGCCACATAAGCTTGTTTTACTTGTCCTTTTGTTGGAAAGATTACCTTGCTTAATTCTGCTTTAGCATTTTTTATGTGTGCATTTAATTTCATTTTATCTTTCCTAAACTACATTAATTATGGATAATTCCCAAAAGCTCTATTCATAAAAAATGTATGGCAGGCGATGGGGGACTCGAACCCACAACACCCGGATTTGGAATCCGGTGCTCTACCATTGGAGCTAATCGCCTATAAACTAAGTCGGAAGACTTAGCTTATTATAATTTCATCTCTTTATGAACAGTGTGCTCACGACAAAATTTACAATATTTTTTTACTGAAAATTTTTCAGTATGAGTTTTTTTATTTTTAGTTGTGTGGTAGTTTCTTCTTGAACACTTTTCACAACCTAAATGGATATTTTCGCGCATTTCAAACCCTTAATTTTGGTAATTCGGGAAACCCGAATTACGCGATGATTTCAGCTACGACACCGGCACCGACAGTTCTACCACCCTCACGGATAGCGAATTTAGTACCTTTTTCCATAGCGATTGGGTGGATAAGTTCTACAGTGATAGTTACGTTATCACCCGGCATAACCATCTCTACACCCTCTGGAAGTGAAATAGCACCTGTTACGTCTGTTGTACGTACATAGAACTGTGGTCTATAGTTAGAGAAGAATGGAGTATGACGACCACCCTCATCTTTACTTAATACGTAAATCTCAGCAGAGAATTTAGTGTGTGGCGTGATAGATTTTGGTTTACAAAGAACTTGTCCACGCTCAACTTGGTCTTTAGCGATACCGCGCAATAAAAGACCACAGTTATCACCTGCAACACCTTGATCCATCTCTTTACGGAACATCTCGATACCTGTAACAGTTGTAGTTTGTGTATCACGGATACCTACGATTTCGATTGTTTCACCGATTTTTACTGTTCCACGCTCGATACGACCTGTAACAACCGTACCACGACCTGAAATAGAGAATACGTCCTCTACAGGCATTAAGAATTCTTTATCAGTTTCACGAGTCGGCTCAGGGATATATCTATCAACTTCAGCCATTAATTTTTTGATTTTATCTGACCACTCACCAAGAGTACCGGTTTTAGCTTCTTCCAATGCTCTTAAAGCAGAACCTGCAACGATTGGAGTATCGTCACCCGGGAAGTCGTAAGTATCTAAAAGCTCACGGATTTCCATTTCAACTAACTCTAAAAGCTCTTCGTCGTCAACCATATCTTCTTTGTTCATGAAAACAACGATGTAAGGTACACCTACTTGTTTAGAAAGAAGGATGTGCTCACGTGTTTGTGGCATCGGGCCGTCCGCAGCAGATACAACAAGAATCGCTCCGTCCATTTGAGCAGCACCGGTAATCATGTTTTTAACGTAGTCCGCGTGACCTGGACAGTCAACGTGCGCATAGTGGCGGTTGTCTGTTTCATATTCTACGTGTGAAGTAGCGATAGTAATACCACGCTCTCTCTCTTCAGGTGCATTGTCGATTTGATCATAGTCCATCATTTTCGCACCGTTTGTTACTGCTAATACCGCAGTAATTGCTGCAGTTAAAGTAGTTTTACCATGGTCAACGTGACCAATTGTACCAATGTTAACGTGTGGTTTATTACGTTCAAACTTTTCTTTTGCCATTGTGTCCTCCGACTTGTGTTTTGTGAATAGAAATGGAATTGTACCAAAAAATTATTCAATTATTTCTTAATTATAAAATTTTACACATGGATTGCTCCTATGGAGCTCACGAGCGGATTTGAACCGCCGACCTCTTCCTTACCAAGGAAGTGCTCTACCCCTGAGCTACGAGAGCATATGTAAAATAATATAACAAGAAATAATTGCATAATTCAACTATTAGTAAGTGTTAAAGGGAGCTATATTAATTTTATCAAAAAATATATTGAAGTAGGATTGAAATTGTACTTCAGCTTCCAGATATAAAAGGTTTCAATGGAGCGGGTGAAGGGACTCGAACCCTCGACCCTCAGCTTGGAAGGCTGACGCTCTAGCCAACTGAGCTACGCCCGCATCTCGCATTGATATGGTGGTGAGTGGTGGATTCGAACCACCGAACCCATAGGGAGCAGATTTACAGTCTGCCGTCGTTGGCCACTTGACTAACTCACCACTTGATCTGGTCTAACACTGTTTCTAATATTCTCGCATTCAATGGTGCCGGCACGAGGATTTGAACCCCGGGCCTGCTGATTACAAATCAGCTGCTCTAGCCAACTGAGCTATGCCGGCATCGAATTTGAGCCAGAATTATAGTGCAATCTTTTTTCAATGTCAAGGGTTTTTACTAAAAAGTTATAATTTCTTCATCTTTTAGTATATGTGCTTCCCATTTTCCTCTATATTGCTCGATTTCATCCGTCATTATTTCCAAATACGTCGGCTTGATATGATTGATATAGAGTTGAAAATCCTCTCTTTTAATCCCCTGAAGTTTCTCAAAAAGAAGTTTAGGGGTCAAATGTTTGCTCTCGTAAGCTAATTTCTCCATGTTAGAGGGGAATGAGCACTCAATAACTGCAGCGCTTATCTCTCTTTTAGATTCGATTTGACGTATCGTCTCTTCCAAAGAATAGGTGTCGGCTGTTATAAGCACCGCACTCTTTCCTTTGGTCACGACAAAACCGCAGCTTGGTACCGTATGATCGGTTGCAAAAGGTTCTATGTATGTCGTAGCATCGAGTTTGTAGCGTGTACCTATCTCGATCTCCTCATAGGCTACACTCGGGGCTTGTGAATTTACCATAGAGATCGTCGAAAAATCGGGCCAGATAAAATCGTTAAAAAAGTGTTCACGCAACGCCTTGATTGTAGGAGCCAATCCGTGGATATGAAGCGTTTTTGTTCTAGCGCCGAAATAGTTATCGAGCACATACGCTATGTCGCTTATATGGTCAAGATGGGAATGGGTGAGCCAAATATGTTCTATCTCCGCCGCTTTTTCCTCTAACGTATTTAAAATATTCCCCGCATCGATTACGTTTGTTTCGTTTATAAGAAAAGAACTCGTTCCGAACCCTTTTGCTCTTGTTCCGTATGCACCCAATACTTTTATCTCATTCATAGTCAAACTCGTCTTTTAATTTTTCTCGTATCTCTAAAAATGTTTTTTTGTTTTCAAAAAAAAGATCGACCAACGTAGGATCAAACTGTTTGCCTCGTTCCTGTGCAAAAAGAGCAAAAATTCTCTCGTCATCCCACGCTTTTTTATACACCCTGTCGCTTCCCAATGCATCAAATACGTCGGCGACGGCGGTGATACGACCGTAAATGTGAATCGCCTCCCCTTTGATACCGCGCGGATACCCTTTGCCGTCCCAACGTTCATGGTGCTCGTACGCCACTATGGCAGCCGCTTGCAAAAGAGGTCGGGTAGAATTTTTAATCATGGCATGTCCCTTTTCTGCGTGAGTTTCCATCACCTTTCTCTCCTCGGGCGTAAAAGAGCCGGGCTTGTTTAAGATAGAATCGGGAATAGCTACCTTTCCTATATCGTGCATCGGAGACGCTTCTTTGAGCAGATCGGCTTCCTCTTTGGACAATCCGTAGGCAAGTGCCAAAACTTTCGAGTACTCGGCAACCCTTTTTACATGGTTGCCCGTCTCTTTGGAGCGGCTCTCGCCGATAGCCCCCATAGTAAAGACAACCTCTTTTTGCGTCTCTTCTATCTCTTCGGTAAGTCTGGCAGAAACCAAGGTATTTGCCGCAAACGTGCTTGCCAAGGTTAAACGTTCGATATCGCGTCTATCGTAAACGCCGCTTTCGTTTTGGGAGTTGATTGCCTGAAAAGCGCCTATTACCTGATCGTCTTGATCGAACATTGGGATTACGATCATGCTTTTTGTATGATACCCCGTATTTTTATCGACGGCGGCGTTAAACCTCTCGTCTTTATAAACATCTTCAATGATGATATTTTCTCTTTGAAGAATAGAAGCACCCACGATTCCCGATTCTACGGGGATCTCTATATATTCCACCCCGTGTGCTACCTTTGTCCATAATTTCGTTTGATCTTCGCTAACGACCCAAACGGTGCATCTGTCCGAGCTTGTCAAATCCCTTCCCATATCTGCCAAAACCTTGATAATGTCGTCGTATTTTCGTAAATAAGAAATTTTATTGAGATATTTAAATACAAGCTCCAATATCTCGTTTGCACCCAGACTGCCCGCGTGTCGTGTCATAAAAAAACCTTTTATTTTGTTGTCATTTTGTGAACGCCCCAGGAACGTCCCTCTTTTATATTGTTTAAAAAATACTCCGAAACGGTGTCGCCGTATGTTGCAACCAGCTCTTCAAATCTTTGTTGTGCTTCCTCTAAACGATCTTCACGATACATATTCAAAGCTTCATTATACAACTTTACGAGCATTCTGTACTCGGAGCTACTCGGCAAAAGCTGATAAAGATGCACCGCTTCCTCTTTCCCTTTTACCTTGACGGGTTCTATCAATCTATAAAGAAAATCCCCTCGCAGTTTTGCAACGGTAAACTCGGTGATTAAAATATTGACGCCGTAATTTTTTGTCAACCCCTCTACCCTTGAAGCAAGATTAACCCCGTCTCCTATAACGGTGTAATTAAAACGCGTATCCGAACCCATGTTCCCCACGACCACCTCGGCGGTGTTGATCCCCACCCCTATGTGAATCGGCGGTAATCCCTCTTGGCTGAACTTTTCATTGAGCTTATCGAGCTCTTCGATCATCTCCAAAGCGGTCTTACATGCCGCATCGGCATGATTTTTAATAGTTACGGGGGCATTGAAAAACGCCATCACCGCATCCCCGATATATTTATCGAGCATCCCGCCGTTGCTTAATACCGCGTTGGTCATAGGGGTAAAATAGCGGTTAAGCACTTTAATAAGCGCCACGGGGGTCATAGACTCCGAGAGCGTAGTAAACCCGCGGATGTCGCTAAAGAGGATCGAGAGCTCTTTGCTCTCCCCTCCTAGCGTGAGTGCATCGGGATTTTTTATAAGCTGATCGAGCAGATCGGCAGAGAGGTAGCTCGAGAACGCATCGCGTAAAAAACGTCCCCCTTTCTCTTGGATATTAAACGCAATCGCTTCGATCGCCGCCGCACTTAGCAGAAGTGCCAAAAGCGGATAAAACAGATCGATATAAATCATTTGCGACACGAACAGATACCGAACGACCCCGTAAACGATTCCGTACAACATGCCATAAAGTACGACACGGTAAAGAATTTTTTTCAAAAGAAGCACAAGCACAAACGGAAGCAGAACCATCAACACGATCAATATTTGCGAGATAGAGGGAGGTTCTTTGATAAGATGCTCTTCTAAGTAGTTAGACAAAAACGTGTAATGAAGCAGCGGCCCGGGGATAGAACCTATAGGCGTACTTACCACATCCCCTGCTCCCACTTCGGTAATCCCCAAAATGACGATTTTATTTTGAAAAAACTCGGGGGCGATTTTTCCCTCGGCTACATCCAAAAACGAAACGATGTTGTACTGCTCTCTCTCGTAAAAGTTCAGTCTCACAAAACCGCTTTCGTTGAGCCCTATCGCTTTTTCATTAAGCTCTACATGCCTTGCATCGACTCTTTGGATATCTTTGTCGAATTTAAGGCGCAATCCTTGGAGTGCCAGCGAAGGGTAAAGATAGTTTTGAAAATATACCGCTACGGGGTAGGAACGCAGAAGATGATCGTGCTCGGCTAATGTAGAAAAGCTTCCCGAAAGGGTACACGCTTCCATAATCGGCAAAATATTCATCTCGGCAAAAGGTGCCGCTACAAACGAAGGGTTGGCATGTTCTTGAATTTGCGACTGGAGTCTATCGAGCGAAGAATCGATCAGCAAAGAGAGCGCTTCATCTTCCATCTCTTGGGTTGCGTTATGGCGTAAAAAAAAGCCGCACACGCTACCGTTTAGCATCCCGATCGACGCAGCAAGAGCACTGTCGGCTTCTTGTGTCGTCTCTTCGGAAAAAATCATATCTA
>Ga0265294_10010491_pt1 | contig 10525 bp, 9 predicted proteins | sample MunlanPumphouse3_FD_192504 | JGI IMG/M metagenome (GOLD analysis project Ga0265294, IMG submission 192504) | Groundwater microbial communities from a municipal landfill in Southern Ontario, Canada - Pumphouse #3 | ecosystem: Environmental > Aquatic > Deep subsurface > Groundwater | place...
CAGCTGCAAAGATAGCTTCCGGTTTACTTAAACCTACTTCGGGGCGTATTCTTGTTGACGGCGCTAATATTACCGAATATAGAATTTCACCCAATCAAAATAATTCGGTAAAGTTGATAGCCGGTATTATTTTTCAAAATCCGGACAATCAGATTGTTGGTACTACTGTTGAGGAAGATTTAGCTTTTGGCTTAGAAAACCTTCAAGTGAGCAACTCACAGATGCATGTCAAAATTGATGGCATAAGTAAGCGATTTGGGCTGGTTGATTTATTAAAAAGGCCGGTTCATGAGCTTTCCGGCGGACAAAAGCAAATGCTTTGCATTGCCGGAATAATGGTAATGGAGCCCAGTTGGTTAATATTTGACGAGCCGACCGCACATTTAGATCCATGGTCTCGTCGAGACTTTTGGTTATATGTTAAAGAAGTTTGCAAAGAAAGAAACGTTGGAATTATAGTTATTTCACAGTTACCCGGCGACTTAGACGAGTTTGATCGTATTTTAGTTTTTAATAATGGTGAGTTGGTATTTAATGATAAATCTTCATCATATAATCGCCCGGATTTTGAGGCTGTATTATGAAACTTAGTTTACATAATATTGATGTTTTTTACGGTAATAAGATTATACTTAAGAATTTGAATCACGTTTTTGAAAGCGGCAAAATAAATTTAATTGTAGGTCGTGCCGGGTGCGGTAAAAGTACATTATTACTTTCTTTATCGGGATTTCATAAAGAATTCAGCGGTAGTATTATGTTAGACGACTCTCATTTTGAACCTGACGGAAATTTTTCCTTAGCTTTTCAGAATCCCGAGCAGTTGTTTTTTCATGCCGACTTAGGTTCTGAAGTTTGTTTTGGTTTGTTGGCGAGGGGTGAAGAAACCGGCGTGGCAGCAGAGAGAGGTAAGGCTTGGTTAAGCCGGTGGGGCCTTTCCCCTGAGATTTATTGGGAACGGTCTACATATGAGCTCTCGGGAGGTGAGAAGCGTCGCGGAGCATTAGCATCCTGCACTGTTTTTACGCCCCCTCTGATTATGTTAGACGAGCCATTAGCAGGTCTTGATATTCAAGGACAGGCTGCTTTAGGCGGCATTTTGAATGAGTTATCTCAGTCTCATTGCGTTGTTATTGTTACGCATGAGCCCGAGGTTTTATTGCGAGAGAATAGCAATGTTTTATTTTTGCAGGATGGTTCAGGAGATTCATATACTGGAAGAGCTTTTTTTGATTTAGCAAAGTCAGACGAGAATTTTTATCCTTTGCCTAAATGGTTCCTGAGTAGTCGCCGTTTTTCAGATTGATTATCGGATAATTTGCCAAGTTGACGTAAATTGTTCCAATCTTTGTGGCGTCTTCTAAGCTCATTATTTCGGGATTTGCAATTTTTGCTTGAAAATCTGATAATCTGTGTTTAACTTTTATAAAAAAATAACTTTCATCTGATTGAGTTAAAATTGTAGCCATTCCGTTTTGGTCTGTTAAAAGGGTTTCTCTTCTTACGGCGTAGCCTTTTTTAATAACGTTGAATTCAATTATTGCATTTGGTATCAAATTAGCGGCGATTTTATATGCCGGCAGATCGGGTATTTGATATTGCGGTGTATCATTCAAGGTTTGAGATTGAGTTGCTTGGTTAATAATAATCTCTTCGGAGGCAATTTGTCGGGCTGTTTCCTCAATTTCAAGCATTTTTGCTATTCTTTCTTCTTCTGTTTTGAACACGTCATTTTGTACATCTTTATAATATTGGGCAAAAAGCGCAAGCAGTTGTTCTGAGGCGGTTGGGTTTGGGTTAGGGTTAACAGGTGGTTCGCTTGGGAGTTCAGAGGGGAAATCAGCGACAACTATTTTTACTTCAGAGACTTGATCGGCGGGTATAATTTGAATTAAGTCATACCAAGAGAAATGGGTAATCTGAGCGGAGTATGTATTCGTTTCAGTATCAAATTTAGCAGGTACGGGATTTTCCCATTTTGCGGATTTTTCATTGTATGAGCAAACGAAAAGGTTATTAGGATCAACATTTATGTTTATTTTAAATGAAATTGAAGCAGGAGAATTAAGATTTGAAATAGTGTTTCCATCTTGGTCGGTGATTTGAAAGAAGACAGGGCTTAAGGAATAAGTGAGATGAGTTTTACCGTTGTAGTCTGCATAATAGTTCCCGGGACGAGTAGAAAAGAATTTTTTATGGTCTGTTTGATCAATTTGGCAAATAACCGCATTTGCATCTTTTGGTAAAGAGTTTTGAGGAAAATGTAGTTTAATCGTTTTATTCGATGTTTTATCAGTTTGTTCTAATGTTGTGGGGATAGATTGCTTAACTTGGTATTTAGTTCCTATATTTTGAATAAGGGGAAGTTGAATTTCGATAGTTTGAGCTGAATCGGGCAATAATTGCAGAGAAAAATGTTTTGCCAGTCTTTGTGAGGATTTTATTGTAAAATATGTAGTTCCCGGCATCAGTTCAAAATTTATACACCCATTATTTGTGTTCTTTTCTGTTTCTCCGTTGACAGATGTTATGAAATTTGATATCGGGTTATTATTTTCATCTATTGCTTTAAGAGATACCCTTGCTTTAGAATGGTTTATATTGTTTTGTTCGGTAATATTTGACGCCGAACAACCATAAAATATAATAAATGCAAATGATATCAGTGCAATAATAATATTATGTTTATCATTAGGTATTTTGTGTCGACTATTTAACTTGCTCAACTTAAGCCTCTTTGTTAATTTGTGATTTGATTATAGCTACTAAATATTTAGGTGTCAATTAGGAGTTAACAAAGCTATTTAATAATTCAAAAATAATGTGTGTTTTTTTATCTGTTAGATTCCCATATTAGTGAGAGTTGTGTGTGTGTTAAAATCGACCGAGGTTGTTATCGCTCAGAAAAGCTTTGTTGATCATTGTTCTAGTTTTGTGTGAATTTTTCACCTTTAGGAAAATAAACACTTAATATTTCAGACAAATTATGCAATTTCTGCTAATTATGAATACTTTAGAGTTGGCATAGGACTTGCATTATATGGTTATGAGGGTGAAGATTAAGTAACCTTCGAGTTCATTGAAAGTAAAAAGGCCCCGGAAGATGCAACATATAATTAAGGCATATGTTCTGACACACTTTTTTTATTATAGCTACGAGTTCAACTCAATGTCTTAATCAACTCTCTCTCCTCTATTGATACAGCACACACACACACACAACATACAAACATGTTGTTTTTTTCCGGGACTTTTTATAATTTGTCATCGTTGTGATGACTCAAGTATTCTCTCAAAAAATCCTCTCACTTATTCCCCGGTAACGGGGATTTTTTTTTATTATATTGAATGTTATATTTATTGTTTAATGGTATATTAGCTTAAATACAAAGAAAGCGGGCTTTTTGAATGATTGAGCGTTCTATAAGAGGTAAGTTTAAAGCATTAGTGTATGGACTTATTGATTGGATTAGTTTTGATGAAAAGATTATCTCAATTGTAGATAAGCTTAATCAGACATTTGAAGAACCCATTGTAAAGCCGGTTAGTCGGTTGCACTCTCATCCCGGTGGTTATAGGCGAGAATTTGGCAAGAGGCGGCTAAATATCGCCGAGGCTTATATGATTATTGCGAAGAGTCAGTCTCCAGACTTATATGAAGCTCGTTTAAATTCATTGCAAACAATAATTGAGCAGTCTCTGTATGCTAAAACAGTTGCTATGCCTATAAATACAGCGCGCATGCAGATTTATTTAATGAAAAAAGCTGTTGAATCATATGGTAATCGTCGCAAGCAAATGGAATATATTTCAGATTTTGGAAGTGTTTCATTTGGAAATGAAACGGTTATTCGTAATTTTTTGAGGAAGCATGGATTGATTGAAGTTCCTGAGGAGGAGAAGCCATTAAAGCAGTTAAGTTTGGGCTGGGACGATCATGTTCGCGATTCCCTCTCAGATGGTCGCAAGTCTCCGAGTCAATTAATGGCAGATGCTTTTATCAAAGGGCTTTCTCGTATAACAATTGTTTACAATAATTTAGATGAACCGCGTATAATTTCTGAAGCATTAAATGCCGGCGAGATAATGGGAGTTGCTGTTGAAATAGGTATTGAATTTTCGGTTGGCAAAGGAAAGCATAAGCGTCGTTATCTTTATATTCCTCCGGTATTTTCTAAGAGCAAAGATTTTTTTAACTTTTTAAAAGAAAACGAAGCTCAATTGTCAGAATTTAGAGAGGGTATGCGTGCTAATGTATTAGGGCGTCGCAAAACTATTATTTCGATGATTAATCAATTTAATGACTTACATTTGCCAAGGCTAAACGAGGGCTTTTCATATGAAAGTCCATGTTGGTTTCATATGTTGCGAGAAGAGGAATTAGATAAGATTGTTGGATATGGTCAACCTTCTATTGAGCATTTGTCAGAATTATTATATGAAAAATTCAAGGTTGTATATCATAAACGTGTTTTGTATTTAAAAGCATTGGTAATATCAGGTGAAAAAAAATTAAGAAAGCACAATTACAGTAAGTGGGAGTTTGATTTTGTTAAAAATTGGTATGAAGAAACACGCCATATTTATAATAATTTAAATCAAGATGATTTAACTGCCAAATATTTAGTTGTTGGAAGTGCAATTGAATATGACAGTGTTTTTAGCGATGAGAAGCCTGTTTTTGAAATGTTGCGAGGTTTACCCGGCAAGATTGTGTTTCTTAATCCTCTTGAAATGGGTTTAAAGAATGCAATTAAACATATTGTCGAGCATGTTGATTATTTGACAAATGTAGAATTAATGAATTTGAAAGGCTGTTCATCCTGTAATCCTAATGACATTTTATTATTAAATAAATTCCTTTATAACTTGAATAATCTTCCCGAATCAGAAATGCAGGAATTTTTAAATCAACATGAAATAGACATAAATCATAAAAAGATAGCATCTGCTTGTCGCAGTGCATTTGAAAGAAATATCGCTCCCAGTTGCGGAAGCGGTGCAACAGGACGTAATAGCCTAATTCCCGGAATGGGTTTTATTAGGTCTTCCAGAATTTCACAGAGTGTCAAAAAGGCGGTGTTATCCAAACATATTTCACTCCCTCAGCCGATAGGGACTATGATTTTGAATCGTGGCAAATGGCCTCATGACTTGTATGCAAAAGAAGATGAAGATTTTGAAACATTAGTTTCTCTTGGTGCTACAAGCAGCCAATCACCAATAAAACTCGGAGATGAGGAAAAGAATGATTTGATAGAATTGTCAAAAACTTGGCAATATTTGAATCCAAACTTAAAGAATCTGATTTTGTTTGTTTCCGGTTTTTCTATAACCATGTATTGGATGTATTACATACAATTTAATAATTTTTTCAATGTGGCCTTGTTTTTTGCCATTCTTTGGATGTGTATAACATTTTTCAGAAATATCTTGGTTGATCTTATTGCATCGGCAGGAACTGATTTCAAGCAATGGACAGCAAAAAATGTAAATTTCAGTAATGCCTATCAGTCGTTATTTTGGACAGGTTTAAGTGTTCCTGTATTGGGTTTGGTAAAGCAAAACTTTGATTTGCTATGGATTGGAGAAAAGGGCGGCTTTATATTTGAAGGGGTTAAATTTCTGGCATTAAGCTTAGCTAACGGTATTTATATTGTATCTCATAATAAGCTCAGGTCATTTGATAAAAACGTAATTAAAATTAATTTTTTTCGTTCAATTCTGTCTTGGCCATTTGCAACAGTATTTGCTCCATTTTTTAACGGTGTTGGAATTCCAAGTATTGTGCAGGCTAAATTTTGGTCAGATGTGGTTGGCGGTATAATAGAGGGTGGAGCGAAGTTTTCACAAAGATTTAGGCTTCGTAAAAGAGACATGAACTCTATCATTCCAAAACTAAGCTCAAAAGAGCGAAGCGATTTAAACATGGCTATGTTAGATATATTGTATATATGGGCGCGGGCTCCGAGAGGTAAAACATGTTTACGATTACTTTTGTTAAATCGTCCGTCTTTAGGTGAAAGAATATGGCGCAGTAAGAACAGTGCCGAGGAAAATAAATTGAAAACAATTCGCTGTAAAAAGGATTATGATAAACTCTTGTCTCTTTTTGGTGCAGAGGGAATGGTCAGTAATTTAACGGAATTCGCATTAAAGAATTACCCAGTTGCTGACGCAATAAAATTGACTGATTTGATAGCTTCAGAAGCGGAGTCTTTGAATGAGTGGCTTGAAAGTCTTGAGAAATACTTTGACAAAGATCTCACTATAGAGTCTTTACAAAACAGAACCTCATAATTGGGCATTGTGTGTGTGAAAAAAATGCACTCGTGTGAAAAAGACACTCTTTTAAAAACGATTTTAGTATAATTATAAATGAAAAAATCACCAATACTAGGTTAATAAAGCATTTAATTAAATAATAGTCAGTTAAAAGAGTTGGCATGACTTTTGCGTATATCATGGTATGCGAGTGAAGGTAAGTATCTCGTAAGATCATTGAAAACGAAAAAGTATTTCCGGGCAAAGGGCGTGTCGATTCGGTATGACCAATCGCAGCATTTTTTTCGCAGTAATATAGTCAAAATCTGCAGTAATATGCAGACCACCAAATCACTCTCTCCTCTATTGATACAGCACACACCACACCACACCACACAAAAACATTCCCAGAGCCCGGAAGCTTTTTATAATTTTTGTCATCACCCCGATGACTCAAGTATCCTCTCAAAAGATCCTCTCACTTTGTCCCCGTTTAACACCGGGGATTTTTTTTGCTTATTTGACTTCAGAAACAATTTCAAAGTCAGGTTCATTTTTATTTTTTTTCGATATATAATTTGAATATATTGATGCCGGAATCAATAAGAAAACGGCTGTTATTAGTCCTGAAGAAAATCTTATGATATCATTGATATTCTGAAAAAACAGAGGTGAAACCAGAATCCCTGTGAAGAATCCTATTAATGGGAGGCCAAAAAGAATAAATGCCGCAAAAGATATGTTTACTTTTTGTAATGGCAAAAGATCTATGCTTTCTCCAACTTTGCATTCATAGTTGTCTTTTAAGAGGGCTGTTCCGGTTTTAGTCTCGTTACAAGGTGCGAATGCTTTAATACATCCTTTACATCCTTTGCAGGTTTCTTCGCTGAGTATTTCTACAGTTATTATTTTGTTTTTTATTTCAAGTATTTTACCCTTAATGGTCATACTATAGGTACTTTCCTTCGATAGTTAGTTTCATATGGATATTATATGCTAAAACGTTTAACTTTAACGACAATTATTTTATTTTTAATTCTTGCTGATATAGGTTTTTGTCAGCAAGGTGGTTTTCAGCCTATAATGGGAAAAACTCCAACTCCTATAAAAAGCGAACCACAAAACCCTGTGATGCCTTCGTCAGAAATAGTTACCGAGGGTGTGGGGGGTGAAACTAAATTAGAAGTAAAAGCTCAAACATTTGTTTATGATCCATATTTAGATAATTTATTAAAATCTCCGCAGGAGGGGGTTAAAAACGGTTTATTTGGCTATCGGATATCCGAAGTTGAGAAATATTTAAAAACTCATGGCGCAAGAAATCATTCTTATGCATTTGGCAAATATAGTCGCATGGTTTTATCGAAGTATTTACTCATAATAAGTTTTGATAAAAACAAAAGAGTTGGAGCTGTAAAAATAGAACCTATAGCGCCCAACAATAAAGTTCTACCAAATGCGCGTGAGTTTTTTATGTCTGTATTCTTGGGAGATGCCAACGCTTCAGACTATTCAATTTCGGTTTCGGGGAGTTCGCTAGAGATTAAATATCTAGGTGGCTCTCTTTAATAATTGATTTTCTTGGGCAAACTTCTACGCATTTACCGCAATCTATGCATTTTTCATAATTAATTTTGGCGAGATTATTTTCAATAACTATAGCATCTGCGGGGCAATTTTTTTTACAGATTCCGCATCCAATACAACCAATTTTGCACATTTTTATTGTATCTTTGCCGGTATCCTTAGAAACACATAAAACATGAACTGTTTTAATCTGGGGAACGAGTTCAATAATTTGTTTTGGACATGCATCCACGCACTTTCCGCAGGCTACACATTTTGCTTCATCAACAACCGGCAAATTATTGGGCCCCATTTTTAAGGCATCAAAAGGGCATGCATTAACGCATGATCCAAGGCCTAAGCAGCGATGTGGGCATTTCCAAGGTCCATTTTGCAACAGGACCGCAGCTTGGCAATCTTTAACGCCTGCATATTCAAAGTTTTTATATTCATCGGTATTAAGGCCTTGGCATCTTATTAAGGCTGCTTTTCGCGCTAATGGATCGTTATCGTTTGCGTTTTTTTCTACACCCATAATTTTATTAATTGCATCTGCATTTCGTTTAGAAATCGCCACACAAAGGCTAATTGAGACTCCGTTATTAACTATTGCTTCTGCAAGTGCGGCGCACCCCGGGTAACCACAGCCGCCACAATTTGCCGAAGGAATATACTGCATAACTTCTTCAATTTTAGGGTCGACCTTAACTTCAAATTTTTTAGAAGCGAACGATAAAAGTATTCCTGAAAGAAGTCCAAGTAGGCCTAAGAAGAGAGCAGCCATAATTATATTCATGTTTATCCTCGATTCAAATTAGGCCGGAAAGGCCCATAAATGCAGTTGCCAGAAGCCCTGCCGTAATAAAAGCAATTGGTGCACCGCGCATAGCTACGGGAACCTCAGAAATTGCAAGTCTTTCTCTGATTCCTGACATTATGACTAGAGCGAGCATAAATCCAAGTCCACCGCCAAGAGCGTGAAAAGATGATTCAAGAAGCCCATAATTTCTTCTTACATTTATTAAAGCTACACCTAAAACAGCACAGTTTGTTGTAATAAGTGGCAAAAACACTCCTAATGCTTTATACAAAGCAGGAGCAAGTTTTTTAATAACCATTTCAACAAATTGTACCAGTGCCGCAATAATAAGAATAAAAGACACGGTTTGCAGATATTCGAGTGAATATGGCACCAAAACTAAGTTCTGTACTCCCCAAGTTGCAACCCCGGCCATAACCATAACGAATGTTACCGAAATTCCCATTCCCACGGCCGATTCAGTGCGGCTTGAGACGCCAATAAACGGGCATAAACCCAAAATTTGGTTTAAAACGAAGTTTTCAATAAATATAGCTGTAAGAAAAATTCCGATTAGCGATCCTGTCATTTTGTGAATTTCCCTTTCAAATCATAATTTCTTTTGAGTGCTATGAGCAAGCCAAATACTATAAAGCCGCCCGGGGGCATAATCATTATTAACGCGGGAGCATCGGCGAAAAATGGGATTTTATAGCCCAGTAGTGCGCCATCGCCGAGAAGTTCTCTAAAGAATGCAATTAGGGAAAGGGCAATCGTGAATCCGAGACCCATTCCGATTCCGTCAAAAATCGATGCTATTGGCGAGTTTTTGCAGGCAAAAGCTTCGGCTCTTCCTAAGATAATACAGTTAACTACTATAAGAGGAATAAATATTCCCAAGCTTGCTGAGAGAGCCGGCATGTATGCTTGCACCAGCTTGTCCAGAATTGTAACAAAAGTAGCAATAACTACAATAAAAGAAGGAATTCTTACGGCATTAGGCACTATATTTCGTATCAACGAAATAATTAAATTACTGCAAACCAATACAAACATAGACGCAAGACCCATTCCAATCGCATTTGTCATTGAAGAGGTTACGGCAATTGTGGGACAAAGGCCCAGTGAAATGACAAAAATAGGGTTTTCTTTCCATATACCTTTTGTGAGTTCATTAAGCAGATTGGTATTATTCTTCATGACTTACCTCCGGCTGAGGTTATAAACTTAAGCGCGTTTTCATCATATATTTTTTTAGCTTCGTTTATTCCATCGCAGAAAGCTCGTGATGTAATTGTCGCGGCAGTAATTGCATCTATGTCTCCGCCATCCTTTGTAACTTTGAAATTGGGTTTTTCATTTTTTTCTATACTTTTCATAAATTTATTATGAAACTCCTCACCGGTAATTTTAGCTCCCAATCCCGGGGTTTCAGAATGAGCCAATATTTTTGTTCCCGTGATTTTTCCGTTTAAATTTAATCCCACGAGCATATTAAGTTCAGCGGCATAGCCTTTTGGCTTAACTGCGATTACAAAGCCTGCGAGAGAGTTGTCTTCTTTATAGCCGATTGTAAGTTGATTTTCTGTTTTAAATGTTTTAGCCTGAGGAAGCACTTGGCTTCTGGCTTGCATTTCAATTTTTTCATTAATGGCAATAATTGCGGGGGCAGTAATTTGTTCGGTCAAGGCCAGTAATAACCCTGAAACAGAAGAGACAATAAAGAGAAATAATGCAGTTTTTAACATTTGTTTAGGCATTATTTATTCCCTCCTGTTCCAAATTTTGGCGGAGCGAACATTTTATCTATTAGGGGCACGAAGGCATTCATTATTAGAATTGAGTAACAAACTCCTTCGGGGTATCCGCCTTTAAGTCTGATTAAAAGTGTTATAA
>Ga0265294_10010492_pt1 | contig 10524 bp, 17 predicted proteins | sample MunlanPumphouse3_FD_192504 | JGI IMG/M metagenome (GOLD analysis project Ga0265294, IMG submission 192504) | Groundwater microbial communities from a municipal landfill in Southern Ontario, Canada - Pumphouse #3 | ecosystem: Environmental > Aquatic > Deep subsurface > Groundwater | place...
CAGAAGTAAATGTTGTATCTGCGCACAAGTCCCTGCTTACGTCCGCAAAGCTGGCACTGGTTTGCACCGCGGCCATACTTTTTCTGCTGGACTTTGCCGTTGTCTTTTGCTGCCATGTTACTCCACCCCAATGCCGAAAGTCTCAGTCACAAACTTCATGGATTCTTCACGAGCCACGTGAAGTTTGCTGTTGATTTTTTTCTGCTGGATTTTTCTGCGTGCGGTTCTGGTTCCTTTCTTTTCGATAACCGCAATGATATCCATACCGTAGATACCGATCTTCGGGTCATATGACTGTCCCGGGAAGTCGGTGTGTTCTTCGATACCGAAACCAAAGTTGCCCGTTGCATCAAACTGACGGGCGTGGAGAACATTTTCCACGGCGTAGGTTTTGAGTGCAGTTTCAAGGAATTCCTGTGCTTTCTTACCACGAAGAGTTACTTTACATCCGATTGGCTGACCGCGGCGAATACCGAATGCCGGAAGTGTGTTTTTAGCATACGAGCGGATTGGTTTTGCGCCTTTGGTCAGGTCACCCATGATGTTTTCAGCGTGGACAAGACGTTCACCTGCTTCGCCGACGCCCATGTGGACGACGACTTTTGCAACGAACGGAGTCTGCATGTCACTCATGCTTCAACACCCCAGGTTTTAAGGAAAGATTCGGTAGTTCCGATCATGTAGACATAGTCATTGATGGTCTCAAATTTGTCGCCGTTGGCATCTTCAATGATGACATGGTTCGAAAGTGAGGTTTCCTGATGAATAATCTCTACAATTTTTCCGGATTTCATGGTGTGCTGTCCGCCAATGACGATTGCCATATTGCCAACTGCATACGGGAAGTGCTGCTGAACTGCGAAACGGTCGTCGCCGGTAATGCCGATGACAAGACTGTCGCTGCCTTTGTAGCTGTCTTCACCGATGAAGTTTGCACCAGTGGTTAAGTTGATCTGTGTCTTGCCGCCTTTAATGGTGGTTTTGTTTGCAACTTTAACGAGCTGGACTTTGGCTGCATCTGCTGAGATTTCATACTCATTGTGGCGTCCCTTTTCATCAACAAGAATCATGTAGTGCTTGTCGATATTCGGGAAACTGATGATATCAAAGACGTCGATTCCAATGTGTTCGTCAGTTACAATGTGTCCGTTTAAGACAACCTGACGTTCGTGCAGAATCTTTCTGACTTCTTTGGTGTTTAATGCAAACTGCATGTGGTCACGGAGCCATACGCCGATTGGAAGAGCAGACCCATCGTGAGGACCGCTTGCGGTGCTGACGACATACATGCTTTCTTTTCTGGAGAGCTGCCATGCATCAGGTGCTGTCATACGTTTGGTTCGGGTCATTGTACCTTCACCTCAAGGCGTGCAACGCGTTTTGCATCTTTTGTGTTGAGTTTGGTGATCATTATCTTGGACGGGTCGACAGGTCTTGGGACGTCTTCGCCGTTGGCTTTTTTGACAGAGACTCCGTGAACAAGAATCTTGGTGTTTTTGACATCTACTTTGTCAACAACGCCTTCGATACCTTTGAATTCACCACGGAGGACTTTGACTGTATCGCCGGTAACTACACGGAAACTGCGCTTTCCATACTTTTCGCGAAGATTGCCTGCGAGAGGGGAGTGTAAGAATGCACCACATGTGTGGATCGGAGCATTATACCGGAACTTCCGCTGCTTTCTTGGCTGAGTGCTTGAAATACGTGCCATGTTTTCACCTTAGATAATGATGGTTGACATTGATCCAACCTTTGGATAACGCTCGGCAACTTCACGGGCAACCGGACCTTTAATGTCGGTTCCACGCGGATCACCATTTTCGTTCAAGAGGACCATTGCGTTCTCTTCGAAGGAGACTCTGAGACCGTTCGGGCGACGGAATTCCTTCTTCTGACGGACAATGACTGCCCTTACGAGCTTCTTTCTCATATCCGGGGTTCCTTTCTTGACAGAAACTGTCGCAAGGTCCCCAAGTCCCATCTTTGGCTGCCGCTTTTTAACGCCGTGGAAACCGAAGACGGATACTATCTCGACAACACGGGCGCCCGTGTTGTCTGCACAGATCATCTTTGAGCCTGTCTGAAGTGCGCGCGGAATTTTGGATGTTAATCCCTTCATTCCTTAGTCACCTCGACAACTACATAGGAGGTCGTTTTGTTCAGTGGTCTGCACTCTGCAATCTTTACCTCATCGCCAATTTTTGCGTTGAGGCATGGAGCCATGTGTGCGTGAATTTTGGAACTACGCTTCTCATATCTGTCATATTTACTGACTTTATGGAGGAAGTTCCGCTCGACGACAACAGTGCCCTGCATTCGTTCGCTTACGACCTTACCGGTAATCACCTGGCCGCGCACCGATAAGCTGCCGTGAAACGGACAATTCACATCGTCACAATCCTTTTCAGGGACTGCGACATTTAAGCCGATATTTTTTGCCATATTAACCCTCATGTCTTGCTCACATCTTACGAAGTGGGCTTACGCGCATACTAACGCGCCGCGTTGGAGAAACAGACAAAGCATTTCCGTCTATTATCACCTGAACACTATCCGGGAGGGTCGCCCGGAGTAACTTATATTGTTTCTCCAGGCACTTAATGCCATTCCCTGTAGTAATCCGAAGGGTGTTTCTGGTTTCATCGATGATGATACCCGAAATTCCTTCTTCATATTTGTTCGGTGACTGCTCCACAGTAACACGAAGACCGATTAATTCATGTCTCAGGATATTCTGCGGAGTAATCATAGACGAGATTTATGCCTGACGTTTGGTCTGTTCAGTCTTGATACGTGCGATAGTTCTGCGAACTTCCCGGATCTTTCCGGGGTTTTCCGGTGCACCACCGGCGCTGACTTTTCCATAGTTCTGAATCAGTTCGATTTTGAGTTTCTGCTCATTCTCGACAAGTTCAGCATTGGAAAACTGGGCGACTTCTTTTGCTCGGAAGATAGCCATTTTCAGACCTCCTCAACAAATTCCGGTTCCGGTTCAGCTGCAAGTTCCGCATCGAACTCTTCAAAGACGTCAGTTTCGATAACACGCGCCGGAGCAGGAGCTGCATCAGCACGGATTCCAAACTGGTCCGGAAGTTTTGCTCCCGGCGGGACGATTTTAACCTGAACACCGATGATACCGAGTTTTTTGATTGCAGTTGCATAGCCTTTCTCAACGATAGACTCAGACGGTTCGCCGGAGTGCTTAATGTAGCCTTCGGAGAATTTCTGCACACGTGCACGGGCACCGGTAAGCTTACCTGCGATGATAACTTCGCAGCCAAGTGCTCCCGAGTCCATGACACGGCGGATTACGGAAGAGCCTGCCTTTCGGAAGTACCATCCGCGTTCAAGTGCGTTTGCAAGGCGTTCTGCCATAATCTGGGCGTTGAGGTTCGGGTTTGCAACCTGCTGAACCTCAACCTGGGGGGAATCAATACCATAAATGGTGTTAAGATCGGATGTAAGCTGGCGAACCAGTTTACCGCCTTTACCAATTACGATACCGGGTTTCTCTGCGAAGATAGTGACTTGGGTTCCAACAGGAGTCCGGACGATGTCCATACCCCCGTAGCCTGCACGTTTGAGTTCCTTGTTGAGGTACTGCTCGACTCTGACTTTGCGGACACCGTCTGCAACGAATTTCTTTTCGATTGTCATACTTACTGGACCTCACGAAGGATGATTTCAACGTTGACGGAATCTCTGTGTTTGGGAGTTGCTCTACCCATTGCACGGGGGAAGATTCCTTTCATGCCGCGTCCCTTGTTTGCAGCGGCGTGGATGATGACCATCTTTTCCGGCGCGAGACCTGCATATTCAGCGTTCTTCTGTGCAGAGCGGATTAAGCGGATATATTCTCCGGCTGCCTTGACCGGGTATCTGCCGGCTGCGGTTCCAAAGGTTTTACCGTTTAAACTCTTCTGGTGGCTCACGTTTCTGTTGTAGCGGTGGAACGGAACTGCACGCTTGAGGTCGATGACCTGTTCAAGGTATGCAACTGCGTCGTCTGCCATCATATTACGGACAAGGTGAGCGATTTCCACAGCATGCTTTGGAGAGCAGCTGAGTTCATTTCCCTTTACACGGGCGATGTTGTCGCCGGTAAGTTTGTTACTGTATTCTGTTCTTGCCATAACAATCACTTCAACGGAACATACTTACTCGACTTGGTTGCACCGATACCGGCACTTCCATGAGTGACTTTCTTACGGGTTGCTGCGAATTCTCCAAAGTAATGGAAAATTCCTTCAACCGGAATCTCAACCTCAACGAATTCCTTACCGGAGTAGATGGCAACATTCTTGCCAACCATTTCGGGGAGAATTATCATTGAACGGCTGTGAGTTCTGACACCGTCACCTTCAGCGATCCTCGCACGAACGTCCTCTTCATCACGGGTAAAACCGCGAAGAACTTTCCTGCGGGCGCCGGTCGGCATAATTGCAAGAAGCTCGTCCATTGACATGGCTTTGAGCTGCTCGATATTGTAGCCGTGGTAGGTGTATTCCTCTCGCCGCTTTGGCATTCTCTTAGTAGTTTTCTTTGCCATTTACATTCACCTCCGGTATCCGGTTCTGCGTGCAGCAACCGATCCGACTTTCTGACCTGGCGAAGCTCCACGTGCAACAGTCTTCGGGTGACCTGGGTGCTGATGTCCACCACCACCGAATGGGTGATCGACAACGTTCATTGCGACACCACGGGTTCTTGGCCAGCGGGTTGCCGAGGACTTCATCTTGTGGAACTGCTTACCTGCTTTCAGGATCGGCTTGTCACAGCGGCCTCCACCGGCTACAAGGCCAACGGTTGCAAGGCATGCCTCATTGAACCATTTGGGTTTGCCTGAGGGCATTCTGACACCGACTTTACCCTCGGATTTTCCGATGATAACAGCCTGGACACCGCTTGCACGAACGAATTTGCCTCCGTCTCCGGGGCGGGCTTCGATGTTGCAGACGGCAACTCCGGTCGGAATTGCTGAAAGTGGTAACGAATTACCGTTTTCGACAGTGGCTTCAGGTCCCCATACGAGTTCCTGACCAATACCGACACCTTCTGTGATGAGTGCGTATTCTTTCTTGTCAGCTTTCATGCCGTCGATTTTCACGACTGCAATCGGGGTGTGACGTGCCGGGTCGTGCTCGATGTCGATGACGGTTGCACGAACGGTCTTGAGTGCGGAGCCAAAGTGCTTGAGCTCTGCTTTATACTGGTGCGACGGGGCGCGGTAGGTTGAACCGCCTTTTCCACGTGACTGTGTACTGATTCTGTGTCCCATTTATCTCACCTTACACGATTCCGAGCTGAGATAAAATTTCTTCAGCGGAGTTTTTATCTTCGAAGGTAATTACTGCCTTCTTGTTTCCTTTAGAGGTCATCATGGTGTTGATTGAAACGATCTTCTTACCGAAGGTCTTCTCGACTGCTGCCTTGATGGATGCCTTACGTGCTTCCTTCTCAACTATGAAGGAGAGCTGGTTAGAGTTCTCTAAAAGAACCATTGCCTTTTCTGTTACGAGGGGGTGTGCAAGTGTCATATTTATGCCTCCCCGATCATCTTGATTGCAGCTTCAGTCCAGACAGTAAGTCTGCCTGCGTCGCATCCGGGTGCAAGATGGTTGATGTTCAGAGCATTGACTGATACGCAGTCGACTCCTGCGATGTTGGCACCTGCGAGGAATTCACCGGCGGTCACAATCAGAGCAGACTTTGCCTGCTTGTATTTGCGCCCGCGTATCTTTCCACGACCGGCACGAATGTTTCGGGAGAGTCTTGCACGCTCAAGGTCTGCGCCGAGTCCCAGTGCGATAAGAATCGACTTGACTTCAGCGGTCTTGGCAATCTGTTCAAAGGATTCCTCAACGATGATTGCGGCATCGCCTTCGAATTTGTGACCGCGTGCGGAGACAAGTTCGGTGTTGACGGTTGCAGCAATTGCCGAGCGGATTGCCTTTGCTTTCTCTTTCTTGTTAATCTTCTCAACAAGAATTTTCTCTGCTTTTGGTGCGTGTGCTGGGTGACCGCCTTTTACGTTAGGTACTTTTGCAGCGCGGCTTCCGTTTTTGATACGCGGAATCTTAGCTTCACCACGTTTGGATCCCCAACCTTCTGCAGAGGTTCTCAAACCTGCACATGGGTCTGCCCCGTGTGCCTGATACTGTTCGCTCTGGTAAGCGAGGACAGCTCTCTTGACAAGGTCCGGGCGGTATGCTTCATCGAATACTGCCGGGAGTTCTATTTCATGGAGGACTGAGCCGTTAATTGCTTTTACATTTGCTTTCATCGGTCATTTCACCCCTGTTTACTCTGGAGGCTGACATATTCAACGACAGGGGCCTGAACCTTCTGCTCACCCATACGGGTTGCAGACCGGATTCTGACAAGGCGTTTTGCGGGCCCGGGAATACTGCCTTTGATTAAGACATAGTTGTTACGAACAAGTCCGTAGTGGAGGAATCCACCTGCCGGGTTGATTTCGTCTGCGTTCTCACCAATCTTGATGATACGCTTGTTGAACTCAGTACGCTGCTGGAATCCTAACTGACCGGGCATTGGTACCTGCCAGCGGACGTGGTGTGGATGCCATGGACCAAGAGTTCCGATATGTCTTTCCTTCTTGGTTCTTGCGTGCTTTCTCTTCCGGAGTTTGATACCGAATCTCTTGACTGCACCCTGGAATCCTTTTCCTTTGGTGATACCGGAGATGTCGGCGAACTGACCCTCATCAAAAAGAGTGTCCATCTCGACGTCGGTCCCAAGGAGGGAGAGAGCGTAGTCAAAGCGTTCCTGTGCACTGCCGCCGGCAACACGGATTTCCATAAGGTCGGGAACCTTCTTTGGAACTCCCGTGATTTCGGTCGTTTTCGTGTACATGAGCACCATTACTTCAACAACATCGCCGATTGCGGCATTGATTTTCTCGGTTGCCTTTGCAGCGTTGTTGATCTTTGCTTTGGTGATTCTGCCGGAGAGTGCTTCGAGGTTTTCTGCCCAGACTTCTGTTAACGGGTGTTTTCCGTAGGTGTCTTTGACATATACTCGGATTGCAGCAACGGTCATGGCGGGGATTTCAATAACGGTGACTGGCACCATTACTTCCTTACCTTCGGTTGGACTCTGCTTGCGATCATCGATCATAATCACATGGGTCATACCGGCTTTGTAGCCTGCAAAGCCCTGAAGCATTGGCTGCCCATTGTATGCTGGCCAGGACTGGTACTTTGGTACGATGCCCTTAGCCCGCACTTTTGGATAGTATGCGAGTGACCCTGCACGGGGATGTCCTGTTCTCATTTATTAATCATCCTGTAATGCCTTCTCTTGATATAAACAAGGAAGACTTCTGCTGTGGTTGTCATCAATATGACAGCCGTTCTTTCACCGCCGGCTTCCTGAATTGAATAGGAATCGACCCGCGGGACGCATTTTTGTCGGTCTCTGTGTTCTACACACCCGTGAAATAAACACGGGAGAGTTACACATTGGACGGAAAGACGGGAGTTCAGCACACGGTCATTGCACGTGTGGAGGCACGCAAAGTTTTGCTTTGCATGCAATTGATAATCCTTGTGGGATATCCGATTATGAACACGATAACGTCTTATCTGTTCATTTACCCGATTTGCAGTATTGACTGCGGTTTCCAAGTCTCACGGAAGAGAACCTGACTTCCGACACGCTTCCTGACGTCCAGGAATGGGCACATCATAATGACGTTCGCCCGGCGCATCTAATCAGACCTATCATAGGTCTTAACTTCTGCCGCGAAATTACTCGCTCAGAGTTACACAATTACGAAACAAACGCGAAATCGCAGATGTTTCGTACCAACGGGATATCCTCATTCAGCAGATTTTGCTGATATCAGCCTTTAGAAGGCTCCTCAATTATAGGATAAGATAGGATATAAATTGTTGTATGGGGTTATCCGCCCAGATACGATATCGAGAGTCTGACGAATAGAATCTGCATGAAACGTATTCTGGAAAAAGGAGGGTGAAAATTTTGAAGACTCAGCCGAAATATAAATCCCCGTCGTTATTCAGATAGACGATGATGTCCTCTTTGACATGTCTGCCTTTAATCTTTTCCGGCATGCTGGTTGAAATCCGATTGATTAAGGCAAGTGTATCATAACGGATTTTAATATTAAGCGGGGCCGCGGCCACGTAGATGATTTTCGGAGCCTCCATAAGGTCAGTACCCTCAGGGAGAATACACAGTTCGGTTGCATCAAGGGTGTATAAGAACTCTAACGTATCCTTTGCCCGCCGGATATTTTCATTGGCGGATTTTTCAATAGTACAGATATTTGCTTTGGAGGTCCCGAGGCGGTCAGCAATCTGCTGTTGAGTCATGCCTTGTTTGCGGTATCGAATGACTTCCTTCTGACGGTCAGTAAGGAGTGTATCTTTCATGAATATTAATTCAACCTAATTAACTATAAATGATTTGGTTTAACATTTATGTTAATAGATTTTGACTTTACTTTTCCGCGCAGAGAAAGCTGGCAGGAGAATGCAAAAATGCCCTTGAAATATAGATGAAACATGATGTTCTGAATACACAGGGCATATGTCTTATCTGAAATACCGGCAATTACCATTCCAATAGATGGGATGAAACCGAAATTGCGGTTTTTTCGTTTTCAGAGAGTATCTTTCACAAACCTTATATTGATTCTCGTCGATAAATTGATGTTCTCATTTAGAAATGAGAGGTGTATCAAATATGGTAGTTAAGGTAGGAGTTGCAAAACTCGGTAACATCGCATCCGGTGTTATGGCAGAGTTGCTTTTAGATGAGCGTGCAGACCGCGAAGACATGATGACATTCATGGCAACTTCCGGAACCAAACTGCAGAAGGAAGACGTTGACCGTGTTGTTTCAAACCTGAAAGCATGGCAGCCCGACTATGCAATTGTTGTTTCCCCGAATGGAGTTCTCGAAGGACCAGTCAGTGCACGTGAAGACCTCAAAGCAGCAGGCATTCCGGTTATCGTCATCACTGATGATGTCACAACCAAGAAAGAAGGCTGGGAAGCACTCAAGGCAGCAGGTGTAGGCTACATCATCGTCAAAGCAGACGCAATGATTGGTGCCCGCCGTGAATTCCTCGACCCAGTCGAGATGGCAGACTACAACGGCAACCTCGTGAAAGTCCTTGCACTTACTGGTGCATTCCGCAAAATCCAGACTGAACTCGACAACGTCACTGATCAGATCAAAGAAGGAAAGAAAGGCGCAGAAGTCGTTCTCCCGAAACTTGTCCTGAACGCTGACAACGCAACCAAGGGCGAATTCACAAACCCCTATGCACAGGCAAAAGCACGTGCAGCATACGAAATCGCTCAGGCAGTCGCAGGCGTCAACGTCAAAGGCTGTTTCATGACCAAAGAGTGGACTGACTATCTGCCAATCGTTGCATCCGCACACGAAATGATGCGTGCAGCAGCAAACCTTTGTGACCAGGCACGTGAACTTGAGAAGGGATGCGACGGCGTTATCCGCAAGCCACACAAGAAGACCGGTCAGATTGTATCCAAAGTTGCTCTTATCAGCAAACCTGAGTAATTATACTTCCAAATTTTACCTTTTTCTTTTTGGATGCGGAGGCGGGGGAATCACCTCACCTCTGTATTAATGACAAAACACAACACGGTGACGTATTGAAAAATAGTTAAAAAAGTTCAGATGATGCCGGAAACCATATTCAGGAAATACGTATGGACCGTCGTATCCTGACCTAGTTCCGGATGGAATGATAATGCCAGTTGATTTTCTTCGCGAACGGCAACAATTTTACCATCGACTTCAGCAAGGACTCTGACATTTTTTCCCAGGTTGGAAATCACCGGGGCACGTATAAACGTCATAGGAATATTACCCGCATCTGCAAATGGCGCAACAGTTTCAAAACTTCCAAGCTGACGACCGTAGGCATTTCTGACTGCAGTAATATCCATCGTTGCAATAGACGGAACCCCGCCCTCAACATTTTTTGCAAGAAGGATCAAACCCGCACAAGTACCCATCACGGGTGTGCCTGATATTATGAGTGAGCGAAGCTTCTCAAATAGACCGAGGTCAGATAGAAGCTTCGACATGACAGTGCTCTCCCCTCCGGGAAAGACCAGACCATCAGGTTTCTCCAGGAGGTCGAGAGAATTTCGTATCTCAAATGCTTCTGCGCCCAGATTATTCAGCATCCTGATGTGTTCGATGAACGCACCCTGAAGTGCCAGAACACCGATTCTCATGTAGTTATTTTCCCCGTTCCGCCATCAGAATGGAAATTTCATCAGCATTGATACCAACCATCGCCTCACCGAGATCTTCAGAGAGTTTGGCAAGCATGACGGGGTTATTGTAGTTTGTGACGGCCTTAACTATTGCATCTGCACGTTTAGCCGGATTGCCGGATTTGAAAATACCTGAACCGACAAAGACACCCTCAGCACCAAGCTGCATCATAAGTGCGGCATCTGCCGGAGTTGCGATACCCCCTGCTGCAAAGTTGAC
>Ga0265294_10010494_pt1 | contig 10523 bp, 11 predicted proteins | sample MunlanPumphouse3_FD_192504 | JGI IMG/M metagenome (GOLD analysis project Ga0265294, IMG submission 192504) | Groundwater microbial communities from a municipal landfill in Southern Ontario, Canada - Pumphouse #3 | ecosystem: Environmental > Aquatic > Deep subsurface > Groundwater | place...
CAGCTTGCAGAAGAAAATGACCCATGGGCAAAAAGCTTTCTCGCAAAGGATAATCCTTAGCTTCAAGCTGTTGAAAAAATTCCTTATATTTATTTTTAGATTTGCAGTATAAAAAAACAAGAAAAATTATTACTATTAAAAAAAGGAAAACAAGCATTTCCTACACCTCTATGGTCATAATCTTCTTTGAAAGATAAGCAGCCAAGCCTAACAGTAAGACAGCGACCGTCATAATAAAGCGTCCCTCCAATGTTGTAAACACAGGCTCCATATAATCTTCCGTCGTCCAAGCAAGGAGCAAAAGCATGGCTATCGGCATAATATTCAATATTTTCTGCTCCAACTTTCTTTGCGCTAAAATTGTATCAATCTCTTGTTCAATTTGCAGCTTGTCTCCAATAATTACAGAAGTATTTTTGATAATCTCGACAATATTGCCACCTGTTCTTTTACTAATTACAAAAACATCGACAAAGCTATCTAGATCCTCCAAGTGCGCCCGTTGTGCAAAATCGGTCAAAACTTCCTCTATCGTTTCATTCATAGCGATACGCCGCATAATATATGTAAATTCCTGGATGATCGATATTTGAGGATCCGGATAAAGTAAAGAAAGGTCTTTTAGAGATTCCTTAAAGGCCGATTCTACTGATCGCCCAGCCATCAGAGAAGAAGAAAGAGCATATAAGGCTTCTTTAAACTGTAAACTTAATTCTTTTTTTCTTTTAGCAATAATCTCTTTCGTCTTCAGCCGAGGATAAAAAAACGCCAGTGGTATAACCAAAAGAGAAAGAAAAATATTCCGATAGAAAACATAAGCAACGAAGAAAAGAAAACCTGCAGCTAGACAAAAATTAAAAAGCCATTCCTTTTTACTCATGACATAAAGATCATAATCAACTAACGTGTTGTTTTTAGTTTCTGCCCCAACTGAATTTTCTTTTACTAAGGAAGCCTCTTCGCTTTTTTCATCTTTTTTCCCCTTTTCTAGAAATAAGAATAAGCCCCAAGATAAAAAACCAGCTATGACAACGATCAAAACAAAAATCATCCTTCTTCACCTCATACTTCTGCCGAAACACCGGACATTTTAAACTTCATCGTATGAATCAAGGGATTTTCTGTTCTTTCTAGAATCCCTTCGACCTTTTCGGCAGACATCGCCCCCTCTTCGCGGAAAACAAATAAAGGATTTAACTTTATTTCGCCGGCTTGATATCCTTGAACCTCACTTATTTCTAATACTCGTCGCGACTTATCCCTCAATCTGCCTAAATGAATGATCACATCAAGGGCCGAAGCAATCTGCTGTCTAATCGCCTCCAGAGGAAAAGAGGAAGCCGTCAGCACCATCGTTTCCAACCTGCTTAACATATCCTTAGTCGAATTAGCGTGCCCTGTAGAAAGAGAACCATCATGACCGGTATTCATCGCTTGTAACATATCTAAAGCTTCCCCGCCCCTAACCTCTCCGACAATAATCCGATCAGGCCGCATCCGTAAAGAAGTCTTAATCAAATCACGGATCGTTATTTGTCCTTTCCCTTCAGTATTAGCATTCCTTGTTTCCATCTTGACAATGTTCTGCACACTAACGATCTGTAATTCTGCCGAATCCTCAATCGTCACAATCCTTTCATCCTCAGGAATAGAATTAGAAAGCGCATTCAAAAAAGTAGTTTTGCCCGACCCGGTGCCTCCGCAAATAAAAAGATTATATTTAGCCTTGACCATCCGTGCCAAAACTTCTGCCACTTCCTCAGTAAGCGAACCATAAGCAATCAGCTGTTCCATTGTCATCGGTTTTTCCGGAAATTTTCTGATGGTTAAAATAGGGCCATTCAAGGCAATCGGCGGCAAAACGACACTCACCCTGGAGCCATTCTCCAGACGAGCATCGACAATCGGAGATGCTTCATTCACCGTTCGATTAACTTTAGAAACAATCGATTGAATGACATCTTCCAATTTCTCTTTACTCGCAAAAGCCAGTTCCAGCTTACTTATTCGCCCTTCCCTCTCGATAAACAGATCCTGTGGACCATTAACCATAATTTCTGTTACGGCAGGATCATCAAGTAAAGGCTGAATGATGTCCAATCTCCGCATGGCATTAAAAATATATTTAATCAAAAATTGCTTCTCAGAAACACTAAGATAAGTCTCCCGAGCCTTTTCAAAAACAGCTTTAGTAATGACTTCCTCTATTTCTTCATCAGAAAGGTCTTTCTTTAAATCAATATTGCGATTAATAATCTCCCTAATCTCTTGCAATAACTCATCTTTGACCTCAAAACCCATCTAACCCCTCCCCCGTATAAGCAATTCACAATGCATAATGCACAATGCATAATGCCAACATCAACACAAGAAAAGCCACATCGTTTCTTAAAAATTCGATAAGAGCTGATAGATCGCTTTCCCAAAGCTTGAATTCAGATCTAATCTATAAACCCCGCCCTGCAACGAAGTTAAGCTCTCCACCCAAGGGATTCTAGCCACAATTCCTTTCTCATTAATGCTTATTTCCGGCTCTTCCCCAAGAACATCGGGCAGATTTTTATTCAGTACTAAATTAAATTTTTCGACAAGGGCTTCTTCTGCCTCCGGCGCAAGCAGCAAGTGTAACTCTTTCCGTAAACAGCTTATTTTTACGGCAGAAGTCCGATTGGCTTGCGCTACCAAAAAAAGGTCGTCGCAAGCCTGTAAAACGGCTAAATTATTCTTATTAATCGCCGAAGAAAAGTCAACAAAAATTCGATCATATTGTTTTGTTGCTTTTAACTCCCGTAACAAAATACCAAGCTCCTCCGCAATATCTTCATTAAAGTCAAAAATACTGTCCGGAGGCAGAAAATAATGAATTTTATAGAAAGGATCTACACATTTAGCCCCCTCTATCTGCCAAGACAAGTTTTTTCTCTTCCCCTTTAAAAAATAGAGAAGATGGGAAAGGTTTTTTTCCTGTTCACCTGTAAAATAAAGAGGAAGCGAAGAGGTATTTTCTAAATTTAAATAAAAAACACTTTTCCCCTCCCACGCCGCTTGAATACTTGCCCCCACCGCAATTGTCGTCTTCCCCACACCACCTATTGGGGAGTAAATACCAATTATTCTCGTTTTTTGAGTATCATGATTAATGGGATAATTTACGGAAACCTCTTCCGCAAATATTTGAAGAATCTCTGCTACTAATTTATCCCCATATTGATACTTATTAATAGCCTTACCTTTAGTTTGACTAAAAGTCCTTTTCCCTTCAGCTAAAAGAATGATTAAACCCTGAAATTCAGAGAGCAGTTTTTCATAAAATTCACCGCTAGTCAGAACAAGATCAACGCTTTTTTCCTCTTCCGCCAGAAATTTGTCTAAAGCTGCCTCCTCGGTAAAAGAGCTTACTAAAAACTTATGCGCTTGCTCAGACATTAAATAATCAAGCAAACAATTAACATATTCCTCATCTCTATCCACAATAATAATCTTAAGCTTACCCATAAATCTTCCCTTCACCTTAACTCTTGCTTGTTTTCCATCTTTGCCTTTAAATGCTATTATACCACATTATTCTACTTTTTTCCTGTCTTGGTATTGTTTGTTACGTTTTTATTATTTTTTACGCAAAAGAGAAGGGAGGGTCTCATAACTAACTATGAGCTCCTCCCTTCTCTACATTAAAAAGCATCTTGCTTTTCTTACTCAGTAAAATTGTTTTTAATTAAAGAAAGCAAAACTTTTTCAGCTACCTCCTCATCTTCGCCTTCAATAATTAAGTTTACTTTATCTCCCTTGCTAATACCCGCAGAGAGAACAGAAACAATGCTTTTCCCATTAAAATTATAGTCTCCTTTTTCCACAAAGACAGAAGCTTTAAATCTACTCGCTAAATCAACAAAAACCGCGGCAGGACGGGCATGAAGACCAGCTTCATTTGTAAATTCAACCTGTCTGATAATCATCCTTTTACCTCTAAAGTTATTTTCTGTCAAAATAAATACTTTTACCCTCGGCGGAAACAGGAATCCCTACAACAATTTGTCCCTCCATCATCCCTATGTTCCTCGCTACGGCACCAACACGATACATAATCCGATTATCTAAATTAAAGATACTGGCTGTCTTTACAGCAGAACCTAAAGCAATACCCAAATCTAAAAGCCGCCAAGCACAAAGAGGTCCCGCAAATTCTTCCCCCTCGACAGTTTTTAAATCAGCACAATTGTTAACACCACAAGCACCACAATTTAAGCCTGCCACCCGGGGATCTTCTAAGGAAAGCAATAATACCGCGCTAGAATTCCTGACATTTTCACCATCACGATCATAATTTTTTTTCTTATTTCCCTCACCATATTTTACCATGGCATCAGCTAGTTTTTTTACTTCCTCGCCGGCAATAATTTTTATACCTACAAAATCATCGCCTTTGGCCTTCGGTGCCGTCCTCGCGGCAATAGCCATAAATTCAACACCACGAATTATACTATCCTCCATCATCTTTTCCATTATTCCACCCCTTTCCTTTCTTATTCTCGTCAACAACCTCTTCTACTTCTTTTACTAGACGATAAGGCTTGGTAATAATACGGGCAGGCAGAGTTAAAATAGCCCGATGTAAATCTTTCTTTAATTCTTCACTCACTCGTTTCGGTTTTGTCAAGATTCGCTGCACAATATCTTGGGCATAGAGAGTTAGTAGGGTCTGCTCACAAAAAGGAATCTCTCGGCCACACTTTGCACATTCCGAACGCAGCAAAACATTGTTGCTATAAATAAGAAAATGAGGGCCCTCCTGTTTACAGCCATTACAATAAAAATCGCATTGGATACGTTTAATTGTGGTCATCCAACTCCCCCTTCCTTTTTAAAATATAAGCAGCTATTATTCTCCAAAATTCCCTTCAATTAATGCTACTAAGGCTTTTTCTGCTTCTTGCTCATCCTCTCCCTCTATGACTAAAGTAATCTGAGTACCCTTACCGATACCTCCTGAAAGGACAGAGATAATACTTTTAGCATTGATTGTTTTATCCCCTTTTTCAATAACAATACTCGACTTAAACTTACTCGCCTTTTGGACAAACATGGAAGCCGGACGTGCATGTAACCCTGTTTCATTAGTAACCGTAATCTCTTTTTTAATCATTATTTTATGCCTCCCTTTTCACTTTCAACAAAACAAATCTATTCTTTATCCTTAAAACCTTTTAATAAACTTAACACATCTTCAACTTTCTTGGCCTTTTTCATCATTTCGATTATTTCTTGATTATAAATCATCTTATATATTCGCTGAAACTCATGTTTAGAAGCTTCATTTAAAGCAAGCATAAAGATTATCGATACTGGTGTTTCCTCTCCCCAGACAATCGGTTTCTTTAAAATTAAGACGCCAATAGCAGGTAAAATAATATCTTCACTATAACCATGAGGAATGGCAAGGGAATTCCCCAAGGCCGTTGTAGCCAGTGCTTCTCTTTCCCTTACCCCCTGTATAAATTTTTCGGTTACATAACCTTTTTTAGTAAGCAGATCCGCCATCAGGACAAGTGCCTCCTGCTTATCTTTAACCTCTGACTTTAAAATAATTAGCTCTCTCCTGAATAATGAAATGTTTTTTTCACTAACCACGATACCTCCTTTTACTAAATTATATTTTGCCTTAATGATCTGCCTTAATTTAGTTATACCTGTACCTTTTAAAATATCAGTTGCAGAGACAAAAGGAACTTCCGGATGATGCGGATTTACAGTACCGATAATCGCCAGAACACCCATATTGCGTCTTATTTTTTCGATCTGTTCCAAAATATCATTTTCATCCAAGACACCTAGCGTAATAATTTTAATCTTTTCGTTTATTTTCTTAATCTCAGGAGCTATTTTCTTTTGGATTAGCTTCGCTGTACCTTCGCCGGTAAGACATAAACTGATTACCCCAATCTCACTGGAATTGTAAGGTTTAGCCTCCCCTAAAGTTACTGTTCCCGTGGACTTCTCTTTAATTAAGGAATCGGCCACATCATCCAGGTCAGAATCCGGAAGAAGTACTTTTCTTACAGCTTCAATAACCATTAACGTATCAACTCTGGTCACCGTACGCGTTTTTATGCCTGTCCGCTGGGTAATCTGCTGACCAAACCCAAGGAGAGAACCCATATCTACCAAAAGCAATACACCCTTACCACGATCCGCCTTTACCACTGCCTCTAGTGTTCTGTCTAAAGCATCTTCAGGTTTCTCATCCAAAGCCATTTCTACAGTTTTGATCAAATTAACACCTAAAAGCCTATTCGCGACAAAAGCCATCCCTTCCGCGACATGACCATGAGAAATAATAATCAAACCAATAGTTTCCTGAGAATTGACATCTTTTTTGGCCAGAGTTTTTAAATACATGGCAATAAACCCGACTTCATCCTCCGGTAATTCTATTCCCAGATAATAATTAGTAAGAGAAGCCATTTCTAAAGCAATTTCAAACTCTTTTCGATAGTTCTTTTTCACATAATCCAACTTCGGATTAATAATGGTTTTGCCACTCTTAATCCTTTCCACAGAAGCGTTCAAATGTGTCGCCAAACAATAAAATAAGGTGTCATCAATTTCACTTAGTCCCGCTACAGCAATCTTAATCATTTCCTGCACAAGTTCAACGATCTTAGTTCCCACGATGAGTTTTAAATCTTCTTTAATAAATTTGTTCTTATTTTTTTTCACCTGTCGAATCATATTTCTTACTTTGGCCTCCAGGTCATCACCAATAATTTTATTAATGACCTCATTAGAAAGACCTTGCCCTTGCAATTTTTGGTAATCCTCTTCAATGTTTTTATAGATCTCATCAGGGAAATTATATAGGCTATCCTTGGCATTCGCTACAACATCAACAGTATCAGGATAAAAAACAAGGTCATCCCTAATATATTTCTCAATTTCACTGCGATTCCAAGTAGCATTTAACATTCCTTTACTTACATGTGCTGGTAAAGCCCCTATATCTACAAAAATACCCTCATTTTTATTCCCTTCCGCAACATACGTAAGAAATCCCCGCGCACAAGCCACCTGAATATCGGAACGCAACTGACCAATATTTCCCACACAATCGTAAACCGAAAGAGCTTTTAAGGCATTATAAGTAACCGCAATCGTTTTATTAATACGAGCTGCTTCTTTTTGAAAAAACATTTTTATAATTTCGGATCTTTCCTCGGCAGGCCTAGTTGATAAAGTAGGTAATTCAATAATCATCGGTATTCTACGCCTAAATGTCCCAAGTAAGCTTGTCTCAATATTTTCTGTTGTTGCTGCAATAATCATGATCTTAGCAGTTAAAGTAGAACTCGTTTCCCCCAGTCTCCTATATTTACCTTTATCAATAAGCTGAAAAAGAATTTCCTGACCATCAGGCGGCAAACGATGAACTTCATCTAAAAATAAAATGCCTCCGTCTGCCTTAGAAACCAAACCATCTTTATCTGCTTCCGCACCTGTGAAGGCACCTTTCTTATAGCCAAACAATTGGGCCAGCAACAACTGTGGATTTTCTGCATAATCGGCACAATTAAAAATTACAAAAGGGAATTCCTCAGCCGTAACATTTTTAGCCTGTAAAGCAAATTTATACATTGATTCAGCCATTTCACTTTTTCCTACACCTGTTAAACCTACAATTAAGGTATGCAGGCCATTAGGAGGATAAAGCACAGCTGCCTTAGCCTGTTCAACCTTTACCCGTAAACTTTTATTCCAACCAATCATTGTCGCAAAGGGGTCTGCTTGTTGAGGAGTTTTCGTTTCTTCCTTCCTTTCCTCAGCTTGACGTTCACTCGGTTTGAGGCGTTCCAGATCCATCTCGTTCACTATTTTAGAAACACTATACCTCGAGATATTAAAACCTCTTTTCTTTATTTCGGTAGTAAGTGCCCTTTCCGAAATCCCCGAAAAATTAGCTAAAATTACTTTAATTTCTTTAACCAACAATGGTTTTCTTCTTTCTCTGGAATCGGGTAAATCTGCAGATTGTCTAAGTTGTGTGACTTCACTACGATTCAAAAAAAGTTGTTTAGCTAATTCCTCATCAGTAAACGGATTTTTTTTATCTTCATTATTTATAATTTGCCTTAACCTTTCCTGCATACCATCCCCCCTCTGCCTTTAAAAAGTACCTTTATTAATTAAAGGTACGGCCCCCATCCATCACAATAATTTGTCCATTGATAAAACCCCCTAAATCAGAGGCTAAAAATGCCGCCAGATGACCAACATCTTCCGGTTTACCCAATCTTCTAAGCGGAACCTGCATAATTAATTTTTCCTGATCCTCTTTTCCGGGATAAAGATCTTTTAAAAAATCTGTTTCTATTAACGTCGGGGCAATGACATTTGTTCTAATTCCTTTAGGACCCAAATAGCGGGCAAGATTTCTAGTGAACCCAATCATCGCTGCCTTAGAAGCTGCATAATGCGGTCCGCCTCCCCCGCCGGTATACGCTCCGGTGGAAGCAATATTAATAATTACCCCTCCCTGAGAAGACAGCATATAAGGCAATACACCTTTTACACAATAAAAAGACCCGAGAATATTCACCTTAAATGTTCTCTCAATTTCTTCAAAAGAAAGATCCTCTATATTCATTCTAGAAGTTATACCGGCATTATTTACTAAAATATCTATTTTCCCTAATTCGTTGACAACCTGTTCACAGATCTCTTGGGCTTCTCTGGGATTACTTACATTACCCTGAACGGCAAAAGCGTCCCCACCCGTCTTTTTGATTTCCTCCACAATTTCCCAAGCATCTTTTTTACTACGAACAAAATTAACGGCAACCTTAGCACCACATTGTGCATAAATTCGCGCTATACCACGCCCAATTCCCCTAGAGGCACCGGTAATTAAAGCTACCTTGGAAGATAAATCTATGGACAACATCTCAATTACTGACTCCCCTCTTATTTTCATTTTCTTTTTTTCGTTAAACCTTTAACGGCTTTACCTGGTATTGTCTCTTTAACACTTTTATGACGAGCATCCTCGGCCGGGTGTAATTTTCTCTCCCAAGCATCCAATTTCCCCATTAGTTCCTGTCCATTAGTTAGTTCCTTGGGGAAAAACCAATAGCGTCCTTTTAAAAAATTATTACGTCCTATGCGCAGGTGAACCTTGCTTGTCAAAGGGAATCTTTTTATTTTTAAATAAGTTAACTCTGACCATTTAAATTGATGCGACCTGCCATACGCATAAAAACTAATTTTCTCACCATCATCAGTAATTTTCCCCGGTTGATTTAAAGCAAAGATTTCAAAAAGAAGCAAAACAGGTAAAACAATAACTAAAGCTTGATACAAACCATTATTGGGGTCATTCCTCATTCCGATAATCCCCAGAACAAGAAAAAACAACATCATTAAAACCGGCCCAATAGACGATAAAAGATATTTCATCGTCCTGTATTTATATACTTTTGCTGTATGATCAATCATTTTACCTTGCTCATCCATTTAAAGGTCCCCCCTTTCCCTTACTTCTTAAATTAATAAATTATGCAAAAAGAGTACCAAGGGGCGGTGGAAATTGTTTTATTACTGGCCGTACTTTTCAATAACCCACTTTCTTAAAGTCTTACATTCTTGGTCATCTAAAATCTTTAACTGTCCCATATTTTTAGCATAATACGTAATTTTAGCCGCTTCTTCCACAATTACCGCATTAGCAAAAGCCGTCTTAAGATTTGAACCAACCGTTAATAAACCATGATTAGACATTAAAACAGCATGTTTGTCCTGTAAAGTCTCGCTAACAATTTCGGCCAATTCCATAGAACCCATCCGTCTGTAAGGCGCAGTTTTAACAGGTTCGCCCACCAAAGCAGCCAATTCAGCAGCAATCACAGGAAATTCCACATAACAAGAGGCCCAAGCCGTCGCGAAAACGGAATGGGTATGAACAACTCCGCAGACATCCTTTCTCTTCCGATAAACCATAGTATGCATTGGTGTTTCCACAGATGGCTTTCGCTGACCATCGATGATTTTACCCTGGTCATCCATGACGACAATATCTGCCGCTTCTAAGTCCTCATAATCCATACCACTGGGAGTTATACAAACATAGCCGGTTTCCTGATCTCGTAAGCTAAAATTACCGAATGTCAAGGCAATCAGCCCCAATTGCTGTGCTTTAAGAGCAATTTTAATTACTTCTTCTCTTTGCTTTTCTAACAACATTAACCATCAACTCCTTCTCTGACATCATAATTATATTTTAATACAAAAATAGTAATTTGTTTGCATATTTTTCATGATACCCAAAATCAACAAAAAGATTAGCAAAGTAGAGCTGAAATTATTTAACTCCAGCTCTACAACCATTTACAAGAAGTCATCGTTTTCTATTTTTCTATTTAAGCACTCTTGCTGTGTAATTACTTTTTCAAATCGAAGATATTCTTTTCACCATAAACGCCCCAGGCATCAATAGCACCTTTCAATTCTTTGTTCGCAGGATCTTCACAAGCTTC
>Ga0265294_10010496_pt1 | contig 10522 bp, 11 predicted proteins | sample MunlanPumphouse3_FD_192504 | JGI IMG/M metagenome (GOLD analysis project Ga0265294, IMG submission 192504) | Groundwater microbial communities from a municipal landfill in Southern Ontario, Canada - Pumphouse #3 | ecosystem: Environmental > Aquatic > Deep subsurface > Groundwater | place...
CCTAAACAAGGCAAAAAAATTAGGGGATAAATTAATTGTTATAATTAATAATGATGAACAAGCAGTTTTGAAGAAAGGAAAACCTTTTATGAATCAAAAAATTAGGGAAATAATTGTTTCTAATCTTAAATCAGTTGATGAAACAATACTTTCTATCGATAAAGATAATAGTGTTTGTGAGAGTATTAAATTAATTTACTTGAAATATTGTCAAGGCAATGAATTTATTTTTGCTAAAGGCGGGGATCGATTATTGGGAGAGATTCCTGAAAAAAGGGTTTGTGAAGAATTCAAAATTAAAATAATTGATGGACTTGGAGCAAAAATTAATTCTTCAAAAAACTATTATAAAAAATAAATAAAATTCCAATCTTAATTTATGCTAATTAACTAACTAATTAAAAAATAGTTTTAAAAAAATCAAGTAATTATAGTCTTTGAACAATAAAAGCTTTTTTGAATCTAAAAATTTTTAGGAGATAATATATATTAGAATAAAAACAATTTACTGATTAAAAATGGGGAAATTAAATTATCTAATTGAATCCCAACAGTTTGATAAAGAGCTTTTGTTTACTCTATTTAAGAGAGCCGATGAACTTAGGGAAAGTAAAGCTAATGATTCCTTGAAAGGAAAAGTTCTTGCAACTCTATTTTATGAACCAAGCACTAGAACTAGATTGAGTTTTGAGAGTGCAATGCTAAGACTTGGAGGGGAAGTAATTAGCACAGAGAATGCAAAAGAATTTTCAAGTGCAATTAAGGGAGAATCACTAGAAGATACTATTAGAGTAATTTCTTCTTATGCAAATTGTATTGTTATGCGTCACTATGAAGAGGGTTCTGCAAAAAAAGCTATTAGTGTGTCAAAAGTTCCTTTTATTAATGCTGGGGACGGCAAAGGACAACACCCAACACAAGCCTTGCTTGATTTATACACTATTTATAGAGAACTGGGCAAAATAGATGGATTAACTATTGCAATGGTGGGTGATTTAATGAATGGAAGAACTGTTCACTCGCTTTCCTATTTACTTGGAAAGTTCTCAAACATAAAAATAATTTTTGTTTCCCCAGAGAACTTGAAAATTAAAGATGAAATCAAAGAATATTTAACAAGGCACAATGTAGTATATGAAGAGAACTCCAATTTGAGTGAAGTACTCCCAATAACAGATATAATTTATATAACTAGGATTCAAAAAGAGAGAATGAGTGAAAATGATTATGAGTTAGCAAAAGGAAAATACGCGATTAACTCACTTAATTTAGGACAAATTAAATTAACTTCTAGAATAATGCACCCCTTACCCCATGTAGAAGAAATTGATTTGCCAATCGAAGTTGAAGAGAATGATAAAAGAATTACTTATTTTAGACAAGCAGAGAATGGAGTATTTGCTAGAATGGCGCTTTTGGAACACTTAATGAAATAAGTGAATTAGATGTATTAAAAAAATAATTTTAATAAAATGAATTTTAATATAAATAATAAAAGAAGAAAGAATAATATTACAACCATTTTTTCTTTTTGAAAATAAATAGTGTAACTCCGATTAAACCAAAAGTTAGTAAAATTAAATAGAATATAACTTCAGGATTTTCTTGAAAAGGTAAGTGTACATTCATTCCATAAAAACTAAAAATCATAGTGGGAACACTAATAGTGAAAGTGATTATCGCAAGTACTTTCATCACAAAATTAAGGTTGTTTGAAACTATTGAAGAGTAAGCAGACATTGTGTGTGAAATAATTTCAGAGTAAATTGATATTAATTGTTGGGCTTCATCAATATCCACAATAGCATCATCAAGCAAGTCCTTTTCATCATTATTTAAAGGAATAATTTTTCCTGAAAATATTCTTGACAAAACTGAACGATTACCAACAATTGAAGTCTTAAAATAAACTAAAGTATTTTGTTTTGCTAAAAGAATTGCAATCTCTTTATTCTCAAGCGCATTATTAATTGATTCTTCAGCATCACTAATTTCATGCTCAATTTTATTGAGTTCTATCATATAAGAGTTTAATACTTTCCTAGTTAAGTATCTAAAAAAAACAACCCTGTTTTTTGTAGTAAATCCTTTTGGAGGACGAGTCGATAATTTAGTTAATGCAAATAACTCGTGTTTTGAAACAGTCAAGATAATTTTTAATTTAGTAAGAAAAACTACTCCCAAAGGTATTGTGACAACTCCTTTTTCTTCTAACACTACAGGAGAACGCAAAATAAAAGAAATGTAACCCTCTCTTAATTCTTTCTCTACGTGAGGAACCGATTCATAATCCAACATCTCTTCAATTAATTGTTTGTCTAAATCAAGTTTATCAACTAAAAAATTTATCTCTTCAACAGTTGGACTAACTAAATTAATCCAAGTATTCTTAGTTATTTTATCAACTTCTTTTAATTTAGGTAAAGAATCAGTGGATTTGTAATAATTAATCATAACAAGAATTAATTGATAAAAAACATATAAATAGGTTTGGATTAAAAAAAATAAATCAAAGAACTAATTATTCATAAATAGTTCTTTGCTTTTAGTAACTCTGCATTTAGTATTCCTCCACCTGCAGCACCCCTAATTGTATTATGACTCAATCCAACGAACCTATAATCAAATACTTTACACTCCCTTAATCTACCAATAGTTACTGCCATTCCCCCCTCACTGTCCCTATCTTTTCTTGGTTGAGGCCTATCCTGTTCAGTAGAGTATATTATTGGTTTTTTTGGAGCAGATGGAAGATTTAATTCTTGTGGAACTGAAGAAAAATTAGTCCATGCTTTGATTATTTCTTCCATAATTGGTTTTTCTTTGAAAGATAAACTAACACAAGCAGTGTGTCCATCAACAACAGGGACTCTGTTACAATGCGCAGATATTTTTATTGAATTATCCTCAACTATTTCACCACCAACTACCCTTCCAAGTATTTTTGAGGGTTCAAGTTCTGACTTTTCTTCTTCCCCGCCAATAAAAGGAATTATGTTATCCAATAAACCCAAACTTTTAAACTAAAGTTATTTTCAAAAATAACATTTAATATTAAAAACTGTTTGTACCCCAATTAAAGCACAGGTGATTGTTTGCCAGGACCAAGAATAATAAATGTTCATTGCCAGAAATGTAAAACGCATTTAATGAAATACCGAAAAGATATTCCAGGGCATTTAATAAAACTATATCAGCATGAGATAATAGAAAATCACACAAGAGGAGATTTGAGATGCCATAAATGCGAACAAGTTTTTGCAAGGTCAGCTACAATGATTCATGGAAAACCAGCTCACAAAGTAATCCAAGGCAAAGTATACGTGAAATAATCAATTTTTTATATACTCTGCATAAGGCGAATTAATTTCTTTAAGAAACATTGAAATATATCCAATGTGGATTATATCCTTTTCATTTATCCCTATCTTTTTTAAGATGTCCCCTAATTTTGAGGAATCATCAGTTTCTGAAATTAATTCTACTTCAATAAAAGTTCCTCTTCCTTCAAAATAATCAATATTTGCAGTAAACTCGCCCAACTTAAACATTTTTCTTGTTTTTGTTACTTTAATTACTCTTTCAAATCCCATTGCAAAAAACATATTCTCAAAAATTTTTGGTTCATCTAACTCAGTTTCATATTCTTCCCATACTCCATCTTTATTATGTTTTGCAGTTTTAACTGTTAAAACAAATTTTTCATTAGATTTTCTTATTCTTGCAACAAAAGAATACCCTAATTTTTTAAACAACTCAACCGAACCAAAATAATCATCCACTTGAATTTTTTCCCCAAGATCAACTGCCCCTAATTTAATTAAAGAATCAATAACGTTTTGAGGATTGCTTAATTTAGCTCTTTTTTCAATCTCCATTTTTTCACCACTCTTTAAATGTACCCTTAATAGTCAAAACAGTTTCCCTCATATCACTAAGCAATTTTTTTAAATCAGAATTTAAATCCTTAAAAACCTTAACTCCTTCTCTATGTGCTTTAGTATAAATTTGAACTGCATCACATCCAACCATTAAATATTCCAAAACATCTTCTGCAGTTTCTATTCCCCCTACACCTACAATTGGATTTTTTACTTCTTTTCTTAATTCAAAAACAGAAGCTAACACAAGAGGTTTTATCGCAGCCCCACTTACCCCCCCAAAAGTAGATTCAAGAACAGGTCTTCTACTTTTTATATCAATTTTTAGTCCTGGACCTATGGTATTTGATAAAACAAATCCATCAACCAACTTTGCCTTTTCAAGTTCTTTAAGCTTATCAATATCCATACTATCTAAAGATAATTTCAATAAAATAGGAGTTTTTGAGATACCCTTCATTAAATTCAAAGCTTCTTCAACAGAATCATAAGAGATTCGCCCATAAAGTTTTGCTGAGTGAGAACAAGAAAAATTTAATTCAAAGAAAGAAGGAGAATAATTATTTTCAAATGCAGATACTATTGTTTTGCAATCCAAAGGATGTCTTGCAGATAAACCAACAATAAAAGGCCCTTGTTTTTCAATTTCTTTTGCACAATCAACCCAATATTCCCAAGGAGTAACATTTTGGTTATCCGCATTCAACATATAATTTTTTTCAATGTAATAAGCGGGTTTGAAAATTTTTCTTCCAGAATTATCAATTCTTAAACTTCTATTGACAACGGCCCCTGCACCATATTTCAAAGCTTCAATTAAATTTTCTTTTCGCTCCCCAATTGTACCTGAGCCAAGAATTAAAGGACTAGAAAGTTTTTTTCCACATAGAACTGTATTCAGCATTTAATTCACCATTATTTAACATTAAACATACATAAGTTAATTTCTACGAATCTTTTTAAAACGATTTAAATTTCTTTTTTTTACAATTGCTTTTGACTTTAATTTTTTTAATACATCAACTCTTTTTACAGCTGAATTTTTCTTATCAATAAGAGAATTTAACCTTAATTTTATATCTTCAACAATCCTATTTTCATTTTCAAATCCAACTTCATAATTAATATCAAATATTTTTTTCAATGCCCTGGTTGAAGCTATTTCTTTTTCTGAGGCTTTAATTCGTTTACATGCAAGTTTTGGATCATCACCTCTCTTTGTTAATCTATATTCCAAAAATTTAGGATTATCAGTAGTCAAGGCAATCATTAGGGCATTCGGAAAAAGCGCTCTGAAACGCTGAGCTATATCCATATGTACTTCAGTTATTATATTTCCCTTTGAAAATGAATTTTTATCAAACCCATACCGATCCCCATATAATTTTTGAGGAAACACAATTCCTTTTTGTTTAAGAATTTCTTTAAACTCACTTTCACTTACAAAACGTCTATCAGGTCTGTTTTCACCAACTCTTCTTTTTCTGGTAGTGTAAACTGCGGGTTCATCAAGTCCAAATTCCTGTTTTAAATAATCTTTCAAATAACCTTTACCGACTCCACTGGTCCCAGTTATGGTTATTATAATTGGAAATCTACTCATTTAATTCAACTTCCCAAAAGCATTTTCAAATAAGAACCCTAAAACCAAAGAAGCATATTCTCCATTGCCAAGTTCAAAACTTACTACTAAATCATTTGATTCAAATGTATAATTAAAATTATTTGGATAAAATACAGCTTTTCTAGAATGATTCTTTATTTCAAATAATTTCCCTTGTTGGCTAAAATCTTCAACACTTAAACCTTCTTTTTTAAATATCCTACTGAAAGCATTTTGATTTAATTTATCATTATTACTAGAATTACCCAATTTTTCAAAACTTACATTATTCAAATCATTTCCTAAATTTTCTGAAAGAACTAAATTAAACAAATAACTACTATATGCATGTACAAAAAAGTTTGATAATTTCATTTCTGAAATCGCCTTCCTTAAATCAGTTTCTTTCAAAAGATTTTTAATTAGCTCTTCTTCATCTTTCAAAAGTGGATTACCATTAATAAGATCAAAACAAAGAGCCCAATTCCCAAAATTCGCCTTTAACAAATCCCTAAGCTGTTTTACTTGGATTGTTTCATTTGAACTGTGAGTCAAAAAATTAAGTAAAAATTCCTCAAATTCCCCTTTCAAAAGCATTTTACCATATAAGTGATTATTCTGCCTTATTCCAAACCTTTGAGGACCGTAAAAATTAGGTAACCCTTGAACTAAAATATTTTGAAATTTTTCTAGAATTAATAAATTTTCTTTAGATTCTACCACCCCTCTCGCACGTACAATAAACTTATTTCCTCCATGCGAGTTAACATGTAATTTTTCATCAGAAAGAGCAAAATCTTTTATAAAAAAATTATCAAACTTAGTTTGTAAAAGTTTTTTATTAATAAAACATATTCTTTGAGCAGTAAATCCATTTGTATCTTTCAATCCGCAAAAAGAAACTTCATTTTTATAATCAAAACCGTTTTTTTGGGCAAATTCAAATACTGCATCAAATGTACTTAAATTCTTTTTTACTAAAGTTGCATGCACATATTTAGATGAAGAATCAAAAGTATAGGCCAAATTTTCTTTTGAAACAGAACAAACTTTCCCATCAACCCCAATCTCTTCAACAATAAAGTCTTCTACTTGAGAATACAATTTACCTTCAAGTAAACCATTATTAAAATCAAATTCGATTCCTATATTCTTAAAGAAAACTTTTGAATCAAGAATAGGTAGATACATTTTATTAAAACCTTACCATAACCGTTACTAATAAAGGAGTGTATAATAACTATTACACGTTAAGTGATTAATAAAGGTTATGTTCATCCAAAATAAACTGAATAAATTATTTTTTAAACAAAGAAAATCTGAATTAAATTTAAAAATTTACGCGGAGAGCCGGACATATTGATTAGAAATTGATTTGAAGAAAGTACACATTTTTCCTTAATAAGAATGGGAAAAGAAGTTTTCTTGTTCAGGAAATGGGGTATTATTATGGTAAGTTGTCTTGAGAATAAAAATTTTCATGATTATGAAAGAAGATTAGAAATTACTCTTTCAAGAATCAATCCTGAAAAATATAAATGTGTAATAAAGAAACATGCTTCTAGACATGTTGCTTTTGTATTAACTCCAAATAATTTAGCGTTTTTGGATAAGTACTATATTGATATTGTTAATGAAGATTTGACTAAATCTAGAATTTTAGCTGTCATGGATCAAACTGCCAGATGTTTTCAATGGTTGAAAAAAGATTGGAATAGTGCAAGTGTTGATGATGTTAAGCAAGTTGTGAATAAAATTAGAACTAAGGATAATTTTTCTGAACATACTAAGGCAGATTATTTAGATAAACTGAAACGATTTGATGAGTGGCTTAGTGGAGGAGAATATTCTGCTAAAACTAAGTGGATAAAGACCACACTAAAATTCAAGTATTACAAATTGCCTAACCAATTAATTAATCCTGAAGAAGCTCAACTATTGATTGAGTCCGCAAGAAATTCGCGTGACAGAGCATTACTACATGTTCTTTGGGAAACAGGAGCAAGAATTGGAGAGATAGCTAATTTGAGAATAGCTGATTTAGCTTTTAGCCAAGGCGAGTGTCAACTTAACTTGTATGAAAAAACTGGTTCTCGAAGAGTTCTATTATTAGAAAGTGTTCATGACCTACAAAATTACATAAAAGTTAGGAACGCAAAAAACCCAAACGATTTAGTATTTGTTCTATTAGGAACGGTAAATAATGGAGAAGGCATAACTTACAATGCGGTTGCAACATTACTAAAAAAAGTAATTGTTGATGCTAAAATCCAAAAACAAGTATACCCTCACTTATTCAGGCACTCAAGAGCATCTTACTTAGCAAGTAAGGGTTTAAGTGAAGCTCAATAATGTCAAATCTTTGATTGGCAATTAGGCTCAAAACAAGTAAGAACCTACATCCACCTATCACTCCAACAAGTACATGATGCATACAAACAAATCTACGGAATCAAAAAAGCAGAAGAACACCAAGAAGACCTAATCAAATGCCAAGTCTGTAATGAAATGAATCATTCAAAGTTTGACACATGTCAAAACTGCTATAATCCACTAACAATACAAGGTGCATTAAAGATAAAACAAGAAAAAGAATTAATCCAACAAGATAGAGATACTTTGCAAAAAATTTATGCTGAGGCTTTTAGAATTGCTTCAGAGAAAAAGCTTAGTTTGGAAGAAGCTCAAGTTGAAGCAACTAAGAATATTGCTTTAAGTGATTTGAAGAAAGAGGTTGTGCAGAATCCTTTAGAGATTAAGGCGGTAGTTCACGCATGATTAAACCTTAAATTTGAGGTTTGACAGAGCAGAGGGGTTTTTAGGTCAACTAACCCTTTTACCCTGTTTTTTAGCATTTATCAAAATAAAGGGTAAGTCGAAGAAAAAGTAGATATATTAAAAATATTGTAATAAAAGGATTTATATACTTTATTGTATTATAATAATAGTATTGGAAGTTGGTTTTCATGTTAAAAAATGTAATTTTGAATCAAAAAGACGAATTGGAAAGAACATTTGCTGAAAAATACATTGAAAGAGAAACAAAACCATTCTCTCTTGAAAACAACTTAATAAAAGTAATAATCGGCCCCAGAAGAGCAGGCAAATCTTTTTTTGTTGTTCACGCATTAAAACAAAAGGAAAGTTTTGGTTATGCTAACTTTGATAATGAAGAATTAGCCCAAGCAAAAGACTATGATGAAATAATATCAGAAATTAATCAAGTATATGGAAAACAAAAAGTACTGTTTTTTGATGAAATACAAAACCTCCCAAATTGGGAATTATTTGTTAACCGATTACAAAGACAAGGCTATAACGTTATTGTTACTGGAAGCAATTCTCATTTACTCAGCAAAGAATTAGCAACTCACCTTACAGGAAGACACTTACCTACAAATGTTCTGCCTTTTTCTTTCCAAGAATATATAAAAGCAAAAGAAATTGATCCAAAAAAAGTTACAACTACTCGACTAAAAGAGGCTTTCTTTGCTTATCTTCAAAATGGAGGTTATCCAGAAACAATATTAAAAAATCTTGAGCCAAAACAATACCTAAGTGTGTTATTTGATTCAATAATCTATAATGATATTATAAGACGGTATAATATAAGAAAAAGTGGAGAGATAGAAAAACTTTCATTCTTTATGTTATCAAATGTTGCAACCGAATTCTCCTACTCATCCCTAGCAAAAGCCACTAACATAAAAAGTAGTATAACTTCACAAAAATATGAAGGATACTTGGAAGATGCATACTTGTTTTTTACAATTCCAAGATTTTCTTATAAAACAAAAGAAATAGTACAAAGCAAGAAAATGTATTGTTATGACAATGGATTAATCCAAGCTAAGGCATTTCAAACAAGCCAAAACCTCGGAAAACTATTTGAGAATCTAGTGGCAATACACTTAAAAAAAATGGAGATAGAGAAAGAATTAGAATTATATTGTTGGAGAAATCAACAAAGAGAAGAAGTTGATTTTGTGATCAAAAAAGGAACAAAAATAACTCAATTAATACAAGCATGTTATGATCCAACAAATCCCGAAACTAAAAAAAGAGAAATACGCGCACTCATAAACGCAAGCCAAAACACAAAGTGTAAAGATTTATTAATAATAACTAATGATTACGAATCAATAGAAGAACACGAATGGTTCGGTAATAAAGCAAAAATAAGATTCATACCCGCGTGGAAATGGTTATTAAAAAAAGAGAAAAATTAAACTAGATTTTTTTATTCGAATTAATCTTCAGGATAAACGCGGAAAGCCGGAGTCGAACCGACGCTTCCTTTCGGAAACCTGCTCTCAAGGCAGGCGCATTTGACCTCTCTGCCATTTCCGCATTTAACCAATTCTTTGACTACCTTTGGTTAGTCAATAATATAAATTGTGGAAAGTTAGTTTTTAAAGGTTGCTTTCTTGAAAAAAAAAGCTTTTTTTTAAGAATAGGTTTTAATTGGGATTGGATTTTATTCTTCTAAGGTGGTTGGAAGTGGATTTTGAAGAGTATCAAAGAGAGTCTATTAAGACTGATTTGAATGTTGTGGTTAAGGAGAGTAATTTAGCTTATTATGCGTTAGGGCTTTGTGATGAGGCAGGGGAAGTTGCGGGTAAAGTAAAGAAGCTTTATAGGGATTATGATGGAGAACTCTCTAAAGAGTATAAGAAAGAAATTGCAAAAGAACTTGGGGATGTTGTTTGGTACTTGAGTCAAATGTGCACAAAACTTGGTTTGAGTCTTGAGGAAGTTGCTCAAATGAATTTGGATAAGTTAAAGAGTAGGTTGGATAGGGGAAAGTTAACTGGGAGCGGGGATAATAGGTGAAAGTTTTTTTTAAAAAAATTTTTTTATTTAAAGAATAGTCTTTGGTAATTGAATCGAGCTAAGTCTTTTTCAAGGTCAGCGTATTTTTTTCCACATAAGATTCCACCTGCAATAAAATCCTCTTGAGTTACATCCGCTAAACAAAAGAAGGGTGGTTTGAATGCTTCTTTCTCTTCGTTTGTTTTGAATTCAAAGTCTATTAGAA
>Ga0265294_10010502_pt1 | contig 10517 bp, 9 predicted proteins | sample MunlanPumphouse3_FD_192504 | JGI IMG/M metagenome (GOLD analysis project Ga0265294, IMG submission 192504) | Groundwater microbial communities from a municipal landfill in Southern Ontario, Canada - Pumphouse #3 | ecosystem: Environmental > Aquatic > Deep subsurface > Groundwater | place...
CCCTCGCTTGTTCGCAAACCTTCGGTTCGCTCTCCGACTCGCTTCGCTCGCTTGTTCTCAAGTCTATCTACTTAATCGTGTCCCCCAGATTCCCGACTGCTTATTTACCCTTCAGCACCAATTATATTACAGCAATGTACCTCAAGATACACGATATACCAGGCCACGGGAGCATCCTTGCCGCATGCGACTCCGAACTGCTTGGAAAAACACTCACAAGCCCGCTGTGTGATGTAGAAATAGATCCATCTTTTTACGGCGACAAGGAAGTCACCGAAGAGGAATTCCTCGATGCCCTCCACGAAGTTTCAAGCGCGAACATTATCGGAAAACGCGTCTGCGAAATTGCCCTAAAAACCGGACTTATCACCATAGACTCATGCATAATGATTGACGGCATTCCCCATGCCCAGATTTACGGAGCATAATGCGGATAACACAAGGCTTCTGTCCCAAATGCGGAGCTCCGGCGGAGAACGGCGAACTATGCGGAAGATGCCGCCTGAAAGACACGATCTGGGTCGAAGTCGCTCCCCGTGTGGAATGCATTATCTGCCCGACCTGCGGTTCCGTACGTACGGCAAACATCTGGTCTGACGTCGCAGTCGATAAAGACGAACTCGGTCAGAGCCTCGTAACAAGCGTTATCAAATTCCACAAAGATGTCCGGGATGCCAAAACGGAAATCAGTATCGTGGATACGAGCAGCAATCGTTCTCTCGCAACGGTCCGGGTATCCGGAACGCTGTATGGGATTCCGCAGGAAGAAACGCATGAAGTGAACATCGTCTGGGCACGTGTACAATGCGACCGGTGCTGCAGAATCGCCGGAAGCTACTATGAAGGAGTTATCCAGGTCAGAGCCGAAGGCAGAAGACCGACCCCCTTTGAACTCCGCCGGGCAGGAGAGATAGCCTACCAGGTCGAAGACCAGGTTCAGGAAGCAGGCGACCGGCTCTCATTCGTCTCCGATATTGACGAAACGAAAGACGGCACGGACATAGTCTTTAGTTCCCAGGCAATCGGCGCGGCAATCGCGAACGATATCTGCGGAGCTCTCGGCGGTTCATTTACCACCCACCCCAAACTCATCGGCGAAAAGGACGGAGTCCGGCTCTACCGTGTGACATATTCCCTTCGTCTCCCCAGATTTTCCCGGGGCGATATTATCAAACATGGAAAGGAATACTTCAAAATCATGCGCCAGTCGAAAAACACGCTCTTTGTCTTTGATCTCCTGAATGGTCAGTCACGTGCCTTCCGGGAAGTCGAAAGCGACAAGCTGCTCGGGAATATCCGTGAAACAGAAAAAGGCATTGTCATCTATCGTGATGCGGATCTTTTCGGCATAATCAATGAGAAAACCGGTGCGAATGAAGAGATGGCAGAGCGTCCCTGGCTTGATGCGAAGGAAGGCGATACGCTTTTGTTCGTGAGAGATGAGGACGTACTGATTCTCGCAGGAAGAGATGCGGACCAGACAGATCTCGAAACAATCACTCTCGAAGACACTGAGTGAACCCTGGGTCGATACGACCCGGCGGGTCTACTGCGAAGGGGACACAGCCTATGTTCCGGTAAAGGAGGGCTCGTCTTTCGACACGGAAATTCCGGACCGTGTCCCTTATTCAGGTCCGGGATATCAGCGGATGGGAGATACGCTCCTTCTTCACGGAGCGGCGCCGACAGAGGAGCAGCTTGCCTCTCTTATTGCATGGGAGAATCCCTCCTGTATTCTTCATACCACGACCCATGAAGGGGTTATGCGTATTCCAAAAACGACCGTTCTCTACGGCACACCGCACGAGGTCAGTTTTCGGGAAGCCGGCATTTCCTACACGCTTGACCCGTCGAAGGTTATGTTTTCCCAAGGGAACCGCGGAGAAAAGCTCAGGCTCCGTTCTCTTGTGCTGCCCGGCGAGCGGATCGCCGATATGTTTGCCGGCATCGGATACTTTACTCTTTCCGCGGCGCTCGCCGGAGGAAATGTCCATGCCATGGAAATAAATCCGGTGTCTTTTGCCTATCTTACAAAAAATATCCGTGACAACGGCCTTATGGAGCGCATAACGCCGGAACTGGGCGACTGCCGCGAAAAACTGTCCGGTGTCTATGATCGTATTTTAATGGGGCATTTTGACGCCCCGGATTTTCTCGAAGAGGCACTAAGACATGCCGGACCCGGTACAATCCTTCATGTTCACGGGATTGGCGACCGGGGACCGGACATTTCCGGGACTCTGGCAGGGGCAGGTTTTACGTATATAATCAGCGAACATAAAGTAAAGAAATATTCCGGGAACCTCCGGCACTCGGTCTGGGATGTGAAACTGCTATGAAAACACTCAACAATACCAAAATAGTTCTTGGCGTTTGCGGAAGTATTGCCGCCGTTGAAACGATAAAACTCGCCCATGAACTGCGGCGACGCGGAGCGGAAGTGACAGGAATCATGAGTCCTGCGGCGTGCGGGATTATTCATCCGGACGCGCTGACCTATGCGTGCCAGAAACCTGTTCTGACGAAGATTACCGGCATGGTGGAGCATGTTTTGTATTGCGGCGAAGGAGGGGAGGCGGATCTTCTTCTGATTGCTCCGGCGACGGCGAATACCGTGTCCAAGATTGCCTGCGGAATCGATGACACGATAATTACGACTTTTGCGACGACCGCTCTCGGGAGAGGGATGCCGGTCGTTATCATTCCGGCGATGCATGAATCCATGTACCGGCACCCGCTGGTCAGGAAGAATCTGGAGACGCTCAAAGAGCTGGGTATCGATGTCGTTCCTCCCCGAATGGAGGAGGAGAAGGCGAAAATCGCGTCAATCGATGATATCTGCCTCTATGCGGAACGGGCGCTCTCTTCAAAGAAGCTCGCAGGGAAGCATGTTCTGATTTCCGGAGGAGCGTGTCGCGAGGAGCTGGATGATGTCAGGGTTCTGACGTCGCGGTCGTCCGGGACGATGGCAAAGGAGCTCGCCCGTGCGGCATTCCGGCTCGGGGCGGATGTCACGCTTGTCATGAATCCTCTGCACGGCACGGTGAATACGGTGAAAAATGTCCCGGTCGTGTCGGCCGCGGATATGCGGGACGCGGTCCTTATGGAAGCGGCGGGAGCCGATTATTATATTTCTGCCGCGGCAATCTCCGACTTTGCACCGGAACGTGCAACTGGAAAGATTCCGTCCGGCGCAAAGGTTCAGGTTATGCTGTCGCCTCTCCCGAAACTGATAACGCAGATGGCAGGGAGAGGGATAAAAATCGTCGGCTTCAAGCTGGGGGAGAATGCACAGGAGGAGGGAATCCGGCTGCTTGAAGTGCCGGATGTGATACTTGTTCTTGCAAACAAGCCTGATATGATGGGAAGTTCCGCCGGAGAGTATGTCTTTTTACAGAAAGACCATAAGGAAGTTGTAAATGGAACAAAAGCCGAAATTGCAGAGAAAGTATGGGACGTTATTGCATAACTTTTGCTCCGGGTCATATCTCGGGATATTTTAAGAGGGTCGATGGTGATTCTGTTCAGACGACCGGCAGTCTCGGGGCAGGGATTGTCATCGATAAAGGCGTCAGGGTCGTTATGCGTGATGCAGAGAAGACCTCGATTCGAATCGGCGACGGGACGGCGGATCCCTGGCTGATTCGCGGGGTTCTATCTGAACTGGGCGTGACCGCCGATGTGCAGGTCACGGTCGGGATGCCGATGGGAGCAGGGTTCGGTATGAGTGCCGCAGGGCTTCTTGCGACGTATTATGCGGCGAATTCTGTTTTCCGGCTGGGTATGGGTCCAGACGCGATGGCGGCGGCGGCACATGCGTGCGAGGTTCTTCACGGGACAGGGCTTGGCGATGTGGCGGCGGCTTCGGGCGGCGGGCTGGTTGTCCGGACACGCCCGGGGATTTCGGGCGTTCTCTCCCGGATGTTTCCGGAGGATGAGATTTTTGCCGTTTCATTCGGCGGTATTTCAACGCATGACGTGATTACCTCGAAGGAGAAAATGCAGCAGGTGACAGCAGCATTTCCGGAGGGGGAGCCCGCAACACTTGCCGGGTTCATGGAAAAATCCGCCTCGTTTGCCGAGAAGAGCGGGCTTATCCCGCAAAATCTTCTGCCCGTTCTTGCCGCATGCAAATCCGCCGGCGTTCCGGCATCCATGACGATGCTCGGGAACGGTGTTTTTGCCACGGGTCCCAGGGCCGAAACCGTTTTGAAAAAGTTCGGGACCCCGGTGTCTCTTCATGTGAGCAAGACCGGACCCGTCATTCTGGAGGAAAAAAATGTCTGATATTCCAAAATCGCATCCCAGATACAAATCGTTGGTTACGAGAGAACAGCTTGTCGCTTCCGCAAAAAGCGGGGTCGTTTCCATGGAGGGGCTGACCTCTCACGGGCGCGGCGAGGCGTTCGATTATCTTTTCGGCGAAAAAACATCCGTGTCGGCACTGGAGGCGGAAAAACTGGCGGCACGGGTTCTTCTTGCGGCGAAGCATCCGGTTTTGTCTATTAACGGCAATACGGCGGCTCTTGCGGCAAAGGAGATTGCTCTTCTCCAGAAAGCATCCGGGGCGGAGGTCGAGGTGAATCTGTTCCACCGAACGGAAGAGCGGATGATTCTCGTTTCCGGGGTTCTGGAAAAGGCGGGCTGTGTCGTGTCAAATGGACCGGTGGAACGCTGTGTTCCGCTTCCGCATGACCGCGGTCTCTGCCGGCCTGACGGGATCGGGACGGCGGATGTCGTTCTTGTTCCGTTAGAGGACGGGGACCGCTGCGAGGCACTTGTCTCGATGGGCAAGCGGGTAATCACGGTCGACCTGAATCCGATCGACCGGACATCGAAGACGGCAACTCTTCCGATTGTGGACGAGGTCACCCGGGCTCTTCCGAATATCGCGAAAGAGTGTGACCGGCTTCGTGCCTCGGGCGAAAAAGTAACCATGCCGGAAATCGACGGGAACTATTTCGTCAGGCAGGCAGTAAAGGAAATACAGGAATTTCTGTCTCATGCTCTGGATTGAAAAATACCGGCCTTCCTCGTTTGAGGAGATTCTCGGACAGACGAGTCAGACAAACCAGCTTGCGGCATATGCCCGTCAGGGAAATCTGCCGCATCTTATGGTGATCGGGAGGAGCGGCTGCGGGAAGTCTTCGGCTCTGGAGGCTTTTTCCAAAGTATTTTTCACGGAATCCGCGAATGAGAACACGACCGTGCTTCCTGTAAGTGCGATGTTTTCCCAGGGTCATACCTATTTCGCGGAAAACGACCGGTTCTCGCATTTGTATCAGAAGAATAAATCGGTTATTGCAAACTTCAAGTATATCGTGAAATGGCATGCATCGCTGAAGCCTCTCTCGGCTCCGTTCCGTCTGGTGATTTTCGATGGAGCGGGCGACCTGACGAAGGATGCCCAGGCAGCTCTCCGCCGGATTATGGAACGATACAGTCAGACCTGCCGGTTTATTTTCGTGACGAATTCGCTTGCCTCGATTATCGATCCGATCCGGTCGAGGTGTGTTCCTCTGTATTTTCTGCCGATTGCGGAGCAGACCATGCGGCCGTATCTGAAGGGCATCCTCGAGGCTGAGGGATGCCGGGATGCGGTGTCTGATGAGACGCTTGATCTGCTGATTCTGGGGTCCGCAGGGGACCTCAGGAAGGCTCTCGTGTGGCTGGAACTTATGGCTCTGCATAATGTGACGGATCTCTCGTCTCTTATGTCGACGGAGACAGGCATGCTTTCCGCTGCCGCAGTTTCTGCGGCAGAGAAAGGGGATTATTCCGCGGCACAGAAGATTGTGGAGAATCTCCAGATCGAATACGGGATGAGTGCCGCAGAGGTTCTCCTCTCGCTTCGCGAATGTCTTCGCGGAAGTATTACGCCGGAGCTTGCCCTCGCGTTTGCGAAGGCTGATGTTTCCGTTATCGGGGGGCAGATTGAGTATCTGCAGATGAATGCCTTCGCGGCGGAACTGACAGATCTGCTCGGCCCGAAAACCACGGCAGACTGAGACCCAGAGATATCTATCATGATGCGCGGGAGCTTTTCGTCCTGATGAAAAATACTTTCGTTTTTCATCCGCAGTTTTTCCGGGAACTTCTCCCTCTGTATGAACAGCGGGAGACCGTCTTCTATTTTTCATCTGCAGGAGCGCAAAACAGTATATCCGCAAATTTAACTCTGTTTTAAAAATAATCCCGAATAATCGCAGTAATTTTTCAGGATGATTTTCCCTTAATAACCTTTCCCGACCGGAATATTTTCTGTAAACTTCATTTTACAGGAGATTATTTATCCTCGCGTCATAAATTATTCAAATAGGAAATATCATAAAAAAACAGAAAAATATATAATGGTGATGTGTTATTTACGGGATTACAATTCGATTATGGGGTGATTACGCGTGTTTTACCCGGCCGGAGCTGAAGGTCGAACGGGTAAGTTACGATGTGATGACTCCTTCCGCCGCACGCGGGATTCTGGAAGCTATCCATTGGAAACCTGCCATACGCTGGGTCATCGATGAAATCCGGGTGATGCGGCCGATTACATTCTCCAACATCAGACGAAACGAAGTATCGTCCATTATCAAAGGCGCCGGGTCCGTGATGAAAAAAGTCGCCGAGACGGGCTCTGCCGAACCCTTCTATCAGGACACGAGAAAAGACCGGCAGCAGCGTGCAACGATGATGCTCAGGAATGTAGAGTATGTCGTTAAAGCTCACTTTGAACTGACAAGAAGAGCCGGAAAAGATGACACGAAGGAGAAACATTACAATATTTTTCTCCGGCGGGCGCGGGCAGGTCAGTGTTATCATCAGCCGTACTTCGGCTGCCGGGAATTTCCGGTATCCTTCGAACTGGTGGAGACCCGGTCCCTGGATAAACCGATTGCAGAAAGCCGCGATTTCGGATGGATGCTCTATGATATAGATTTCAGCGATAATATGACGCCCGCATTCTTCCATGCCGAGATGCACAATGGTATCATTACTATTCCCGCATATCTGCATGATGAGGTGAATGTATGATTCTCCCGGCTCTGTGCGGATTATATGAGAATCTCGCAAAGAATCCGGAGTCTGGTGTCGCTCTGCCGGATTATTCCACTGCCGCATGTTCGTATGTCCTTACCATTTCACAGACGGGGGAGTTTATCGGCATTGAACGGACGGCTGAAGGAAAAAAACGCATCCTGCTGACGGTCCCTGAACAGAAAGGCAGAACCGGGTCGGTTCCTCCGCCGTATTTCCTGTGTGACAATGCGAAATACCTGCTCGGAAAGGGATATGACAATTCCCTCAAGAAAACCATTCCCACGCAGGAAAGAGTGATGAGTGCTCTCGCTTTCCATCGGAAAGTCGCCGGCTCTTCTGATGATGCCGGACTTTTGGCAGTAATTGCTTTTCTGGAGGAGCGGGTCTCAGGCGGCAGAATAGACATCCCGGACAATCATCCGGTGTATCAGGGGGGCGCAATTGTATTCCGCCTCAGGAATGCGAAGAGCTATATTCACGACCGGTCTGCCGCACACAGGGCCTGGGAAGATTTCTGTGACTCTGCGCTGTCTCCGGAACTCCGGGGACAATGTCTGATTACGGGGAAATGCAATCAGCCGATTGCCCAGACCCACAAGCCGCTGAAAGGCGTGGCTGATGGAAACAAGACCGGGTGTGCGCTTGTCAGTTTTAATCTTGACTCTGCGGAGTCGTATGGGAAATCGCAGAGCTATAATGCTCCTGTTTCCAAAAAGGCGATGTTTATGTATACGACTGCCCTGAATCATCTGCTTGCCGATAAAAAAAGCAGAATCAGAATCGGGGATATGACGGTCGTCTTCTGGACGGAAAGGTCCGGGGAGAACCGTGACGCGTCGCTGATTTCCGCCCTTCTCAGTTCGGAGGTGCCGCCAACGGGCGATCCCCCTGACGGGTTTACCGGTCAGGAGATAGATGAGATGATGAACAAAGTCCGCTCCGGCAATGCGGCGAACGATCCTTATTTTCAGGTGAAGATCTGCATTCTTGGTCTTGCCCCGAATGCAGCCAGACTCTCTGTTCGATTCTGGTATGAGGATACGCTCGAAAATTTCATCCGGCATATGGGTGATCATGCTGAAGATGTACAGGTGATACGATCCGGGAATATCGCCCCGCGAGTGGTGTCGATGGGGGATATTCTGAGATCTATTACCGTGAAGTCGAATAAAAAATGGTGGGAGATGGTCCCGTCATCCTATGAATCAGCTCTCTTGAGAGCAGTAATATCAGGTGATCCGTATCCTGCGTCTGTGTGTGCCGCTCTGCTGATGAGAATCCGTGCAGAATCGGGGGACGAGTTTGGGATTGATTATATTCGTGCAGGATATCTGAAAGCATATCTTATGCGGTATTATCAGAAGGAGAACCTGAATGAAACCATGAAGGTGGTGTGTGTGAGTTTAAATCAGGAGTCAATTGATACGGCTTATTCCCTTGGAAGGCTGTTTGCTGTAATTGAGGCATTGCAGCAGAATGTAAATGGTACGGCGACGATTCGGGCACGATATTTTGCGTCGGCATCGTCGAATCCGAAACTGGTTTTTCCGAAACTGCTGGATATTGCGCAGCATCTGATTGCAAAAACCGCAGGTAAGTATTTCGATAATCAGATCGGGGCAATTATGTCGGGAATTAAGGAGTTTCCGGCGGCTATGAATCTGGAGGACCAGGGTAAGTTTGTTCTGGGGTATTATCACCAGCGCGAGTATATCTACACGAAGAAAGAAGACAAGGATAAGATGGCGGTGTGAGAATGGCGATCAATAACAGATATGATTTTGTGATGCTGTTCGATGTTGAAAACGGGAATCCGAACGGGGATCCGGATGCAGGGAATATGCCGAGAATCGATCCGGAGACGAGTTTCGGGATTGTGACGGATGTCTGTATCAAACGGAAAATCCGGAATTATGTTGCTCTTGTGAAGGAGGATGAGCCGGGGTTTCAGATTTATGTCCGTGACGGGGCGGTTCTGAATGCCCAGCATGAACTTGCCTATAAAAATTATCATATGAAACCCGAGGAGAAGAAACTGCCGAAGACCGCGGCGGATGCAAAGAAGATTACCGGGTTTATGTGTGAGAATTTTTATGATATCCGGACGTTCGGGGCGGGTATGACGACGAAGGTGAACTGCGGACAGGTGAGAGGGCCGGTGCAGATTAATTTCGCACGCAGTATCGAGCCGATTGTGCCTCAGGAGATTACGATTACCCGGGTTGCCGTGACGAGTAAGGAGGATGCACTAAAGAAGGAGCATGAGATGGGCAGGAAACATATCATTCCGTATGCCCTGTATCGTGCAGAGGGGTATATTTCGGCAAATCTTGCGCAGAAGGTTACCGGTTTCGATGAGGAGGATCTTGATTTGTTCTGGGATGCTCTGATGAATATGTTTGAGCATGATCATTCGGCAACACGCGGGAAGATGACGACGAGGAAGCTTTTTGTGTTTAAGCATAAGTCTGCTCTCGGGTGTGCTCCGTCCCATGTGCTGTTCGAGAGGATTTCGGTGAGAAATAAGGATGTTTCAAGACCCGCACGCTGTTTCGGGGATTATGCGGTGAGCGTGGATGAGGAGGGGATTCCGGGTTCGGTGGAATTGATGAGTAAGATCTGACGACGGAGCCGCCGGATTTTTTGTCGTGCCGGTTAGGCATGCGGATTGAAATTTAAATAGGGTTGTAATCATCCTTTATTGGATGAGTCGTGCCTCTGGAGGCACGCGGATTGAAATAAACATATTAGTGAATCGGGTGTATGAATTCTGCAGTGTGCCCCGGGTGCGGGGATGCTGCTTTCTGTTTTTTCGGGTATTTGTATGGGTGTGGTGAAAACAGGTTATTTATTTAATCTATAGGATATTTGAGCAGTTCATAGAGCTCTGTATTTACATAGATTACTTCCCGGGAGATTTTCATTGAGGACAACACGCCTATTTTTTCAAGTTCTTTGAGATATTTCATGGCTGTTTGTCTGTTTCCGATGCCGGAATCTATGAGATATTTTGGTTTGCAATAGGGTTGAAGGGAAATCATGCTGATCAATTCATGGGAGTAGATATGACCCGGGAGATTCTTTTTACAGAACTCCTGTGTTTTATTCATAAGATTATATATCGAATAGATTCGGGAGTATGTCCAGTCTGCGGTTTCCTTAATCGCTTTCAGGATATAGAGTATCCATGCTTCCCATGCGCCTTCAAACGTGACACGCCGGAGATGGTCATAATATTCGGATTTATTTTGGATGATGTACCGGCTCAGGTATAAGACCGGGATGTCCAGCAGACCCTGCGACACCAGATAGAGGATATTGAGTATCCGCCCTGTCCTGCCGTTTCCGTCTCCAAACGGATGTATTGCTTCGAACTGATAATGAATCAGGGCAAGGCGGATAAGCGGATCCGGGTCGTTCCCTCCTTCAATGAATGCTTCGAGGCGGTGAAGGTGGGTTTCCAGGACTTTGGCATCGTCAGG